>PVMK01120783.1_pt1 | contig 11271 bp, 5 predicted proteins | sample 1853481 | NCBI WGS metagenome assembly PVMK01 (sample SAMN08533507, study PRJNA380276) | Marine sediment metagenome, whole genome shotgun sequencing project. | reverse complement strand
AGTTCTTTATTTTTATTATCGTCCCACAATGCATCTAATGCGCTAAAAATATGATTAAACAGTAATGCACTGGCGGCAAATTTAGCATTTTTATAGAGAACATTACTATCATTACGTAATTCTACATAGTGTTGTTTATTTGGAGTCATAACTATTAATTCATCTTCTCCATCCTTGATGGTTTTATGTATGATTTCCCAATTTGATCTTGCATCATCCCAACCGGCTACAAATTGATCATATTTACCTATTCCTTCATAAAAATCCCAATCTCTTAATTCTGTGTAATCAATATTTGGATTATCCAATAAAATATGCGATGATTCATATTTTCCATTTACGATTATAGTAATGTGATGACTCCCGTCAATTCGTACATCATTTACACTCGGATTTTCTCTTTGTATGTCACTTAATAAGATTGCGCTACCGTTTACCCAACTATTCATATCCCAATGTTCATCAGCCCAATTTTCATATTCTTTGGTAATATCATCTGCTTTGTTTGTCCAAGTTACATATCCTGCAATTCCAACAACTTCAACTCCGACAAATATAGCTGTTTTCCACCAGGGTGATTGATTTAAATATTGTCCGAATCCGGGAATAACTAAAGAAGCCATCATCGGTTTTAGAGAAGATGTCTTACTTTTGATATCTAATGAATCCGAGAATTCTGTATTATCAACAAGATTTGTCAAATCAAATTTTATAGCAAAACGATTATCTATATTGTTTAATGAATTCTCTCCACAAACAATTGTAGAAAGTGTTAGTAAAATTATTATTGCATTCCGCAAATTAAAATCCGAATAGTAAAGTTAGATAATATCGATTTTCATCGCCATAGTTTACTTCCTCATCATTGTAGAGTTTAGTAAAATTTGTCAAACCGCGGTGAACTTCTAAACCTAATGCTGTTGGGTAATTATAAAACGAAAATCCATTGAATCGTAATTGTAATCCAACTGATTGTTTCATATCAAATTTATCAGTCCAGGTATCGCCCATTTGATATTCAATACCAATTGTGGAATTTTGCCAAATCGTCCAACCTAATGGAATGTGCTCTTGTCTAAATATTGGAATCCGCAAGGCAACTTCCGAAAAAATAGAATTGGTTCCCTCGAAACTGTAGTACGGATAACCTTGAATACCATCCAATCCGCCTCCAAAATAGTTAAAAAATGACTCGACTGAAGAATTGGATAACCAACCACCTTTTGCTGTTAAATTTAATGTCCATCTTTTAGGTGATAGAATGGTAGTATGAATAGAACCGAGTGCATCAATTTTGAAATAATTATTTGGTGCAAAATTTTCAATTAGCGTTCCTGAATTTGACAAATTTAATCCGTCAATAAAATCGTTCAATTCATAAGAGATATTTGCTTTAATTCGATATCCTTTGGATGGATTAATATCTCTATCAACAGTTGTCTTAATATTTTCCCAACCAAATTTAATGCCTGTGGATAATCCTCGATAATAATCATAAGCATAACCTACCTCAGAACTTACATTGCTAATACTCTCTTTAATGTATGCTCGATATCTTTGCCATTGTGTGTAAATGTCAATCACTTCATTGCCAAAAAATGGTAATTGCATTCCGGCTCGCATTAAAACAAATCGAAACCTTAATTTATCATCAATATCATAAACTGAATATTTAGTTTTTTCGACAGTATTCCTTGTTGAATACATAAAATCAGTATAGAGGGTCGGATATAATTTTCTGTAAGCCAAATTAAATGAAAAATCTATGTCTTTATCAAAATTAACTGCTACTCCCCCACTCAAAGACAATTTATCTAACATTTCACTCGAATAGAAATAAAATCCCGGTTTAATAGTTCCATAGTCAATCATTAATCGTGGCATTACAAACATTTGCGCAAAATTATCATGATATTTTTTAGCAATACTATCATCCGGGTTATTTATGAGTGGTCGGTATTCTGTATTACTATGATTCGAATAAACTGCTGAATTAACCACCTTGGGAGAATCTATTAATGCAATCTTATAGCCACCATCCTGATATAATGAGAATAGCATTTTCCCAGCTTTGTTTATATTGGGCATAAATGCACCGCCCTTTACATTGGTATAGTTCTTAACTCCTAAAGTATCTTGTTGAGCAATATTATAAATTCCGCCTATATCTGTAGAAAATATTAATTCCCCAGCATTTGTGATACAGACATCTCTTTCATCATTATCAACTGTAGAAATAATATCAGCAACTTGATAATCGTCTAGTGATAATGAGGCTATATTTCTAAAATGACTGACTGTATAATCAAATAGTAAACGGTTTTCTGTTGGATCAAAATACAAATTGTGCAGAATTCTTGAATCGTTAAAAACTTTGATTCTTTCTATTTTTTCCGAATCCAATGAATATGTAAATATGCTTTGTTTTCCGCTATCCATAGCTATATAAGCAATCGAATTTAGATATTCGACATAAATAGGTGACATCGCTCGAGCAGACTTTGTTAATCTTGTTTCCTTATCTTCTTTAATATCATAAGCATACAGATCATAGTAGTGATATCCTTTTAAATCATTCAATTTGGGTTTCTTGCTATAATAAATAATACTGTCTCCAGCTCCCCAAGAAGGCGCTGAATGTACGCCTAAAGTAATTTTTTTATCTTCTTCGGATACAAAATCGTAAATATAGAGATTTGTCTGACTGAAATAATCATTTTCTTTGTTAGGGATATAGGCATATCGGCTTCCATCATTTGACCATTTTGGATATAAATTTGTAGTACTGTTATCTTGCAATATTTTTATATAATTATCATCTTCAATAATTGAATTTGTAGCAAGGTGATATTTATTCTTTAATTCAACTAAATAATTTTTATACAATTTCTTTCCGCCAACCCCTGTTGCTTTTTCAATAACTTTATCTATAGAATATTGAAATGGATTTGAGAGCTCATTCATTAATAATCGTAGAGTTTCTTCTCCAAATTTTTCAGCAATATACTTAACAAATGCGTAGCCGGTATTATATATTGATTCATTACCAATACCACATTTCCCAAATGTCTTTATTTCTTCAAAAGATAGTAAATTATCATTCAATGCTTGGTCACGTAAAATCATATCACGATGAGAATCCCATGTATCCCAATCGGCATTACCGTACATATATTGAGCAGTTCCCTCTGCCAACCAAGGCGGAACCACAGCCGCCGGAATTGGATAACTAACAACCGTATTCGGATAACCATACAATACATTTTGATGCGTCTCATTTTCATAGCCAATCCATTGTAAAAATGCACCCGGAATTGCTGTACCTGCTTTGATTGCTTTTTGTATTGAGATCACATGAGTAAACTCATGTGTTAAAACATTCTCTAACCACTTATGGCTGCCCCGCAAAGCGATGTCCAAAGGCAACGCCCATATTTTTATTTTGTTGTCGTAATAATAGGCAGCACCGTTCGCTACATCTTCTGTATCCGTAAACATTAAATGTGTTTTTCCCTTCGGTTCATATTGATATAATCCCGTTACTAACGGATAAATATTTTCTAGAATTCCTGCTGCTTCGCGAGCTAATATTTCAGTATCAGAATAAAAATGAATTTTGAAATGGTCAGTTTCAATTGTTTGCCATTCAATCTCAGGGTGATTATATATACTTTGTGCATTGATGTCTAGACTGAAAACAAATACAATTAATAATATAAAGTAATACTTCAATGAATAACGCCTACTTTTAATATTGTTGATTCTTCACTATTTTGATTTGTTGCAGTCAGCATAATTAGATAAACACCCGATTCAATATTAGTTACGTCCCATTCTATTTCCAAAGCACCATTATCAGAGTTAAATTTTTCATTTATTTCATCAACATAATATCCTGCTGCATCATATATTATTAAATTGATCTTTTCAGCCGAATAATTGAATACTCTAATTGTGGCTTTTCCATCTCTTACCGGATTTGGATAAACATAAGTACGTTTTTTATCAATTAGGTCATTACCGCTTGTTTGTTCTTTAATGTAATCAATTTCAATAATATTAGAGTTGATTTCATCATGATGATTCATTGACCATTCATTTCCATTTGTCGGTTCAACTTTATCAAACGACCAAATAGTTGATTCGGCAATTATTATATTCCGATCATTATATTCATTAAGCATCCGCAACTTACTATCTTTATGATTAGTTAACCGATATTGCAATTCTCCTACATTATTCAGGATGATAATCTCTCCAGCAATATTCTGAAAAACAATTTCCGGTTTTTCGTCTCCAAAAATATTCTTAGCAAGAATTGGTGGAACTACTAATTCATCAACCGGGAATCCTGTTGCTGAAGTGAAGTCTTGATTAAACGCAAATAGTTTACCATCGATATCTACAGCCAAAACTTCTAATGTTCCGTCTAAATCCAAATCTATTGCCGATATATATTGAAATTCGACATCATTGAAAGCAATTGGTTGATCACTAATTATTATTCCACCATCAAATGGAATTTTAACTGATATATTTGAACCGGATTTGGAATTTATCATCAATATTTCAGGAGCATCATGAACAATATTTACTTCATCGCTCGTTGAACTTCCCGCTAAGTAAGATGTCAATTTTGGAATATCATTTATTGTAGAATCATATTTAACAACCAATCCCTGATTGTATTCGAACCAAATCATTTTAAGTGAATCACCTTCATCCGACAATACAACTAAATTTTTGCTATTATAGATATTTGTCATTACAAACAAATTATCAGATGAAGGCAATTCGTAGAATTCTTCCTTAACAATATTATCAGTATCTGACCACCATAATGTTTTGCCTCCACCAATAATTTCCTTTTTACCATCTCCTGTAATATCAGTATGATAGAGGATATGCAACGAAGTATCCGGAAATCCCGAAAGTGTAAGATCATTTGAAATTGTTATCTGCATTTTGTCTGATGCATATCCAATATTGCCTAAATTCAAATTAGATATCGCACCTGCGTTGGAATTAGTATTCGGGTATGTCATCGAATTAAATTCGATAGTATTACCCTTGGTATTTGAATTGACTTCATCATATTCAGGATTACCCTGATACCACATATCAAACGGTTCACCAATTGATGGATCTCTGAAGAGTCCTGTGCTTACATATCCAATATCTTGAGCACCACCTGCCTCTTCCAAATCAATTCCTTTAAATTTCGGATCATTATTGATCGAATTTAATTGAATATTATTGGAAATAATCGATTCATCAATATGCCAAATCAATAATCCTGAGCCCGGTAAACCGATATCATAATCGGGCACCGAAACAACGACGCCATTTTCGTCTTTTACAACTCCAATGGAATCAAAAATGATTTCGATGATATTAGGAATAGTATCTGTTTTATTATATATAGCTCGTCTAACTGAATCAATATCAACATATGTTCTGAACCAATTAGTTCTGTTCTCTAGTAAAAAGTATTCATCATCGTCTATATCAACTTTTAATGTTTTTCCCGTTGGTCTTGAGTCGATTTCTACGATCTCATCCGGAATAACATTTTCCGTTTCCTCCCACCCGGAGAATACTCGATTCCAAGCAATTGGAGGAGCAGGGATTAATCCCTGACCATTATTAGACCCCTGATCCATTAGACCAAATACGCCAATGCCGCTTTCACCTGTTTCCGTATTCCACAAAGGCGGCAAGCCGATAGCTTGTCCAACTAACATAGCAAATGTTCCGGTTAATCCATATTGATAATTACACACATTTTGAATACCCCGTTCCCGAAATTCATCTACCATTTCAGGAAATAAAATATGATTTTGAGTTTCAGGGAGGATAATACCATTTTTGATATATGTATTTCCTGCATAAATCCCCTCATTATTGATATATTTACGTATCATTTGGTAATCGATAAACGTTGATGGTATGTCCTCGGGAGTAGAATCAAAATCAAATGCAAAATCTTGACTGAGTCCAGCATGAAATACTACAACTAAATCATATTGACTGAATATTATATTACCAGATTGATCGGCAGTATTTATAGCATCCGAAAATAATTCTACAATACGCTCTTCATATAACAAATCTCTTTCTTCTTGACTTAAATCACTCATAAACGGATGATAATATGACATAGAATCCGATAATGTGTAAGCTACTTCAGGATCAGATGGAATAATATCTGAATTTTCTAAATCAATTCCAAATTGACCGTTAGATACAGATCGGAAATAACTATCGACGGCACTTAATTGCGATTCAAAATACGATTTATCATGTGGTGGAGGGTCAACTGTGTAAATTCCACAATCACTTATTTGATTAGATAATAGAAATTTTCCGTTTCCGGTTGTTCCCTCATGATTATCAGCTTTAAAATCAACACGTAAAGCTAAAACCTTTAAATCTGTTCCGTATAATAAAGAAACGGTCGCAAGCAAGACAATAATAAGTATCTTGCTAATACGACCGTACATTATCAATAATTAAATATTATTAAGTATATTTATATTTTAAAATGCCCAATTAAGGGAAAAACGCATTGTATTTTCTAAGGGATGACCGGGCTCACCAAATGTATAACCAAAATCAAATCCATAACCTCCATAACGCAGACCAACACCCATAGTAGGATTAAATAATTTTCCGTTATAATCATAAATATATCCCAAGCGAATGGCAAATACATTTGAATACCAATATTCAAGACCAAAATTATGAACAATTTGATTTAATTCATTATTAATAGAACGAGCATCTCCGCTTCCTACTTCCTTCTGTCCAAATTCGTTATATTCTCCACCGTCGGATTCAATCATTTCTCCTTCGTCAACATCAATCTTGCCATCATTGTTATTGTCAACCCAATTCCAACCACCGATTACACCATCGGCAAGGTTGCCGGCAGCAGCCATGTCAATATCACCTCCCAATAACCAATCATCAACCCAGGAGGTAAACAGAGCCAAGTATAACGGATCAGTGTGGGCAGTTTCTTGTTTCCCATCATTATTATAAAATGAATTCTTTGTGGATTCATTACCATCTTCGTCGTAACCGCCGATAATTCCGTCACCATCCCAATCCATATCAGGATAGGAGGAAACTAATAATTTATTAATATCCCATACTACTGATAGTTTATTATATTCAGAATTAAGAACTTTATAATTAAACCCTAGTGTGAAATTAGTTGGTTGCGGATCAGCTTGAGCAGGGTCAATAAATGATACTTTAGGACCAATATTGGTAATTGTGGCTCCCAAAGTTAAGCTTGGGAAAATAAATTCCTTTTTCATATAACCAACATCGAAACCAAAATCAGTTGAACTTCCTTTACCTTCTTCCGCACCCGCTCCTTGGTCTGTTAAATGTTGATAAGATACTTTAGCATTTAATCCAAAAGCAGATTTTTCATTGATTTTTGTGCTATAAGATAAATTGAATGCAAACATATAACTTGAGAATTTTCCTAACTCATATCCAACTTCATCGGTACGAGTTTGTTCACCAAGATTTAAATAAATTAAATGTCCACCTACTGTCCCAAGATTAGGAATTGATTTGCGCATTGCAAAAAAGTCATAAGCCATATCATCGGCTAAATTGGGTAGCCAATTGACATGCATTAAGGCGAGCTCGGTTCCCTCTAAAAAACCTAAGCCTGCCGGATTCCAATAACTCGCGTAGGCATCATCGGCAAGCCCTACATGAGCTTCACCCATTCCACCTGCGCGAGCACTAGGTGCGATCAATAAGAATATTGAACCGGCTTCACTTTGAGAGAAACTAAAAGAGGTAATTGTAAATAATGTTATTAAACTGGCGACAATAAAACGCTTCATGCTGCACTCCTAAATAAATGATATCAATTTCTATTAAACTTCTTGTTAAAAAATAGTAGCGTTTTAGGTATAGATTTATCCTTTTTAATCAAACAAATATATGCAGTTTATCGATACAACGCAAGTATGATTATTACTTGATAAAACCCAGGGAGATTATTGGAATATAAGTAATTGCTAAGACTGCCAATAATCTCACAATAAAAAATGGCAGGGTTGAACGGTAAACCAATAGCATCGGTTTTTCAAACCGATAGGCTGACAAAAATAAATTCATGCCAACCGGTGGAGTAATAAATCCGAGCTCTAAATTGGCAATGAAAATTATCGCCATGTGCACAGGGTCTATTCCAAAATAATTTCCTAACGGCGCAAGCAATGGTACGAATACGATAATCGCAGAAAAAATATCCATTAGACTTCCCACTAATAACAACAAAATATTTAACATTAATAAGAATACATATTTTGATGAGATTGCTGTCTTTACCCATGCTAATAGTTTTAGAGGTATTTGAGCATCTACCAGGTAGCTGGTTAATCCCATTGCTACTCCTAAGATTATCAGTACACCGCCAATTAAAGTAGTACAATCAATTACAATTTTCGGTATGTTTTTCCACTTTAGATCTTTATAAATATATATTTCAACTATCAGTACATATATCACTAAGACTGCTGCTGTTTCAACTAATGTTGTGTAACCTGCAAAAATGCCAAAAAGGATAAAGATTGGAATTAATATTTCCCAAATTGTTTCTTTGGTCGAAAAAAATACTTTTTTCCAATTCAACGGTATCCGTTCAATCTTTTGCACTTTGCCCTGATATACAGCCCATATACTAATTAGGACAATAAGTAATACTCCGGGGACAAATCCAGCTATAAATGCATCCTTAACTGATATCCCCGCAGAAACACTATATATAATTAATGGTAAACTTGGTGGAAACAATAATCCTAACGAACCGGCTACCGTTATTAATCCTAATGAAAACATTTCTGAATACCCCTCTTTTCTAAGCATCGGATATAGAAGTCCACCAAGAGCTAAAATTGTTACACCCGATCCACCGGTCATTGCTGTAAAAAAACCACTTAAAATCACTACAACTATCGGAGTACCTCCCGGAATCCATGAAAATGTAGATTGAAATAGAGACATCATCCTGCGGGAAGCGCCACTTTCAGCTAAAATAAAACCTGCTAAAGTAAAAAGTGGAATTGTTGGTAATGAAGGAGAAACAACGATGCGATAGGTTTCAGCAGGAATAGCAGTAATCGGTGTAAAACTCTGCCAGAATAGTAATACAGCTACTCCTCCTAATCCAATAAATATTGGCATACCATATACTAACGAGATAAGAATTAAAGTACCTAAGACCCAAACTGCCCATCCTAATTCTTGCAAAAAACCGGCATAACTAATTGCAAACCAAAAAAGTGCTATAATTAGAACAACACCCCGATAAAATTTCGAATTACTACTGAGATATAATAGTTGAAACGCTATGATTGCAAAACCAATTGGCATGATAATTTGTGATACCCACCTTGGTATTCCAGGCACAACATTAACAGGATATATATACTCCCATTTAATTAAATCTATACTAGCAATCATTAATGAAAGAACAACAATAACAGACATGGTTCGTGCAATAAATTTTCCAATATTGTATGAACGGTCGCGAGTAAAAAGAGGCTTACTAGTGAGAGATAATAATTTATTATTTTGTGATGCAATCATTGCACCAACAAATGCTATCCAAAGAGTTAAATGCTGTGTCCAAATTGGAGCACCGGGTATAATGGATACATTGAAAATTCTAGTAAGCGCTTCTGTTGCAGGTATCAATACAATTGCAGCAAAAACAAACAGGGCAATTATTGACTCGCCCTGCTCTAACCATCTAATTAATAATTTTTTATCTTTAGTTTCTGTCACTTTTGTTTTTTGAATCTAAAAAATCTTTCTCTTTCTTGAGTGCAACCACTTTGTCAAAAATATCAGCAGGAACATATGAACCTCGTATATCGGGATACCATTCTTCTACATATTCTTTCCAATATAGTAAATCTTTGTCACTTAATTCATGCACTGTTAATCCATATTTCTTCATTACTTCAACAGATTCACCGTCCATATACCTTCCAGATTTTCTTTGCTCCTTATCTATTTCAACAATGGCCTCTAACATTTTTTCTCTATATTCAGGATCAATTTTATTCCAAATTCTATTATCAATGACAATACCGCCGGTTAATAAACCCCAACGCATATCTAACATATGATTTGCAATTCCAAACCATTGACTTGCTAATGCAATCATAGGATTTGTTCCGATAGCATTAATTAATCCGGTTTGAAGACCTGACAATATATCAATTGAAGCTAATTGAACGGCATGAAATCCGCCCTTTTTCCATAACTGCAATGTTTGGTATTCACCTGCCCAATTAAAAATCTTCATTCCTTTTAAATCTTCAGGAAATTTCATTGGTTCTTTTGTGAACCATTTGACCCAACCAACATCCGTCCAAGTAAGTAATTTAAATCCATTTTTTTCAATTCCGGATATCAAATCATCTTCAATGCGCTCTCTAATCCAATCAACATCATCCCAATCATCAAAAAGCATAGGAATTATTAACGAGTAGATATCAGGATTAAGTTCTGAAAGTCCCTCAGTTGTTACAGCTGCGGCATGAATTTGTCCGATCCTGATTTTTCTAATCATATCGCGCTCATCACCAACTACTCCGCCCGGATAAATTCTCAATTCTACATTTCCATCAGTTGCTTCGGACCATTTTTGTCCCATTTCTACAAGCATTCCATGCCACTTTGTGCCTTCAGGTGCAAGTGTAGCCATTTTAATAATCGTTTTTTTACCCATCAATTGCGTAGCAAGTAAAAATATTAAAATAAATTTTATAGCACTTTTATACATAAATCTTCTCCGGTTAGTAAAATAATTCGTCAATTCGTCCCATTAACCATTTCGCACGTGATTGAGCCATAGTATTGGTTAACCGTAATTCTTTGGCATTTTCCATATCAAAGTTTAATACAAAATTAAGTTTCTCAACAAATTCATCTTTACTTTGATTTTTAATACAAACTGATTCAGCAAATCTTACATAAATACTACAATCTTCACCTGCAGATGCTTCTACTGCTTTATTAAAATAATCACGAGCTATTTGCTCTCTATCTGATACGACATCAGGTCTGCTCATAGTAAATGATATCATCGCACTATACAGCGCTCCATTATTCCAAGATTCATCAATTTCCATGCTTTTCTCAAGCAGCCAACCGACTTTTGGTAGATCAACCACATATATTGGGTTCCCTTGACTAGAAGAGATTAAACCACCTAAAGCAGCAGAAATC
>PVMK01118504.1_pt1 | contig 11273 bp, 12 predicted proteins | sample 1853481 | NCBI WGS metagenome assembly PVMK01 (sample SAMN08533507, study PRJNA380276) | Marine sediment metagenome, whole genome shotgun sequencing project. | reverse complement strand
AGCTAAAAAGCGCCAAAAATTAGTTCGAATGATTGATCCAACAATGTTGACCCCAGCCGACCAGTACAAGTGGGTTTCAGTTGAAAACAGTTTTGATTTCATGTTCAAAGACTTCCGAAAACTGCAAATCCTAAAAAGAAATTCAGACAAATGCTCTGATGATATACAAGTGAAACTTAGTCACTATCGCCGATTCAGCCGCATGGAGTTGCTCGTTACGACATTCATGCTCCTTTTCGCGTCAACAGCGTACTTGTTTTGTGACTAGTCCCCTTTCAATGATGTCAAAACCCGTATGCCAATAATTCGCCTGATTGGCAAGATTTAGCGGCTACGTCTACAATTAGTGTCAAATAGAAGAATAAACATACAGTTAATGACTATTGGAGAGAGTAGTTATGAAGAAAATCAAAAATGGCCTCATCAATACTTTGGCGCTGCTTGTGCTTACATTTTCAGTAGCCGCCAACGCGAATGATATCAGCGCAGAAATATACGTCGAAAATGATTGGCTCGATGCCAGTGAAGAAGTGCAGGTATATATCAGCCTGACCAATCACGGCAAAAAACCGGCCAAAGTACTGAAGTGGTACACGGCCGCAGATGGTATCGAGGAAAACCTGTTCAGGTCAGCCGCGATGGCCAGTCATTGCGCTATCTCGGTGCTCACTACAAGCGGCCGGCACCCCAGCCCGGAAACTACCTGCAGCTGAAACCGGGTGAAACTGTAACCCACATCGCGGAACTATCCGGAGTCTATGATTTTTCCAGGAGCGGTGACTACTCAGTGCAGTTCAGTGTCGAATCCCTGACATTGTTCGATCCGGCTGCGGCTCATCGCAACAATTTTGGTCATGCGAAAGTGGAACAATTGGACTCGAACGAACTGCTGATTTGGGTTCAGGGCCGGCAAACGGACTGGGCAAATATCGGTCAGAACGAACCGAAGAGAGGAGGCAACGGTAATGGCGGTGGCAAGCCTGGTGGTGAAGACCCACCTCCGAGTGGCCGACATCAGTTTCACTGGCCGCTGCTCCAATAGCCAGCAAAGCGATATCCTTGCGGCGATCGATGCGGCCGTCGATATTTCAACGGACTGCGAGCGAATCTACCCGAACAATGGCAATCTATGAGACCGCTACACAACGTGGTTTGGCTTAGATGGGTCTGGCTTAGATGGAGATGCACGCTACAGCACGGTAGCCGATAATTTCAGTAAGCCATCAACGATGCCATGACGAGATGCAGCCATCACGGTCGATTGCAAATGCAAAAAGAACTATTACGCCTATGTGTATCCGAACGACCCATACAAAATCTATGTGTGTCGCGTATTCTGGTCCGCACCCATGACCGGAACGGATTCCAAGTCGGGCACCCTGGTTCATGAAATGAGTCACTTCACTGAGGTTGCTGACACCGATGATGTCGTTTACGGCCAGACGGGTGCCGAAAACCTGGCTGGTAAAGATCCAGATGCCGCGATTCGCAATGCAGATAGCCACGAATACTTTGCCGAAAACACGCCTTTTCAGAATTGATCGCAGGCACCAGCATTCCATATTTATTATGGGAGCCAATGGCTCCCGTTTTTTTGCAGGCATGGAATAATCCCTTCTATCTGTGTATTTTTGATGGTATGTAAGCAGGATGAAACGATGGAAAAAATCTCTGTGCTGGCTGACTGCTTTGTTGTGGGTAACAGCTGCCTGTGCATTATCCGGTTCCGAGGCCGGTTCCGGACACCCGGCTGAAATGGACACACCCCACTGCAATTTCACTGTTGCAGAGTCAATCCCGTCAGGCGAGCCGGTGATTGTGCAAATAGTGCTGCGAAATCCGTCGACCAACGCAATCGAGGTGCTGCAATACCACACACCCTTTGAGGGCATACTGGGCGATATTTTCGAGCTGCGCTACCAGGGAGAAGCCCTTTCTTATCAGGGGCCGATGGTCAAGCGCAGGCCTCCGGAAGATGAGGATTGGTTACCGGTAGACGCTGGTGCAACTCTGTCGGCGGAGGTAGATATCAGCAGCGCCTGGAAGCTAAGCCTGCCAGGAGTGTACAGCCTGCAACTGAGGAATGACATCTCCTACCGTTTGGCAGAGCATTCGGATTCCTTAAAGATAGCCGCTGCCAGCTGCGGTGTGGTGAGGTTTCTTATTTTTTAGCGTGCCGGATCATTGCAGTGACTGCCTGGTTGGCATTGATTGGCTTGATTTGGATCTCGGGGTGAGCGCTGGCGAACACCCGGAATACTTCATCCGTGAAACCTTGCCCGATGGTATCCACTTCTTTGAAATCGAGTTCGATGACTTTGAATTTATCGAGATTGAGCATCAGGCGCCTGGCTTCGGAACGGGAAATATATTCACGCTCGAGCAGCTTCACCTGGACCAGGGTTTTAGCGAATTGATAGTCAAATTCTTCCGGCGCAAATCGAGCGAAGACTTCAGCCAGTTTCGTCCTGGAGTCACGCTGAATTTCCAGGCGAACATGAGTGCCTTTCATGAAGCGCCTGCTTGAAACGAAAATATCCTGTTGGGCGCGGTTCCATTCCAGTTGGATACGGTGAGAGCGCAGCACCATACGGTCAGTCGCTTTCGATGTGAAGAAGATTCCCTCTCCCGAGTGAGCCTCGGGCAGAGTCGTTGTTTTGCCCTTGATCAGCTGAACCATCGCATCATGTTCATCCGGGTAACCGAGCTTTTGTGCCAGTGAGGAGAACACACCGATTCCCCAGTCCTTGATCTCAAGCCTCAACACACCCGGACTCAGCTCGGCAACAACCTTTACTTTCTCAGACTCAGAGTGGTCGATCGCGTTATTCAGCATTTCGGTGAAGGCGTATTGAGCAATCGCTTCCACACCGGGTTTGAGAACGAGTGTCAGGTTGAGGCTCAGTGCTGCTCGCTGGTAGATCCAACTTTCATCCAGTCCGGCAATGGAGAAATCTCCCCTGTATACCTCTGGAGCAGGGTCAAAACTGGAATGATGATAGCGCGTATTACGGGTGGCGCCGGTACGTGTAATTTCACCGGAATTGATCAGCGCTCTGAGGTGAACATTCAGTGCCTGGCGGCTGATTCCAAGATGCTCACACAGCTCCTTGCTGCCCGTGCTGCCCGTGCTGCCGTGCTGCTTCAGGTAATCAACGATTGAATCCCTGCTTGACATTCATCTCACCCGTCCAGTTATTTGTCAACTTAATGTCAATAATACAAATATATTATTGTCAATTATTTCACAGGCAATTATGGCCTTTTTGTCTACTTTATGTCAACGGCATAAAAATATTATTATCAATATAAATTGATGCTTGTATCTTGTCATGTAACATCGAAGTAGAATCTTCTCGATGAGAAAGCTGGTAAACAGGCGCATGCTGGCAATACTGGTCATCCTGGCCGTGCTGGGTGCCGTACTTGCACCGAACGGTTTTTTTAGCGGGCATCGCCGCGTCACACTTGAGGGTGAGCTATTCGTTAGCGCACCGCAGGTTTATACCGAAGGCGCCACTGAGTTGCACAGCGTCGTCCTGACGGGCCAGGTCCTGACAGCCCGGGGTACGCCAATCTCGGGGGCCATGATCACGGCTTTTAGCAGTGACAGGAAAAAACGGATCACAGCCTACAGTCGTCCCGACGGTTCTTATACTCTCCCCCTGACATTTGCGGGTGAACTGCTGGTGCGCACACGTACGCCGTATTTTGAAGATGTGGAACGTGTAATTGAAGCGGCAGATGGCGGGATCACTGAGGTAACCTTTGCCACGGCCAGGTTATCGAACCCTGATGATTTGTCAAACAGCCTGACTGCATCTGCCCATGCCGCCACTCTTAAGTGGCCGACCACGGAAGACCGCAGCACCTTTGTCAGCCAGTGTAATTTCTGTCACCAGATCGGGAATTCCCTGACCCGGCGTCCGCGCGACAAACAACAATGGAAGGATGTCGTGGACCGCATGGAAGGTTACCTGGTCTTTATGACCGACCAGGAGAAGAAAAGCATCACCGAGCGCTTATCCGAAACATTCACCGGTGAACCGATTGAAGCAATACAGACCTGGGATGTCTCACCCGCTCTGGCCAGTGCACGCGTGGAAGAATGGGTTGCAGGCGATGGACTCTCCTTCATTCATGATGCCGATGTGGGGCATGACGGACTTCTTTACGGGGCTGATGAAGGCCATGATGTGATTTGGACGCTGGACCGCATCACTGGCCGTATTGAAAGCGTGGCTCTGCCCGATGTGGATTTGCCTGTTGGTGGGAAATTCTCCGGCCTGGCCCTGCCGATTGGTGTTTTCACAGGCAAACACGGACCGCACAGCCTGGCTGAGAGCCCTGACGGACGGTTCTGGATCACCAATGCGCTGTCCTCGACACTGATGGCCTACACACCGGCAACCCACACCTTTGAAACTTTCGATATTGGCGCGGATTCCCTTTATGCGCATACCATCAGGCTGGATCAGAAAGGCCGGCTCTGGTTCACATTTGCTGCATCCAACCAGGTTGGGCGCTTTGACCCCGCGACGCAGCAACTGGACCTGCTGGATCTGCCCTCAAACGGTGCATCGCGCTGGATCGCAGATGCTTTCATGCCCTCACTGATGGCCATTGGCGCCCTGTTCCCGCGAAAAAATCTGCCGATACATCTCTCTCACCACAAATGGGCTGACCTGGGGCGCGATGTTATGGAAATGCCCTACGGCATAGATGTGAATCCGAAGGATGGCAGCATCTGGTATGCGAAGCTATACGCCAGCAAAATTGGTCGCGTTGATCCAGAAACATTCGAGGTCGAGGAGTTTGATACTCCGCTTCGCGGCCCCCGCCGCCCTCGTTTTGCGCCGAATTCTATCTTGTGGATTCCGGCCTTTGATGACAGTGCACTGATGAGCTTTGATCCGCTAACAGCTGAGTTCAAAACCTACCCTTTGCCGACGCTGGCGCCGGGCGAATATGAAACACCGTATGCACTGAATGTGCATCCCGTCACAGGCGTTGTCTGGCTTACATCAAACATGTCCGACCGGATTTTCTCATTCGACCCGAAAACAGAAACATTCACTAGCTATCCCTTGCCAACACGCGTCAGCTTTTTACGGGATCTTGTCTTCACCAGGGAGGGCAAGATCTGCTCCAGTCACTCAAACCTGCCTGCTTATGCAACAGAAGGCGGCCTTTCCGGCTTCATTTGTCTTGTCCCGGGCTCATAATGTTTGGGCGCCAAACTGACAAATGCCTTCCCGTGAATTTCTACTATAGTATTCTGTAACAGGTATAGCTTTGGCATCTGATCTGAATGGGAGTTGCAGCATGACTGATTATCGAGAGCCCATCCCCACCTGGGCGAAAGTTCTGCTCTGGGTCAACGACAAGCTGATTTTTGGCGCCCCCGGTAAGCCCGTCTGCCAGATCCGGTGGGCGATCAATTTTCACAAGATCTTTACCTTGTTCCTGATCCTGGGAATGATGATCGCAAGCGGAAATTTCAGCACCGGCGCCTGGGTCTTCCTCGCCCTGCAGGGCATCTACGGCTACTGCTGGCTGATCAAGGACTACGGCTTCCGCGATATGCAGTTTGAGAACAAGATCAGTGTTCTCGGAGTATTCAATACATACGTTCTGTTGGTCGCCTGGTATTGGCTGGCCCCATGGCTGTTTCTGTCCCGTCATATCGTGCTTTCCGGCCCCGAGTTGTTCTTCGCCATCGCGGTTCACACGCTGGGCGTGGTAATCATGATCGCCGGGGATGGTCAGCGGCACTGGGTCATGAAATACAACAAGGGCCTGATGAATTTCGGTATGTATCGCTACACGCGGAATCCGAATTATCTGGGTGAAATCCTGTTGTATTTCTCCTATGCCTTCATGGCCCGCCACTGGGCTTCATGGCTGGTCTTCGCCTACATGACGATCTACTTCCTGGCGCGCATGAAGGCTAAGGACCATTCAATTTCAAGGTATCCCGGATGGGAGGAATACAAAAAACAGAGCGGCATCGTCATTCCCTGGGCTCTGTTTAACGGTCAGGCCTGGCGGGACCTGTTTGGAAAGACAGTACCGGCAGAAGTTGACTCAGAAAGAGAAATGTAATGACCGGCTGGCAAAAGTTCTTCGTTTTCGCAGCGCTGTTCAATCTCTCGGCAGGCTTGCTGATAATCTTCGCGCCGGGGCTTTTTTATCATCTTCTTTTCATTGATGAACCCATTACAGTAGCGGCAAAGCTTTATGTGGATCTCTTTGCAGTGCTGGTCATCGCGTTCGGCTGGGCGTACTGGACCATTTCACGCGACCCGCCGGCGCACCGCGACCTGGTTCTGATGGGCATCATCGGCAAATTGCTGGTGGTGGTCATGGCCTGGTATCACGCGCTGGCCGGCACTGGCCCGCTCAATATTGCGCTGCTGATCCTGGCTGATCTGGCATTCGCCCTGTTTTTCCTGCGTTATTACCTGTTGTCGCGTGCAAGCTGAACCCGGTGTGCATTTGCCCAGAAATTTGAACCTGAATACCCCGAGTGATTTACATCATTTCGATTCAAAAAAGATTATGCATTGGACAAACAGAACAAAATTTTTACTTGATATGGATCTGGCCACCTAGCCCGCATATTGCACGAAGGATCCGGAATTTGCAGTGTAGCTGGCGCAACAGTTTGGTCGATCGTTTGAAGAAGCATAGCCGTAGCTATGGTTCGAGAAGGATCGGCCGAAATGTGAAGCCAGATGCAGTGCAAAACCGGATAGGACAAACTGTATTTCTCGCATGGTAGTCATTTTGGCCATAAGCTATTAAATTTGTACACAATTAGTCATATTACCGTCCGCCTTCGTGCAATATGCGGGCTAATTTCGACTATCTTTTCTGGGGTGCTTACGTAAGGATCTTGAACTTAAATATGTCGATTTGCATATACTATTTCGACATATTTCGCTAATATGTCGATTGAATCGACAGGTGCCAATAACCTGTTCAAAATTTCTAAGACAATCGACATATGCCTTTCAAAGCAGACAGCCCTTATAACGCATTGCCCCTTCTGCCTCCTAAAAAGGAAGTGGAGACAAAAGCTGTTCTCAAGAAATGTATCACCGCCCGGGCGACACTCGCTGAGCTCAAACAAGCTAGCGACCTGATCCCGGATGCTCGCATGCTGGTCAACACACTGCCGTTACTTGAAGCGCAAGCGAGCTCTGAAATCGAAAACATCATCACAACCACGGACAGTCTCTTCGAGTATGCCAGCCTGGGAGAAAATCGCGCAGATCCCGCCACCAAAGAGGCTCTGCGCTACCGTACCGCACTCCGGGAGGGCGTCGAGTATCTGCAGCGCCGCCCTCTGAGCACTCGCTTGGCGGAACAACTGTGTTCCCGCATCAAGGGTGTTGAGATGACAGTCCGCAAGGTGCCAGGCACGGCTCTGGCAAATGAAAGAACGGGCAGGATCATTTACACCCCACCCGAAGGTGAGGCTGTACTCAGAGAAAAGCTGGGGAACTGGGAGACCTACCTGCACCAACAAGAAGACATCGACGTGTTGATTCGCATGGCGGTGGCACATTACCAATTTGAAGCCATTCACCCGTTTACGGACGGGAACGGCCGTACCGGACGGCTGCTGAATACCTTATACCTCGTGGAGCAAGAACTCCTCACTCTGCCTGTCCTCTACTTAAGCCGGTACATCATCGAACACAAAGACGACTACTACGCCAACCTGCTTCGGGTTACGACCCACCAGTCTTGGGAAAAGTGGGTTCTGTACGTGTTGAATGGCGTTGAGGAAACGGCCATCTGGACCCGCGAGAAGATTGCAGCCATCCGTAGACTCCTCGAGCACACCAACCAGTACGTCCGGCTAGCGGCGCCTGAAGTACACAGCAGGGAACTGATCGACGTAATTTTCACCCAGCCCTACTGCCGCATTGCTAACCTGGTGGAGGCGGACATCGTCAAACGACAGACCGCCTCGGTTTACCTCAAGCAATTGACCGAAATTGGGGTACTGAAGGAAATGAAAGTCGGACGTGACAAGCTATTCATACACCCCAAGCTGATCGGCGTCATCACGAGGTCGAACCAATTCCGCAAATATCGCTGATAACGCAATCCTCCCGCAACCTGGGCTGACGGGCGCTGAAAAGCAAAGTGTGTTGGCCGATTTGGCGAGGTAGAGTGGCAGATTCAGGGTCCGTTGCTTTGTAACTGTGCGGCGTCAGCCGATGTAACACCAAATAACCTCATTCTAAACAGATTAGTGTAATAATTTAGTGTATCTACTTTATTCATAGCTAGCGTAAAACTTCTCTTATTCTACACTTTTTCTCAATTTTCCTTATTAAACTATAGTATTTATCACTAATTAACACTTAAACTACAGTTATTATCGTATATGGCTAGTTAAACTATAGTTTTTATCATACACTACTCACTAATCCAGAGTTTTATCACAACCCACTATCTAAATCAGGTGTTTCTCGACTGTGGATAGAGCTGAAAGATAACGCAGAGAAATTGTTCATGGCAAAGCTAATATTTCCCTCAAGCGAGGAGGCACAAAAAGCATCAAGACTTGCTGCACAGGGTAAGTTGCATCGTATTCGTAAAGGGATTTACGCCGATACGAGCGATTCCGAAGAGATCACCAAAACACTCAACAATAAATGGATGGATGTAGCATGCAAAATATTCGACGGTCCAGTGGCTGTTGCCAGAACAGCCACTGAATTAAGACCAGCGGAGGAGCGTCTGTATTTTGTGTCAAGTAAATTAAGGGCATCGCGGACAACTCAAGTCGGCCACTTAATTTTCTATATTTCTCCTGGAGACACTGATCACGGTGTCGAGCAGATTCACCTGGAACTGAGAAGAAGTAACCCAGCACGATATTGTCTTGAGAATCTAGCTCCTTCTCGAGGAAGCAAAAATTCAAAGAGAACACTAGGCCTCGAATGGGTCGAATTAGAGCTAATTAAACATATTCGACGAGGTGGTGAGCAGGCGGTTAATGCTCTCAGAGATGAAGCCCGTGATTTAGCACCCATTCTCGATCTCGAAGAGGAGTTTGAAAAGCTAAATGCGATAATTGCAGCTCTCTTGAGAACTCATCCTGCACAAGGAATATTGCAAACACGCTTGGGAATAGCTAACGCAAAAGGAGAACCTTTCGATCAATCTCGCATTGACAGGTTTGCTGACTTAGCAAGGTATCTGAATAAAATAGATTTAGCTGACAACTACTACAACTACAACAGACCAGGCTGGCGAAACTTAACCTTTTTCGAAAGCTACTTCTCAAATTTCATTGAAGGAACAGAATTTACTATTGAAGAAGCAGAGAAGATCGCATTTGAGAAGAAAGTAAACTACGAACGGCATGAGGATAGCCACGATATTTTGGCTCACATTGAGATTACTGGCGATATGTCTGAAATGCATAAAGTTCCCGCAGATGCAGCGGAATTAATCGGCATCCTCAAAGTTAGGCATGGACTACTTCTAGCTGAAAGACCAGACAAAAGACCGGGAGAATTTAAAATAAAACCAAATAAAGCTGGCGGTACAGACTTCGTTTTACCAGAATTGGTAGAAGGGACTTTAGTTCAGGGATTTGATGTTTATCAGTCCCTTCCTGCTGGATTGAAAAGATCAATTTTCATTCACTTTATGGTAAGCGAAGTACATCCTTTCAAAGATGGAAATGGCAGGCTTTCCAGAATCATGATGAACTCCGAATTGGTATCTCAAGATCTACATAAACTGATCATTCCCATAGTTCAAAGAGACAGTTATTTAAATGGACTCAGGTCCGCGACAAGACAGGGAAGATTCAGAATGATGGTAAAAGTACTGCACCAGTTTCAGTGTTACACCGCATCATTGGACTGGAGTGAATACGGTGAGGTTAAAACGGCGATTCAAGAGAATGCGGCTGATAAAGAGCCCGATGAAGGTACAACGATATTTAATAAAATAATCGCAAAGCTAGGCGGAGATTATCCAGCAGGCTAGCCGGCGGGCAAACACAGCCGGTAGTGGTTCAGGTTGAATCTGCAGTTGAGCCAGTCAGCATGGAATCTGTTATCTGGTTGGTTCAACAGTTACGATTTTGGATTCAATAAAGAACAATTTAAGAGCCAAAAGAAATACAACTCCAAAAGAGAGCGCTAAACAGCGGGCTTCAGTGGCCGGTTTTCATAAGGGCCCCGGTATTTGAGCTGCAGGCCTTTCAGAAAGTTACGAAGTACCTGGTCTTTGCAGGCACGGTGATGTTTGTGGCCCGGCTTGCGGAAAAAGGCGCTGAGTTCGTGCTTGCTGATAGTCAGGTCATTCAAGGCCAGGAGGGCCAGGGTATCTTCGGCTTTGAGGTTGAAGGCAATTTTCAGTTTCATGAAGATGATATTGTTGTTCAGCTTTTGTTCCGGCGCGGGTTGTGGCCCGTCCTTTTTTCCGCGTTTTTCCACGATCAGACCATTGAGAAAAGTGGCAAGCTCCAGATCACTGAGTTGCTGATAGGCCGGGTCATCATCTTTCTTCAGCCAGTCGCTGATCTGCGCCCGTGTCACCTCGAGACCCGCCAGGGAAAAAATAGAGATCATCTTCGAATCGTCAAGATCCAGAATGTATCGGATGCGGCGTAAGATATCGTTTTGGGTCATGGTTAGATCCTGATGTGATCTGTCTGCCAAAGATCGGGTAAATGCGGTGGGGGCAAGCGCTTTAACTGATAGTATTACATGCAAACTTTCTTCACCCACAGTCAATTTACCTTCCAACACGATGGACCCCCATGAAATTACTCATTCGAAATCTTGCCCGCACCACCACTGAGGAAGAACTTCGAGCTTTATTCGAGGTGTACGGCAAGGTGCAGTCCTGCTCGCTGGTCCTGGATAAAAAGTCCGATCGATCCAAGGGGTTTGGATTTGTTGAAATGCCCTCCCCCGGAGAATCCAAGGCAGCGATGAAAAACCTCAACGGTAAGGATGTGGATGGAAATTCGATTCGCGTGAAGAAAGCGCAGCCGAAACCTGGCATGGACCAATCGAAAGAATAAGCCTGTATCTTATTGTATTTGTCTTTTAGAAAATGGTGGGCCCTGGAGGACTTGAACCTCCGACCAATCGATTATGAGTCGAGTGCTCTAACCAGCTGAGCTAAGGGCCCTTTGTGCGGTAAATACAGAGGCGGTGTGACGCCCCACTAAAGAGCGTCGCTGAACCGCAGGCGCAATTATACAGATAGTGTAGGGAATAGTGCAC
>PVMK01114099.1_pt1 | contig 11274 bp, 9 predicted proteins | sample 1853481 | NCBI WGS metagenome assembly PVMK01 (sample SAMN08533507, study PRJNA380276) | Marine sediment metagenome, whole genome shotgun sequencing project. | reverse complement strand
GCTGGTCAGCCGATCACCGAACAACTGCTGTCCGGATTGATTTCGCGCAGGCGGGAATAAAAGCCCATATTAAACATTCTTCCGGTATATTTCATAAAGAATTGTACCGGGTTGCGGTCATGGTCGTGTCCGGCCTCCACCTTGTCGATCAGCTCTGCCATCATCGCCCCCGCCACGGGGGCATTTTTATACTGGTTGCCGGAAGTACCCACGGCCATGTAAAAACCCGGCAAATCCGATTTGTCGTAAATGGGAATCCAGTCGTCTGAAACGTCGTAGAGGTCAACGATGCCCTGCATTTGATTCGGCACACGCAATCCCTTAATCCGTTGCGCTTCCCGCAAAACCTGGGCCGTCCACTGTTTGGAAAAATTCTTGTCATAGTTGTCCGGATCCACCCATTCGCGTTCGTCGCAGGCCGGATCTTCCGAGCCCACCAGAATGTGGTTGCCCGTCTCGGATCGAGAATAGCAGCCGATATCGCTGTCCGAGATCATCACACCCTCTTTCTGGTAGTCCATACCATCGGGAGGTGTTACATGGCAGACTTCCTGGCGCAGAGCCCGGGTCTTGATATTTATGCCTTCCTCGACACCGGCCATGCGGTTGATAATATAGGAGTGAGGGCCGGCGACATTGACGACGATCGGCGCATCAATCCGGGTTCCGTCCTTCAGCGTAACACCGGTGACCCTGCCGTCCTTTTGGAAAATCTCAACCACTTCGGCATTGAACATAAATTCACCGCCCCTGGCTTCGGCCGCTCGCTGGAGGTTGTGGGTGGAAAGCTGTGGATCTGAGATATAGCCCGACTCAGGAATAAATATGGCTCCATCCACCGCATTACCGGTGGGTTCTGCAAAGTCAGGGTCATCTGGCAATTTCACCGGAAAATACTTGCGAGTATCCAGAAACGGCAATTTCTTTTTAATCCCTTCAATATCCAGTTCCTCATATTCAATGCCCAGGTCTGCAAGACTGGTCATGACATTTTTGAGATATTGATTGACCTCGGTTTTGATTACCAGACAGCCGATATTAATGTAATTTACCAGGCCGCGTTCGTCTTCAGCCTCCAGATATTCGGGCCAGTTGATCCAGTAATAATACCCTTCCCGGGCCGTGGCCACGCCGTCCGGGGTCGAGTAATGGAACCGGATGACGGCACAGGAGCCGGAAGTCGAGCCGTAACCGGCCGCAGGCAGCCGGTCGACATTCAGTGTTTTATAGTTTTTTTTAGCCAATTCAAAGGCAACGGCGGCACCGATAACCCCGGCACCAATGATGATAGCGTCATATTGTTTATTCATTTTGACTCCTCCATGAAAGGAACTTATTATAAGCTGTTGTAAAATCCAGCTTCGGTTCGAGGTTAACCCGCAAAATTAGGTTAGCCGGTTTGCCCGTTACCGGTTCGTCCGTATAAAATGGATGTTATGCGCCTTTGGCGCACAAGGCCGATTTAAACTGGCCAACTGGCCAACGGGCGTAACCGGCAACCTGTTTCAGAGTAAGCATTTCAATCCTTTAGACTATCAGCTATGAGCTATGAGCTATCAACTAACTGGATAGCGCCTGTTCCAGATCTTTTATAATATCTTCCGGGCTTTCAAGGCCCACGGAAAAGCGGATCAAACCATCATCGATGCCGGCTTCGGCGCGTTCCTGGACCGTCATGTGCTCGTGGGTGATGGTTGCCGGGTGCATGCAGATGGATTTGCTGGTTCCGAAAGTGACGGCATGTACGATGAGCTTAAAGGCATTCATCACTTGCGCGGCCCCGGCCATGCCGTTTAGCACCACGAATGATAACAGGCCGCCGTGGGCCTGCATCTGTTTCTTTGCCAGTTCATGCTGGGGGTGATCCGGCAGCCCGGAATAATTAACGTGGATTACCTTGGGATGGGACAACAAATACTCGGCGATAGTCTGGGCGTTGGAACTGTGGCGTTGCATCCGCATCGAAAGGGTTTCTAAATACTGCAGCGTCATCCAGGCCTCCAGCGGGGGGATGATTGATCCCAAAAATTCAGTGGTATTCCAGCGGATATCTTCCACCAGGTCTTGCGGCCCGACGATGGCGCCACCGATCACCGTGGCGTTGCCGGCCAGAAACTTGGTGATGGAAAGCAAAACTATATCCGCTCCCATGGCCATGGGGGTTTGCAGCGCGGCGGTTACCGTGGTGTTGTCCACCAGTAGCGGAACGTTGCGGGAATGGGCCACGTCAGCAACTGCGGCGATGTCGGTGATAAAAAGACAGGGGTTGCTGGGGGTCTCGATCCAGACCAGTTTGGTGTTCTGATCAATCAGCGAATTCCAGGAGTCGGGGTTGTCCGGATCCTGCACGAATCGAAATTCTACCTGACAGCGTTCCGGAAAAATGGTGGCGGCCTGTTTATAGCCTTCTCCGAAGACATTCAGGGACGTGACCACATTGTCGCCCGGCCGCGCCAGGGTGAAAATGAGGTTGAACAATGCCTGGGATCCCGAACCGGCGGTGATGCAGGCTTCACCGCCCTCCAGCGACGCCAGCCGTTCTTCCAGCAGGGTGTTGGTCGGCGTGCGGGTCCGGCCGTAAACCGGGCATGGTATTTCGTCAAACGTTTTATAGGGAAATGTCATGGATTGGGTGATCGGCGGTACAAATGACCGGTACGGTTCCAGATCCTGCAGGGGATGAAACCCGGCGTGCAACGCCCGGGTGTCAAAGCCCAGATCGCCATCTTTACGTTTCGACCGCTGCGTTTCGGGGTCGTAAATCCATGGGTCTCGCATAAAAAATGGTTTGTGATCCTTCATGTTATCCCCCTTATTGCAAAAATATTGCTCAATTTGCTTTTATTACGGCGCTGACGAAAGGCCGATCGAAAAACAATCTTCAATGCCTGAAAAACAGCGGGATGCAGGCAAAAGCCGCTTCCACCAATAACCAATAGCAAATAACCGATAACTATTTTTTAGCCCTTTCCAGTATCCTTTCGATCGCTGCATCAACTTCCGGCGGCAATGCCTCCGGTTGATGACTTGCCAGGATTTTCTTGATTTTTTCCCTGGCCAGCTGTCCCATGCTTTTAGCGCCCCGGGTTTTCCAGTCTTCGTATGTCCTTCTGTCGGTTAAATCGGGCTGCCAGTTTTCGCGGAAATGATCAAGGGTGTGGTCATCACTGAGAAAATGCCCACCGGGCCCGACGCGCTTGATACTTTCAACTGCCAGATTTTCCCTGTCAACCCGAATGCCTTCCATCATACGCCTGACCTGGCCGATGAATTCATCACACATTACCAGCAGGTCGAAGGAATAGGTGAGCCCGAATTCCAGATACCCGACATCGTGCACGAGATTTGTACCCGCCCATCCAGCCATCATGATGTAGGTGGCCGCTTCATTGACCGCCTGCTCATCGGCCAGCTTGGAGGCGCTGCAGCCGCCGAATCCCCATGTCGGCAGCCGGTACAGGCAACGGCCGATCTGGCACAGCCCCGCCTGGGTCATCATAGCTTCAGGGGCTGAATAGGTGGGTTGCATACTCTGCATGTCCATGGGCGACATACCGGCACCAAAAATAAAAGGGGCCCCCGAATTGGTTAACTGATGAATAACGAGCCCGGCTAATATTTCGGCATCCGCCTGGGCAATGGCACCGGCCATGGTAACCGGACTTGTTGCTCCCGCCATGATACCCGGGGAATAGTTGGTAGGCAGATTGTTTTCCGCCATGAACATCAGTTTTTCCATGGCTTCACTGATATGCACCAGGGGCGAGGTCGGTTCGTCATACAATACAAATACAGGTTTGCGGCTGAGCTCCTCACGTCCCCCAACCGCCGCCGCCGCGATATCCACAATATCGTTCAAAGATGTCTTGTCGGCTGCGGTAATCACCTGGGGTTTGGTTGAATTGCGAATCATGATGGCATATTTATACTGGTATTGCAGGTCACTTGGAAAATCAGGCGCCAGCCCGTTGGACATGGTAAAGTCAATGTTGGGTAAGGCATCCACCAATCTGACGGCATCTTCAACATCTGCCGATAGAAATTTTCGGCGCTCACCGCTGAAGCTGTCCAGCAGATAGGGACAGTCGGAACCGGTGCCGTAATAAACGTTGCGCCCTTCCAGAAACATGGAAGGCCTGCCGTTGCGATCATAAATGGTGACTCCTGAGGGAGCGGATCGGATGGCCGACTCGACCAGTCCGCCGGGGATGAACACGTGCTTGTCGTCTTTTACACGGGCGCCGGCTTGGTGCAAAAGGTCTATTGATTTTTCATGATGGATCACCGTTCCACAATCTTCTAAAATATCAAGGGCGGCCGAGTGGATGTCCCGCATTTGTTCTTCGGAGAGATACTCCAGCGCGGTTGAATTGAATCGTTTTAGGTTGTGATCCATGAATCGAGACCTCGTCATTCAGTTTGAAAAAATGGTTGTGAACCTTAATATGTTGTGGAATTGCATGAAAATTGGACCCTGGTCCGATTTAGGAATTAAAGGATTGAGGAATTTAGGAATTGAATGAATTCTATCTATTTTAATTGATTGATTTTATCCTTTAATCCCTCAATCCCTTAATTCCTAAATTCCCCAATTCGGCGTTAATAAATATAAATAGTGCCCAAAAAATTGAATCATTTTTAAAGTTAATTACGAGGTCTGGAGTCGGAGTCCTCCTTCGATATCGGTTTGGATACTGAATCCTAAGCGGCGATTTTTTTCCGTTTCGCAGCTTTTCATAATCACAATTTTTTGTCAAAGTTTTCATTCAACCATCCAATCAATAATTTCACCGCCCGCTGCGCTAGAGACGCTGAGGACGCAGAGGTGATTTTTATTTTCACTTTCTGCTGAGAGGCCTCGCAAAGCCGGATGACCATTCGATTTTAAATAATTAAAGGTTGGCCTCCAGAAAGTGAAAAAACAGCAGCCCTTCGGGCAAATTTAATTGATTATATCGCCTAATGACTCTCTATTGTTGAATTTAGTGAAAAATTCAGCACGGAGTGCTTGCTGATTTGCATTTGCCGGCCTCTCACCGACAAATGCAAAAAATAATCGCTCTGCGTTCTTTGCGTCTCTGCGGTGAATACAACATTTAAATCGTAGCAAAATTTGTATAAATTACTATTGCCGCATATATAGTTGACCATAGCTTCTTGCCAAGTTCAGCTTATTGGTGTAAATACAACAATTCTTTATGGTCTAAATTTCAGCATTATGGATATTACCGCGCAATGCCTGATCATCAACCGTCGAACGAAGAAATCCCATTTGTCGCTGGAATTTTTATTGTGTTTTTATGCATTCTTTTCGGATCTAATGCAGTTGCGATAAAAATAACCTTTTCAGGCCTGGGGGTTTTTACGACAGCCGCCATTCGATTCGGTATTGCTGCCGTCGTCATTTTCCTCTGGGCTAAAACCACCGGACGAACCATCGCCTTGAAAAAAGGTCAACTTCGGCAGGTGTTGATTTTTTCATCCCTGTTTACGGTTCAGCTGTCATTGTTCTACCTGGGGCTCAGCAAATCAAATGCCTCCCGCGGGACCCTGCTGGCCAATCTTCTGCCATTTTTTATTTTGTTCCTGGCCCATTTCTTTATTGCCGGGGATCGCATCACCCGCCAGAAATTTTTGGGGATCCTTTTAGGCTTTGCCGGGGTGGCGTTCATGTTTTTAGATAAAGAGAGCCTCAGCAGCGGTTTTCGAACCGGAGATCTGATCATTCTTTTGGCCATCTTTATCTGGTCCTGTTCCACTGTTTATTTGAAGCGGGTGATCAATACCTTCAGCCCCTTTCAACTGGTGCTGTATTCAACCATGTTTTCAGTGCCCTTTTTTCTTATCGAAGCCTTGCTTTGGGACGATGCCATGGTTTTCCATTTAGATGCTCCGGTCATCGGTGCCTTGCTGTACCAGAGCCTGGTGACCGCTTCCTTCGGATTTGTGGCCTGGAACACCATGCTCAAGAAATACGGTGCGGTATCGCTGCATGCGTTTGTATTCATCATGCCGATTGCCGGGGTGGCCCTCGGGGGCCTGATCCTGGGTGAGCCGATTACGATCAAGATCGTGCTGGCGCTGGTTTTCATCGTATCCGGAATTTTAGTCGTACACTGGAAAACCAGGGAAGAGCCGCCGGTGTATCCGCTCCGACGGAGTATTTAAATGAAAAAGTTAATCTATTTTATTTTAGCAGGCTTAGTCTTATTGCTGGGGTATAAATTCCTAACATCTACCCATCAAGAATTCAGCAATGGTTCCGTTGGCCAAAAGATAATCTGCTTTGGTGACAGTCTGACTTACGGAACCGGGGCATCCAGGGGCAAGGATTATCCGTCGCAGCTGTCGAAGATGATTTCCAGACCGGTGATTAATGCCGGCGTGCCCGGTGATACAACGGCCCGTGCGCTGCAGCGACTTGAGCGGGATGTCTTATCATACTCGCCCGATTTGGTTCTGATCACCCTGGGCGGCAATGACTTGAAAAACGGCATTGCCAAAGACACCGCATTTGAGAACTTAAAGATGATTGTCGACCTGATTCACAACCAGGGTACGCAGGTCATTATCGGCGGGGTGCATATTCCATTAAGAGATCGCGGTTTTGGAAGGGGCTATCAAAAATTGGCCGATGAGACCGGCGCCACTCTGATCCCCAACATTCTCGAAGGTATCATGGGCAACCGCAAATTAATGAGCGATCCGATTCATCCCAACGATGCCGGATACAAAATTGTGGCGGAGAGATTCTATAAAGCGCTGCGTCCATGATGATCGGTTCAGGTTTCGTTGCGATATCCAATCATTTATACCGCTTTTCAAAAATAAGTTCGGAAAGATATTCTCGGCTGGGATATTCTGAAACAAAACTTAACACCTGTAGTATGAAAATGATATCTCAATAAAATTGTGGTATGCTTGAGCTTGGATAAGTTTACAGTATATGCAAATTATTAGGAAGCCAGATAGTTGGTTTTTGTTGGAAGTATCTGCATTTCACTTATATGATGACTGGCTATTTTGGCACTTGGTTTCCATACCATTTCCAATGGCCCTTTTCTTTAATTAGCTTACTGCCGGTCATAAAGGGGGCCTCAAAATATTTATCTTTAAGCCAAACATCAATTTCAGCCCCATCGCCCTCAGACTCAAACTTGGTGGTGATGATTTTAGCCTCGGACGTATACGATGAAGTTCCTTTTAAAAATCTTAAAGCCATTTGTTTGGTAACGCCATTATGAAGAAATCGATCCGAAATCAAAGTGCCCATTGTCACCACATCTTTATTAAATCTTGCTTGATCATAGTCAGTTATGAATGCTTTTACATCAGTGGGCAATTCCACGGCTTTCAGTGGTTTTTTCGGTGGTCTTTTCCTTTGAACAGCGGCAGCCACTAAATCAAATAACGGGCTATAATGAATCGAAGTTGGCGGATGAGGCTGAGCTGGATCCGATGTTACCGCAACAACAAGGTCAAGCTCAGGGACGACTACTATAAATTGCCCTCGTCTTCCCCAGGCCCTGAAACTGCTGCAGTCATCGACTTTTTTCACCCACCATTGATACCCGTACCCAAACATACCATATATGGGATGGTTGGCTGCTTGTATTTGTTGATCGGTAGATTCTTTCACCCAATATTCAGAGACAATAGATTGGCCGCTCCAATACCCACTATTTAAGTACAGGAAACCGATTTTTGCTAAATCTCGTGCTGAGAGGCCCAAACCGAAACCGCCAATATTGTATCCTTGCGCGCCTTGATGCCAATAGGCTGATTGTATCCCTAACGGTTCGAAAAGGTTTCTCTTTGCAAAATCCAGCGTGCTGCTTTTAGTCGATTTTGATAGAATTATGGACAGAAGATGTGATGTTGATGAATTGTAATTAAATACATCCCCCGGATTATTTTCCTGTGGGAGTTGAATTGTAAATTGTGCCCAGTTCGAAGAAGTATACCAGTTCTGCATAATTGGGCCTCTATCGTTCCATCTAAATCCCGCACTCATTGTCAAAAGGTGTTTAAGACTGATCTCCTTTTTCCTCGGATCAAGGTCGTCTGTGAAATATTCCGGAAAAAATTCGGTTAGTTTTTGATCCACACTTTTAAGATAACCTTTGTCCAGTGCTATACCTATTAGGGCTGAGGTAACACTTTTGGTAACGGAATGAACGACAGCATATTTTTCAGGACTTCCCCACGAGTAGTATTTCTCAAAAACTAAATAGCCGTTCTTAACAACTAATAAACTAAAGGCATCGGGAAGTCTATTTTGGATAAATTCGTCCGCTATCATTAGCTTAGCGGAATCCATACCCTGCATCTCCGGGGTAGAAGTCCTCCAACCGCTGGTGGGCCAGTATTCTCGCTTTTTTGGTTGTTCGCAAACTGCATTATCAGTCCAAAATGCAAAAAGAAAGAAAATAAGAATACAAAATATTTTTTTACTACAACTCAAATTAAATATTTTAATTTTTTCCTCCCCTCTGCTGAAACTATGACCCACAAAATATGTTATTTTGTCATAACCATCATTGTGATACATGGAGAATACATGCAAAATGGCTAAATTTCAGATACGTAGATGATACAACTATTTTGCAATTTTACAAATATAATATGGTTATCACAACTGAGGACTACTTGCCATGATCTGCGACATTACAATATTCTATAAAAGTGCGGAATGGATCAAATAGTCTTCAACTTAAAAATGCAATGGTTTCTATCATTCAAGCCGGAGATGGCTTTATAGCCGTGAACTTAACACTGTCAACTTTCCCTTGCACAATTTGGAGGTCTTCATTGTTGGGGGGTGGTGTAAACGCTTCACCCGGACAACTCGCCATTGCTTTGAGTTCAATGGGGGTTAGGGTATGACGGGACACTATCTGAAACTCTGCAAAACCCGCTTTTTTCAACGTATGCAAGTAGCCCTCTTCAAGAATAGCTCCTCCCAAGCACCCTGCCCAGGTGGCCTGAAATTGCTCTCGTAATTGGGAATTTATGTCCTTGGTGAGGACAATATCCGAGATAGCAAGTCGTCCACCGGATCGCAGTATCCTAAACGCTTCTTCATACACGGCATCTTTGTCAGGACATAAGTTGATGACACAGTTAGATATAACGACGTCTGCGAAATCTTTTGGAAGTTGCGAATTTGCCATATCAGCAACACGGAGATCAATGTCCCTTTCTTGGAGCCCAGACTCAGCCACAGCCTTCTTTGCTTGTTCAATCATTTGAGGGGCAAAATCTATTCCCACTACTTTCCCGTCTTCACCAACCTTGCGGGCAGCCAGTATGACATCAATCCCACCACCACAACCGAAATCCACAACAACATCTCCGGGTTCAAGATTCGCAAATCCAGTGGGATTTCCACAACCCCGTGAGAGGTTAAGAGCGATTTCCGGGGCTAAGGAAAGCTCTTCTTGGCTATAAAGCCCTTGATCAATTGCATAGCCCGAACCGGGCTGTTGTTTGCTGGGTCAGCAGGAATCTTTGCTACCACCTGTCTCAGCAAATTTGCTGTAGCGGCCCTTAACAACCTGTTTGATTTCATCATCTATCATTTTTTTTGCCTTTTTGCCAAGATTTACAGCCGTGGGACACCATAAAAAAATATTTTAAATAGATTTTTTAATTCACACCATAGTAGATTTGACAATGGGATGCAATAATCCAATAAAATCTGGCATCACGAAAATATAGGCTGGTTAGATCCGACTCTGAAGATCGTGCAATGTAAACGATAGTCTTTTGATGCCAACCTCGGGACTAATGTCGTTACATAGCCGTAGTGCTCATACATGAAGTTGCTGATATATACCAGCGGTATTGTGGATATTACAGGTCCAAATCATTAAGCGGATATGTTGATTTGTTTCAGTATTTTTAAAAATCCTGATTTTTTACGGATACTATAAGAGATATCACAGGTCCGACCACATTTTACGTATTTTGGAGAAATTGCAGCTATCAAGATAGCTAATTTTCGCAACTCAAATTTTAGAATATCAATGCTTATGAACTTTAAGGATGATCACAGTGACAGGATTCACCACGAGCTTTTTCAAAAGATTCTCGTCCCTCCCTGAATGAGAAGATGGCTATAAGGATAGCTCCAATGGAATCAATTCCTCCGATACCTGTCAATTCGAATCCCACGCTGGCTAAAAGAAGGGTGAAGGAGAGATAGAGACAGAATTTTGTGCAATTGGCATCTTCTAAAATTGCATCAGAATTCAATTGTCTTCCCACTTTAATTTTAAAATGGATTAAAGCCCACATCGTGAAGATAGATATCAGCGCAACTACAATTCCCCAGAATGTAGTTTCAGGTTGATGTCCTTGAAATAGATTGATTCCAGCAGTAATTATTAAGCCCGCAGCCAGTAAAAAAAAAGCAGTGCCAGTAATTCGAAGCGCTTTCTTTTCAAATGGGCCCGGATTGGCATCTGGATTATGCTTCATTCGTCTAACCATATTCCAGATACCAATACCAGATAGGACCTCAACAAAGGAATCGATACCAAAACCGAATAATGAAAGAGTTTCATCCGCCATACCAAAAAATACCGATACGATTCCCTCAAATAGATTATAGAAGATGGTGATCTGAGCGAGCAAAGAGGCCCTTTTGTACAGATTGAGCTTGGACTGCTTGATCTCGGAGGAGGAGGCAGGGTTTTCCATTTATAGTGTCTTTTTAATTTTAAAGGTATATTGAGAATAATTGGAAAAAATTACGTCTAAAAAAATCTGTGATATCCTAAAATATCACAAATTGCCCCAAACTTTAGATATGTAGATGTAACCACAATTCTGGTAAAAATGCAGATATCCTAATCTGATATCACAAGTTTTGAAGGGCGGTCAATTCTGAATAGATGTTTACAGTATCGGTACTTTTAAAAGTCCTGATTTTTTACAGATACTATAAGAGATATCTGTAATTTGACTTATATGCGATATGTTGGAGATATAATAATGCCCGGCGGTTTTGAAAAGGCAAAATTATTGCAGATGGTAGAAGCTATTCAATTATTAATAATCTTAATCTTTTTTCGAGAGAAGCCTTTTCTTTAAAAGTAATGTTTCCTCAGAATCAGGATCAATCTTTAGGGCTTTGTCTGCAGCTTGTAACGCTTCCTTATAATGGCCTAATTTTTCCAAGGTGATACCCTTACTATGCAAAGCTGAAAAAGCTAAAGTAGGGTCAGGTTCATCTTCTATGATTTTATCACAAACACTCTTTTTTTTTTA
>PVMK01116262.1_pt1 | contig 11275 bp, 11 predicted proteins | sample 1853481 | NCBI WGS metagenome assembly PVMK01 (sample SAMN08533507, study PRJNA380276) | Marine sediment metagenome, whole genome shotgun sequencing project. | reverse complement strand
TGAACCCTGAACCTGGAGCCGATCACTTTAGGTACAAATGGAATAGTGGCATGATAGAAAAAAGGTCTATTCGAAGATATCTTCGCCGGCTGGCACCGCTTCCGACATCCTTAACTCCACAAGGTGAGCTAAGGGAAAACATCAGATGCATACTGTTTGACATATACGGCACACTGTTTATCAGCGGTTCGGGTGACATCAGTCTGGCAAAGCAAAAATCACCGGAGGTGCAGGAACTTAGACAATTGCTAAGAAAATATACGAGTCGCAAAACGCCTCAAACCTTATTGCATGAATTTTATGGTGCCGTTGAAACCGTACATGACAAACTTCGTAACAAGGGGGTCGATTTTCCGGAAATCAACATCGAGCAGATATGGATGCAGGTTCTGCAAAACGATGATGATAACACCATCAGGCAATTTGCCGTTGAATTCGAATTGATTGTCAACCCGGTATGCCCCATGCCAAATCTATCCATGATGCTGTCGGCCTGCCGGCACCAAAGCATATTGATGGGCATTATTTCAAATGCCCAGTTTTATACCCCCTTTCTGTTCAGCTGGTTTTTAAACTCGGACTTGCAAGGTCTGGGCTTCAATCAGGACCTTTTGTTTTACTCCTACCGATTCGAAGTGGCCAAACCGTCTCCCATGCTCTTTAAAATGGCCGCCGAAAAACTTAAAGAAAAAGGAATCCCGCCGTCTTCCGTCCTCTACCTCGGAAACGACATGCTCAACGATATCTATCCGGCAAAAATTACCGGATTTCAAACGGCCCTGTTTGCCGGTGATAAGCGATCCTTGCGTTTGCGAAAGGAGGACCCTCGCTGCGTAGACCTGAGACCGGACCTGGTGCTTACGGATCTGGGACAGCTGCCTCAACTACTTAGCTCATAGCTGATTGATAGAAGATAAGAAGATAAGAAAGTGAGAAGATAAGATCCCCCGATATTCTGATCTCTATCTTACCTTCTGCTTTTCTTATCTTCTAACCTTCTTTGCGGGATACTATTCGTTGTTGCCCAAGAACTATGACCTATAGACAATGAGCTTTAATGCCACTATTACCATATTACGGGAATGCGTATTTTTTTTTGGGCCTTGTTGAGATAGAGCAGGTGTCCTTTGTTTTGGCCGTAACGATATAGATCCCGGGTGATTTTAACATCATGCCGGCAGTATTCGATGATTTCGAGAATTCGCCCCTGCTTCCACCATCGCAGCGCCTGAAGGCCATCGGCCGTTTTGGCGGTGCCTAAAGTTACCGAGGCCAAATGGTCCAAGGATAAACGAAAACCCAGATAATTTTTTATTTCTTCCAGGATATCCAGGTTGTTGAGTTTCATAAAATCAAAGTCGGTGTATCCTTTGAGTACCTGATAGTCGAAGCGTTTGATGTTGAATCCGATGACCAGATCAAACCCCTGCAGACGCTCAATAAACAGGTCTATTTGATTTTCAACGAAATCGATGTACCGATCCACTTTTGAATCATAAAGTACGGCGCAACTGATCTTCATCAATTCCGCCCGGTGCCATCCGCCGACGTCAGCTGCCGAAAGCTGAGTTTCCAGGTCAAAGACGCCATAGTGCAGCTTCTTAGATGCTGTTTGAGGGCCTGTTTGAGGAACCGGATTCTTCTGATGGGAATGGCCGCGGCTTTTAGTCACCGACGCTTCAACCCCATCTTTTAAGCGCTCGAGAATAAAAACGGCTGCCGCTTTGTCTATCGGCCGGTTTCCGGAACCGCATTTGGGTGACTGCACACAGGATGGGCAGCCGGATTCACAGCCGCACCCTTTAATGGCACGCAAGGTGTTTGCCAGCAAACTGTCGGCTCGTTTAAACGCCTCGCGGTTCAATCCGGCTCCACCGGGAATCCCATCGTAAATAAACACGGCCGCACTGTTTAGCTGCGGATGATACAGGATAGCCAAACCGCCGAGATCATTGCGATCGGCCATCACCAGAAGCGGGAAGATGCCGATGGCAGCGTGTTCCATGGCATGGATGCCTCCCATAAAATCGAGTCGTTTTGATTCAGCAGCGTCATAAATTGCCCGGGGAATTTCAAACCACAGCCCCTCGGTTTCAAAGATCTGGGGCGGAAGATCCAACCGGACTTTTTGAATCAAATTTTTGCCGTGAATACGCCGGATTTCATATTCTGTGACCTGATCGGTGACCTTTAGTCGTCCGACATGAGTCATTGCACCCCAGACAGGCTTTTGATCGAAAACTTCCAGGATCTCCGTTTCCTTGTAGCCTCTGACCTGGGTATAATAGTCCACATCTGCTCTGGAAATCGTTATGGTTCTGTTATTCAGATCAAGGCTGTCAACGATATAAGTCTTCCCGCGGTGCAGATATATTGCACCGGGATGGGTTTCGCGAAAGGCCCTGAATTCATCAATTTCCCCCCTGTTTTGGCCGGTTTCCTTACCGATGATTTGAAACCGGTTGCCGGATCCTCTAATATCGACATAACGGTGGGGAATTTTCCGGTTTGAATATAGCATGCTGCCGTCGGCGCTGCGCAAAAGCCTTCCGGTTCTCTCAAGGCGTTCAACGGTCTTAAGCGCAATTCCTTCGTTGATCATGGACTCATCAGATTTTAAGGGGAGCTCAGCGGCAGCGCATTCTAAATGTTTGGCTAAAATTTCCGGGTTATACGGATTGATGACCGCCGCTTCCGGAGCTCGATTGATGAAATCCTGTGGATTTCGCATAAAAAACTGGTCCAGGGCATCTTCTCCGGCAATCAAGATTAATGCCGAATCCTGCCCACTGCGCCCTACCCGGCCGCCCCGCTGCCAGGTGGACACCACCGAACCGGGGTATCCGACCAGAATACAAAGATCCAGGTCACCGATATCGATTCCCAACTCGAGCGCACTGGTAGAAATTACCGCCAGCAGATCACCGTTCGCAAGCCGGCTTTCAATTTCCCGGCGTTCTTCCGGAAGAAATCCTGCCCGGTAGGCACTGATGCGTTCGGCCAAATCTCCGGATTGCTCTGCCACCCACATGGTAATCAGTTCGGTAAGTTTGCGTGACTGGGTATAAACAATCGTTCGCAGTTTCCTGTGAAGGGCCGCTCTTAACAGCAGGATCGCTGCTTGAGCCGGCCCTGTTTCAGGATTGATGAAGACAAGATTGCGGGGGCCCCGTGGCGCTCCGGATTGCGTTATGGCCGTTACGGAATGACCGGTCAATTGGCAGGCCAAACGGGCCGGGTTGGCTACCGTAGCAGAGCTGAAAACAAAGGTTGGCGATGCCCCATACCGCCGGCAGATTCTGTGGAAGCGCCTGAAGATTTGGGCCACATGCGAGCCCATCACCCCGCGGTAGGTGTGGACTTCATCAACCACTACGGTCTGCAGGCCTTCAAAAAATCCGGCCCATTTGCGGTGGTGGGCCAGAAAGGACAGGTGCAGCATTTCAGGGTTGGTCAAAATTACGTTGGGTGGGGCTTCGCGAATGCGTTTGCGTCTGTAGGCGGATGTATCACCGTCGTAGATGGCCGCTGTCGGCTTCATTTTTCCGAAATGAGCGGCCATTTTTTCAAAAGCCCGCAGTTGATCCTGGGCCAGTGCTTTTAAAGGAAAAATATAAAGACTTTTGGCGCTCACATCGTTCTGAAATCTTTCCAGTACCGGCAGGTTATAGATCAGGGATTTGCCGCTGGCCGTAGGCGTAGCGACGATCACATTTTTGCCCTTTCGAATTTTGTCAATGGCCTGACTCTGGTGCTCATAAAGTTTTTGCACCCCGGCAGCCTGCAGAGCCTGTTGGATGGCCGGCGAATATGTGGAGCTGGTGTCTGACCACCGGGCCGGGGTTGGCGGCAGGATGGTCTGGAAAACAACCTGGGATCCCAGGCGCTCGGAGTTGATAAGCGACTGCAGGTATTCGCTTATTTTAGATGTGGGATGGGGATAATCACTCATATTAAACCGGCCGCTTCGGCAGCCGGCGCCTTGGTTGAACAGCGAACCCCAGAACCAGGGAAAATTTAACCATTTGATTTATAAATCAGTGATTACACCAACCCAACGCACTATGCATGGCAGGCGGGTATTCGCCTTTTTATACTCGAGGGAGCGGCTTCCAGCCGCGATTAGCTCGGTCAGTCAGATAGCCATGATCGCGGCTGCCCGCGACGAGCTCGGCCGAGTCAAAAGCCGCTCCCACCTTCTCACCTTCTCCACCTCTCACCTTCTGCCCGATGTCCTCTGTCTTCTGCCCTCTGTCTTCTGCCCTCTGTCTTCTGACTTCTGTCTTCTGTCCTCTGATTTCTGTCATCTGTCCTCTGATTTCTGACACCCATCATTCTTTAACCCTTTCCACATATTCTCCGGTACGGGTATCGATTTTTAACAGCTCTCGCTCCTCGTTAAAGGGCGGCACCTGTATGACATGACCTGTTTCCAGGGTTGCCGGTTTTGAATCGCCGGAGGCCGTATCTCCGTGTGCCCAGGGCTCGGCTTTTTCAACTTTTAAATGAATAAAAATTGGCAGGGATATTCCAATGGGAGTGCCTTCAAATAATAATATATTGCAAACGGTGTTTTCTTTGAGAAAATTTATGGCATCACTAACCTGCTCGGCGGTAAGAAATTCCTGCTCGTAGGTGGATGTATTCATGAAACAGAATTGTTCTCCATCTGAATACAGTTATTCCATTTCCTGTTCATTCAGATCCGGTTGTTTGAACTTCTCACTGGATCTAAAGGTTTTGTCAACTGAGCACCGGTTACCATATTTTTCAATTTGCACTTGTAAAGCGCCTTTCCCTTACCGGGTTTGGTAAACGTAAACTGCACGATGACATAAGGCTCGCCATCCAGTTCAATTTTGAGACCTTTTCTCAGATCGCTACTTGCAATCATTATTTATTTCCTTATTTCTGTAGGTTCTGCGTTCTGGGTTCAAAGGTTATGTGTTCCTGGTTCGGGGTTGAAGCGACCACAGGTGCCAAGTCTACCATCAGGGTTACTAAAACATCAAAATTTTCAAAACGCTCTATTCCCTGCTTTTGAACCTCTGAACCCTGAACCTCTGAACCTTTCAACCTTCTAATGCCTTCTCTGCCGCGCGAACAGCGCCAACTAGTTGTTTTAACTTTTTAAAATCCTTTTTGAAACGAATCGGTACTCCCTGGTCATCCCGGGAATTGGTCTGGGTGCAGCTGTCGACACCTTCCGGCCGGACCTGCATGATCCCTTGGGCCACATTGTCAGGTGAAATGCCACCGGCCAGTATAACCGGGATATTGCTTTTTGAAGCCAGCCCAGCGGCTGTATGCCAGCAGCACGTCTGCCCGGTAATGCCCACAAAACCCTGAACCGGTTGGGAATCGGCCTCTGTTTTCGACTCATCTAAGAGCATCGTATCAGTTAGAAAAAAATCACTGGCCGGCTCAAATATTTTTCCAAAATCAAGCGTGGGCACTGAATGGCCCTTACCGGATTGCGCAATCGGAATGGAGCGCATAATCATGATCTGGGGAAATCGCTTTTTGACATCTTCCTGCAAACCAATCAATTTTCGACAATAATTCCATACATCTTCATGGTCCGTCAATGCCTCACAAAAATGGACAATATCAGGTTGATAATAATCAAGTGTGCGCCATACCGAATCCGGTGAATTAAACAGCAGTATCAGACTGCTTTTGGCTGATGAAGAACTGACCAGATTCATAGTGTCCCTCACACCGGCAACTTTCCAGTCAGTCTCAGAAACAATTACACTGCCTATGTGATCGACACCGATTTGAATCAGTTCCTCCGCTTCTTGCGGATTCTGTATTTCATAGATCTGGACGATTATTTTTTTCATTGTGACCATTAGTATCTTAGTTCTGAAGTTGTTATTTTTAGTGGCAAGAATTTTTTTGGCATCGTTGTAGATCCCTATCTATCCAAGCTTCAGAGAAATCTAAGCGGGCGTTCAACTTTTTTTGTTTGGGTCATTTGAATATTGAATATTTAAGCCTACGGCTCGGAGAGGAATTCTTCCCGTCGAGAGCCTCCCGTCGAGAGCCTCAGGATCGAACGACAGGGTCGAACGATCCATTTTAATAATGACGGAGCGAAGCGACATCCACAAATCTTCAATCTTCAATCTTCAATCTTCAATTCCGGCTTGTCCGGATTAGGCATTTTCCAGTTTACAAATTTAGAGTTGACTTTTTGGGCCGTGTCTAACATATTCAGCCTGTTTTCGCAATCCGTTTCACGCAAAACGAGGGTAAGGAATATGATACTGATCATCGATTTTGGTTCCCAGTATAATCAGTTAATCGCACGCAGGGTTCGAGAGCACCATGTGTATTGCCAAATTGAACCGCCCGATATTACTGCTGAGGAGATAACGTCCCTGAATCCGGAGGGTATTATCTTGTCCGGCGGTCCGGCGAGCATTTATGAAAAGAACAGCCCCAAAGCCGACCGGGGTATTTTTAAGCTGGGTATTCCCGTATTGGGCATATGTTACGGTATGCATTCTATGATGGCAGCCCTTGGTGGAACCGTGAAGCGGTCCGGCAAGCGCGAATACGGATTTGCTGAGCTTGAAATAAAGAAACCGGAAGGTTTGTTTGAAGGTGTAAGTAAAAAAAGTACCTGCTGGATGAGTCATGCTGATTCGATTACCAAATTGCCCGCCGGTTTCAAAACAGCTGCCTCCACAGCCAACACCAAATTTGCGGCGGTTGTGCATGTCAAAAAGAATCTTTTTGGCGTCCAGTATCATCCCGAGGTTGTCCACACCCAAATGGGCAAAAAGATGTTGCGCAACTTTTTACATAACGTGTGTGAGTGCAAACGCTCCTGGACCATGAAGTCTTTTGCCAAACAGGCCATTGAGAACATTCGCGAAAATGTAGGGCCTAAAAAAGTCATCCTGGGTTTAAGCGGCGGTGTGGATTCTTCGGTGGCGGCGGTTCTCATTCATAATAGTATCGGTAAAAAACTGACCTGTATATTTGTCGACAATGGTCTGCTGAGAAAAAATGAAGCCCAAAAGCTCAAGGTTACCCTGAAACGTTACCTGCACATCAATATTCGATTCGTAAATGCCAGGACTCAGTTTCTAAAGGCCCTTGACAAGGTCACGGATCCGGAAAAAAAACGCAAAATCATCGGCCGGATTTTCATTAAAGTCTTTGAGGCGGAAGCCCGTAAAATAAAGGGTGCAGACTTTTTAGCCCAGGGAACCCTGTATCCGGATGTGATTGAATCGGTGTCAGCATTTGGGGGTCCAACTTCAGTTATCAAATCCCATCATAACGTTGGCGGACTACCCAAAAAAATGAAATTGAAACTCATCGAGCCCTTGAAGTATTTGTTTAAGGATGAAGTTCGCCTGCTGGGTAAAGAGCTGGGATTACCGGAAGATTTAATCTGGCGTCAGCCGTTTCCGGGACCGGGCCTGGCCATCAGAATTATTGGCGAGATTACCCCCCGAAAGCTCACTATATTGCGCAACGTGGATGATCTTTTACTGGAAGAAATCAAAAAAGCCGGTTATTATAAGAAATTGTGGCAATCATTTGCTGTTCTATTGCCGATTAAGAGTGTGGGCGTCATGGGTGATCAACGCACTTATGAAAATATCGTGGCGATTCGTGCGGTAACAAGTAAAGATGCGATGACGGCCGATTGGGCTAAACTGCCTCATAAATTTTTGGGCCAAATTTCAAACCGGATCATCAATGAAGTCAGTGGCGTGAATCGGGTGGTTTATGATATCAGTTCCAAGCCGCCCAGTACAATCGAATGGGAATAATAAATCATGGCTGAAGAAAATCCCCCCGAATTTAAATTTAACGCAGACGATCAAGATCCTGAAGCCTTTTATCGCGAGGAAATAAAGGATCTACGGGTTGATAAATTAAGTCAACGGATTATGCTATTGGCGATTCTTCTGCCTATTTTGATGGGAGTCGCCATATTTTTCGCTTATCGCGATCTCACCGGCAGAGTCGGCCGCAGTCAGGATACCGGATCTATTGAGGTCCAAAGAATCTCAAGGGAACTTGAGGAAATCTCCAAGAAATTCAATGAAAAATTAATCACCTTTTCGACGACGCTGTCGACCCAGGATAAAAATTTCGATGCCACGATTTCAGGAAAACTGGCGGCTATAAATAAAAATCTCGATGCCTTAAACAAAAATTTGAAATCCTTGAATGCCAATTTGAACCAGACCAAGAGCACTGTTAAGAAGCTGGCGGCCTCCAAAGCGGATAAAAAAAGCCAGGACGCGGCCTTTGCTAAAGTCAATGCTGCTTTGAAACCCCTTAAAAAAGAGCTAAAATCGTTAACGGGACTTCGCAGTGAATTAAAGACGGTATCCTCCGAAATCAAAAAGATGGAAGGTAACTTTAGTCGAAAACTTGCCGAAGTTGCCACCGCGGTAGAGCAATCCCAAAAGGACACCGCCCAACTCCAGACCTCGATTACCCGCCTGTCAGACGATAAAATCGATAAAGACACATTTGGGCTGGAGGCCTTCAAACTCAAAAAAAGTTTCCATAACCTCCTATCGCATGAGATCACGGCAATTAACCAGGAGCTGGATTCGATTCAGAAGAAAATTGACGACATTCAAAAATTGTCCAAATCGCCAAAACGGTCCCTGAAATCGTTATCAAAAAAGACATCGCCCGCAACTGATAAAGCCACAGCTCCATCAAAATCAGGATCCATCGATGAGCAAGATCTCCCCGAATAGATTTGGGCAGAGATTAGTCTGATTGAGGAATTATATGAATAAAGATTTGTTAATCAAACTTTTAAAATTAGTTGCCGACGGCAAAACCACTGTTGGAGATGCTGCCGGCAGACTTGAGCACATGGCCTATGAAGACATTGCCTATGCTCACATCGATCATCATCGCTCCCTGCGCAAGGGGTTCCCGGAAGTCATTTTTGGCGAAGGCAAAACCGCCGATCAAATTGCGGGGATAATGGAGAAAATGCAGAACCAGGAAAATATTATTCTTGTCACCCGTGTTGATCAGGAAAAGGCGGACATTGTTTTGTCACGATTCCCCCCTGCGGTTTATCATGCCGATGCCCGCATGATCGTGCTGGAACTGAACCCGATCATGATACAGGGCCGTGGACCCATCCTGATTATTTCGGCTGGCACTTCGGATATTCCAGTGGCCAGAGAGGCGTATTTGACAGCCAGGGCCATGGGAAACAGCGTTGATACCATCTTCGATGTCGGAGTATCCGGTATCCATCGATTGCTGGATCACCATCAAGCCATTGATCAAGCGAACGTTTTGATTGTCGTGGCCGGTATGGAAGGCGCGCTTCCCAGTGTTGTGGCAGGTATGGTGGATCGACCGGTCATAGCCGTTCCGACCAGTGTAGGATATGGCGTCAATCTCGGTGGATTGACTGCACTTTTTGCCATGCTAAACAGCTGCAGTTCGAATGTGTCGGTTGTCAATATCGATAATGGATTTGGCGCCGGTTATGTGGCGTCCACGATTAACAGGGAATAGTAGTCCGTTGGCTATATGCTGTCTTGGTGCGATTATCGGAAAATTTTATTTTATGCAGTAATTGCTATGCGAAATGCCTAAAATTTCAAAATGCCTAAATTGCCTAAAGTTAAGGAATTCTGTCGATTTTTTAATTTACAACCGCAAGGCACGCTATTATATTTTTGCTCGACAAATTATATAAACAGCCGGAGCGAAGCGACACCACAATTTTAGGCACTTTAGGCATTTAATGGGAAGTTAATTATGAAAACCAGCGAAGCGATAACGGCGTTTTCCCAAAGCGAAAAACTCAAAAGCGGTCTTATCTGGGCAACTCAGATGGCTGAAGTCTGCCTGGCACTTTCGGAACCAGATAAATTCGGAGCAGAAAAAATGCTCAAAACACTCGTCAGCATGATAGGCAATGAAATTAATGTTGCCCAAAAAACTGCCCCGCATGATGCCTGGCTGGAGGCCCAAAAGGATATAGATGCCGCTATGGTGATGCTGAATTCAGGGGTGGCACATGAAACCGGTTTCCACCTAACCCAGGCGCTGAGCAAGGTCACCAATGTCGGCCAGCAGTCCATGGCCCAGTTAATAGATGAAGGGCTCCTGTAAGCAGTTTGCTGAGGGGAATTAAGAGTTTGGCAGGGAAAATGTACAGCAGATACACCATTGCTTAAATTGAGAATTATATCTTTTTAATTAGAACGGCATCCATCCTTAATTTTAGGCACTTTAGACATTTTAGCTCATTTTAGGCATTTTTTACTCGTAGCATTTATTTGCTTTTTTAATATTGAGCGCAGAAAACGACAGGGAAAAAGCCAGCGTCATTTCCATATCCTCTTTCCTTTTTTCATCCGTTGCTTCCATTTTCCTTTTCCACGCTTTTCTGGCTATTTCATATGATGCAAAGCATTTTTTTGCGGCGTTGGTAAAACAGGGATTTTGTTTACTACTTTGCTTAAGAATTTCTATTTCGGCCTTGGCCGTCTTTAGCAACTGTACGAATTGTCCATAATCGATATCAGATTCAACCCCCCGCTGAACTTCATCCAGGACAACCAGTACCTTGGCTTCCTCAGGGGTGATACGGGGACCGCAACCGGAAGGTAGGAAAGAAAAAACAATCAGCAAAATAATAACTACCGCGTTGTGCATAGCAAACATCCTTTCAAATAAAATCTGAAAAGCCATATTAAATTATAGCTTATATCGGGCTTTTTGGCAAGATGAAAACCGGTCCCTGCCCGTTGCTTCTCAGTCTGGATAGATCGTTTTTAAAAAATAAATTCCGAAATTTGGAAAACTCCCCAACCCCTCAATTGACAATGTCATTCCAGATTTTCTCGGTATCTTTCAAGGATACGCCATCGATATCAAACAGGGGTTTGGTGGTTTCGGGAATATATTCATCCAGAGCCGAGTTGATTTGAGCGATCAGCTTATCTACTTCCAGATCGTTCAACGTTTTGATCATCAACAAATCATCCTGGGCCTGCTGCATATAATAACCCAAAGTCTCCAGAGCATTTTGGAAATACAGGATTTTTGTATTTAAGCCCGTAATGTATCCGAGCAGCAGCTGAATAAGTTTGAGGTTGTAGTCGATTCTGGGAGTAAGAATGCCTTTTTGATAGGAATCAATCTGATGTTGATCTTTTTGTTGTCTGATCTCTTCCTGGAGGGCTTCCGTTTTTTGTTCCAATTGATTTCTTTTATCCACAGCCAGTGCTATTTTGTCGGACAGGCCCTGTTG
>PVMK01130974.1_pt1 | contig 11276 bp, 10 predicted proteins | sample 1853481 | NCBI WGS metagenome assembly PVMK01 (sample SAMN08533507, study PRJNA380276) | Marine sediment metagenome, whole genome shotgun sequencing project. | reverse complement strand
GGGTTTTGTTCTTTCAAATTTTACCTTGGACATGCCTGTCTCCGAAAACAACCGCGGTTAAACAAAGTACGACTATAGCAATGACTCAATACTTCAAATATGGTGCCCATAACTGGACTCGAACCAGTGACCTCTCCCTTACCAAGGGAGTGCTCTACCACCTGAGCTATATGGGCCAAATCAAAAACTGCAATCTGGCTTCACGACTCCAAGCTCTTTACCAACCGCACCAAGCCGGAAGATTTGGAGCGGGTGATGGGTATCGAACCCACATCATCAGCTTGGAAGGCTGAGGTTCTACCATTGAACTACACCCGCCTAAACTTCCTGAACCCGTACCAATCCCCGGGCTAACACTCAAACGTTTTCACCATTTAAAATGGTGGAGGGGGGAGGATTCGAACCTCCGAAGGCTTAGCCAGCAGATTTACAGTCTGCCCTCGTTGACCGCTTGAGTACCCCTCCATCGAGCAAGCCGCCTATTTTCTCTTAGCTACCATTAAGTGTCAACACATGACAAGCGATTTACTTAAATAAAACTCAAAACTCACGATAGAACTACAGCAGGCGCCAACTAGACGTTGAAGCGGAAGTGCATTACGTCGCCTTCATGGACAATGTATTCCTTGCCTTCAAGCGAAATTTGCCGGCTTCTTTGGCACCCTGCTCACCATTACAAGCGATGAAATCGTCATAGGCTGTGACCTCAGCGCGAATGAAGCCGCGTTCAAAGTCCGTATGTATCCTGCCGGCTGCATTGGGCGCGGTCGCTCCATTGGTAACCGTCCATGCCCTGACCTCTTTTTCACCTGCTGTGAAAAATGTCAGCAGATCCAGTAATGCGTAACCCGCGCGAATCACACCCGCAAGACCCGACTCTTTCAATCCCAATGCCGCGAGGAACTCTTCGCGATCTTCACGATCCAGTTGTGAAACCTCAGCTTCAATGGCCGCACAAACAGGTACGACCCTGGCATTTTCACTGCTGGCATATTCCCTGACCTGATCAAGCAAGGGGTTATTCTCGAAGCCGTCCTCCGCGACGTTGGCGATATATTCAACCGGCTTCATCGTCAACAAATGCAGATCCCCGACCAGCTTTTTCTGATCCTTCTGCAGTTCAAGCTTACGAACATTGCCAGTTTCATTCAGACTGTCCCGCACCCTGGTCAACAAAGCTACACGCGCTACCATTTCCTTGTCACCGCTGCGGGTTTGTTTCTCCGCTTTCAGCAACGCACGTTCAACCGTGTCCAGATCGGCCAGCGCCAGTTCAGTATTGATGATTTCAATATCTGAAACCGGATCAACCTTGCCCGAAACATGCACCACGTCGTCATTTTCAAAACAACGCACCACATGTGCGATGGCATCAGTTTCCCTGACATGAGACAAAAACTTATTGCCGAGACCTTCACCTTTCGATGCACCCTCAACCAGGCCGGCTATATCCACGAACTCCATGGTCGTAGGCAAAACCCTTTCCGGCTTCACAAGCCCTGCCAGTTGATCGAGACGAATATCCGGTACAGGCACAATCCCGACATTGGGATCAATGGTGCAGAACGGGTAATTCTCAGCAGCGATTCCGGCTTCTGTCAAGGCATTGAACAAGGTGGACTTGCCAACATTCGGCAACCCGACGATTCCACATTTAAAACCCATGATTTATATCCAATTTAATTAAGGAGCATCTGATACAACAGGTGAATCATCAACAGTGTGCAAATCCTTGGTGGCTTTCGAAACATTGCCTGCGAGCAGGTCAGGTATAACAGCAACGGCATCACCGATCGAGTGCATCATCAACTGTTCCTGGCCGGCTGTCGGCCGGCTCAAAACATACCCGGTTACAGCATCCTTAAAACCCGGGTGGCCGATACCAATGCGTAAACGCATAAAGTCCGTATTGTCCAGGTGTCGGAAAATGTCCCGCATACCGTTGTGCCCACCGTGACCACCGCCCTTCTTCAGCCGGATCGTACCAGGTGGAAGATCCAACTCATCGTAGGCCACCAACAGATTTTCAGCCGTGATCCGGTAGTAATCCATCATCGCCCTGACAGCCTGACCACTGTGATTCATGAAAACAGTTGGTTTTGCGAGAATACAATCTCTTTCGAAAAGACGGGTGCGGCAAATTTCGGCAGATACCTTTGTTTGTGATCGAAATCCGGTATCAACACCTTTGTGCAGGGCATCCATAAACCAAAACCCGGCATTGTGCCGGGTTTGGCTATATTTGGGTCCCGGATTACCGAGACCAACGATCAGGAATAAACCGGACACTATCGACTCCGGTCATTAATCCTTGTCAGCTTCGGTATCGCCTTCAGCAGACTCGTCTGCGTCTGCGTCTACGTCTGCTTCATCTGCTTCTTCAACAATCTCTTCACCTGCTTCAGCAGCAGCTTCCAGCTCAGCTTCTTCTGCAGCTGCGGCACCAGTGCCCTGAGATTCCTTGACGTGAACCGTATTGGCAATCATGGTCGAATCTTCTTCATCTCCAGCCAGTGCAGGAATTTCGACACCCTCAGGCAGTATGATTTCAGACAGCATTACGACACCGCCATCTTCAAGCCCGGACAGGTCTACTTCCAGATACTCAGGTAGATTTGCAGGCAATGCTGCAATTTCAACTTCTGTAACCAGGTGCTGGATAATCAAGCCGGAAGTCTTGCCGGCTTCCGACTCGTCTTCACCGGTGAAGTGAATCGGTACGGAAATCTTCAGGATTTCTTCCGCAGAAACACGCATGAAATCGAGATGCATAATCTGCAATTTGTAAGGGTGATGGTGCACATCACGGACAACCACTTTCTGGGTGCGGCCATCAGCTACCTTGATCTCCAGGATACTGGAATAGAATGACTCCTGTGAAGCAGCGTTCATCAGTGGGCCATGTTCCAGTGTCAAAGTGGCCGGATCTTTCTTGCCACCGTAAATTACCGCAGGAATTTTTCCTTGATGACGCAGGCGGCGGCTCGCACCTTTCCCTACATCTTCACGGACTTCCGCGTTGAGTATGTTTGAATCAGTCATGATATTCCTCAATATGTCTACCCGGGGCAAAAACATCTGACCCGAAGTAAAAAGCCGTTTTTACGGCAGTTCATCCATCCGCGCGACCAGGGATGGCACAAAAATATAGCCCGGAAATTGCACCGGTATCCCGACTCTGGCTTGTCCAGGTATGCCTGCCCGGCGCCAGAATTCAGAATACCGGTACAATATCCGAGCGAGCCGGGCATTATACCGTATGCACCATGGGTCGATGCAATACATATTGAAATAAAATTCAGGGATTAATAGTTCTGAAAAAGCTCAGTCCAGATACATCGAGCTGACAGACTCACCCTGTGCCATGCGACGGATAGTTTCCGCCAACATCTGGGCCACACTCAACTGGCGGATCTTGCTGCACTTCTTAGCCTCTTCTGTGAGAGGAATGGTATCGGTGACAACCAACTCATCCAGTTCGGAATTGATGATGTTGTCAATAGCAGGACCGGACAGCACCGGATGAACGCAATAAGCCACAACCTGGATGGCACCTTGTTCTTTCAGTGCGCTGGCGGCTTTGCATAATGTGCCTGCAGTATCAACCATATCATCGACCATCACGCAGTTCTTACCTTCAACATCGCCAATAATATTCATTATCTTGGAAACATTAGCGCGTGGCCGACGTTTATCGATAATCGCCAGATCAGCATCGAGGCGCTTGGCGATCGCCCTTGCCCGTACAACACCACCCACATCCGGTGATACAACCACCAGGTCATCGCTGGCCTGATGTTGCCAAATATCGGCCAGTGTCAGTGGTGAGGCATAGACATTATCCACCGGGATGTCAAAGAAGCCCTGGATTTGATCAGCGTGTAAATCGATAGTTATCACGCGGTCTGTCCCAACAACACCAATCATCTTGGCTGCAACCTTGGCAGTAATTGGCACCCGCGCAGACCGCGGCCGGCGATCCTGCCGGGAATATCCAAAATAGGGAATAACAGCAGTGACGCGGGATGCAGAGGCGCGCTTGAGCGCATCTACCAAAACCAGCAATTCAACAAAGTTATCGGCGGCTGGTGCACAGGTTGGCTGAATCAGGTAGATATCCCGACCACGGATATTCTCCATGATCTCGACGGCCACTTCGCCATCACTGAAGCGATCAACAACAGCCTTGCCCATTGGGACACCAAGTTCCCGGGCAATATCATTCGCCAGTTTGAGGTTGGCATTGCCTGCAAAGATCATCAGGGAAGTATCGGATGCTGCGTCACCAACTGAGTTCATTTGTTTTTCACCTGAAAAACTGTCATGAAAAAATGGCTGGGACGGCAGGACTCGAACCTGCGAATGCGGGGATCAAAACCCCGTGCCTTAACCACCTTGGCCACGTCCCAATCGTTTTTAATTTTTTCTAATCACCACTATGCTGACAAGCAATCCAGCAAAAGTGACTGGTCTGCCCCTCCCACAGGGCGAACATTATATCGGCATTTTAATTCGCTTGCCGTGCTGATTGCAGTCTTTTTGTCATCAAATTGTAAAAAAATCGTACTACCGGTGCCGCTCATATGCGGTTGCCCCCATGAGCTCAGGTCCTGCATGATTTCTTTCAGCTCCGGATATATCTTCATCACGACCGGTTCACAGTCATTCCGTCCTGGCTCCAGGCTGGCCCGAGACATGTCTATCAATTTTGAATCACGCTTAAGTTGTGGATGACGAAATACTTCGGCAGTAGAAATGCTGATTTCCGGAAAAACCAATACATAGAACCTTGGACCCAGCGTTACCGCCTGTAATTTTTCACCCCTTCCCTCCCCCAGAGCACTGCGTCCATGAACAAATACCGGCACATCGGCACCCAGCTCCAGGCCCAGATCTGCGAGTTGTTGCAGTGTCTGACCCAAAGACCACAGCTGGTTTAATGCCAGTAGTACCGTTGCTGCATCGGAACTGCCACCACCAAGACCTGCGCCCATTGGAATCCGTTTAACCAAATCGATATGAACGCCCTTTTGCACATCAAACCGGGCTTTTAACAAGTGTGCAGCGCGCACACAGATGTCATCTGCTTCGCTGATACCCTCAATGTTACAACTGCGGCTGATTTGCCCGCTATCATTGATACTGAAACGTAACTCATCACCCCAGTCCAGTATCTGAAACAGGGTTTGCAGATCGTGGTATCCATCCGGATGCCGGCCTGTAATGTGTAAAAACAAGTTCAGTTTGGCTGGTGCGGGCCAGTACTGAAGTGCGCTTTCAGTTTGCAGAGCCATGACCCGGATCCATTTGCCAACGACTGATGGCCAGTTTTACACGATAATCATCCCGTGTGGCAGTCAGCCTTTTCGGCAATACCAAACCTGCAACTGAATCATAACGATCGAAATCCACGCTCCAGCCAAATTGACCCAGGCTTATCAGCAGGCCTTCGGCGTCAAGCATCTCAGCTTCAATAGCACCCGGCGCTGCCAGGCCCCGCACCCACCATTGCAGCGCATCTACAGGTATCGGCCAACCCATGCGATCCTGTATCAGTTCGTTAACGCCTGGTGCGGTTTGTTCGGCACCATTTGCCTCTTTCAGAACCGCGCCTTCGGGACCGATTTGCAAATGCCAGGCACCACGTCCCATGGCACCATGAAAACCAAGCTCACTGCTGTCTGACTTGACGTCCCACTGCAACCTGCCACTACCGCCATGATTTCCATCATCCAGTGAAATTCTGCCAACCAGGCCCCATTCCGGGATTGCACCGAGTATTGCGGCACGCTCCTGGTAGGCTGTTTTGTTGCCTGTCAGAGGTTCCTTCACCGATATGCCGGTACAGGCATTCAGCAGCAGTAAAACAAGAGACAGCCAGTACGACTTCTTCAAAACGGCTTGCTTCAAGGCTGTACACCAAATCGTTGCATGGTTTCCATCAGGATTTCATTGTCACCTTCCATCTGGGTACCCAATTTCCAAAGCGAACGGGCCTCGTCCCTTTGTCCACTAGCCCATAGAACCTCACCGAGGTGAGCTGCAATCTCGGCATTTCGCAAGCTTTTCCAGGCATCACGCAAGTATTTTTCAGCCATCTTCAGGCGTCCGAGGCGATAGGAAACCCATCCCATGCTGTCGATAATAGAAGCATCTTCCGGTTGCAGTTCGTAAGCCTGTAAAATCAACTGTTCTGCCTCGTCATAACGGTCTGTCAGGTCTGCCAGCGTATAACCCAGTGCATTGATCGCTGCTGCGTTATCCGGTTGCACTGAAATAATCTGGCGAAAATCACTTTCAGCCAGGTCCAGTTGCCCCAAACTCACCGCCAGTAGCGCCCGTGCGTATCGCAATGGAACATCCTCAGGCAGGGCATCAAGTGCACCGCCCAGAATATGAAATGCCTCGTCTCTGCGTCCTGCATCCTGCAATATCTGTGCCTCTGCCTGGTAACTCTGTGATAAAACCCCGCTATCCGTCTGGATACGAAGCTGTGCCAATATGTTTCGCGCTTCTTCTATTTCACCTAAGTCAGCCAGCAAAAATGCCCGGCGCATGACGGCTCGCAAAGAACGCTCCCCGGTAACCTGCTTATACCAGGCGATCGCCTCTTCGGGGTGATCGAGTAGCTCCGCGCTTTGCGCAGCATGGAATGCGGTCTCCGAATCGTCGGGATATTGGGCACTGGCAAAGCCTTCATATAACAACTCTGCACCTTTTCTGTCACCGGCATCCAGAGCGAAAATGACCCGTGCAAACCGCATTTCCGGCTTATCGGGCAATTGAGCCAAAACTGCTTGTGCAGTGTTGATATCGTCATTTCGTTTCAGCAATTCCGCGTAGGCCATGGCAATGGCCTGGTCTTCAGGGTTGACCTGCCAGGCTTGCCGGTAACGTTTCAATGCCAGCGACTGATTGCCGTTGTTAACGGCCAGGCGGCCCGACCAGGCATACAGGTCTGCCCTTTCCGACTCAAGTACGATCGCCTTGTTTACGAGGTCAGTTGCCTTATCAAGATCACCCATACGTGCCGCGAGCTGGCTGCGGGCAAACAGTGCGTCCACATTTGATTCGGCGTCAAAATCCTTCAACAGGTTGTCCAGTACCTTGTTGGCCCTGACCTGATCGTTTGCAGGCGCCAGTAATGCGATGACGATACGCCAGCCATGTGCCTGATCAGCAGCGGTCATCTTGAGTATCCGGGCGAGTTGATACTCCGCACCAACATAATCACCCTCTCTGAGTCTTGAACCCGCAGCCAGTTCATGTGCATCCAGATTGGTGGGTTCCAACATGGCCCAGCGGTCCGAAGCCAGTGCAACCATCTGCCATTCACCGGCTGAAACCGCAACCCTGGCAGCCCGCTCGGCAATTTCAGGGTCATCGGAAATCAGGGCTGCTTCAAGGTACTCAGCCGCAGCAGCAGAAAAATCACCTTCATCACCCAATACTTCAGCAGCGAAAACGTGGTACATCACGTCGGGGTCTGTTGGTTCCAGTTTGCTATCCGGGGCTTCATTAGCAACAGATTCCGTGGATAAATGAGCGGTAGCTGCAGACGATTCGGAAGGTGATTCCTGCACCGTTGAGCACGCCGTCATAAATAACATGGCGAAAATGAACACGCTCCACACCCTTTTCATGAAACAATAGTTAAAATTCATAAGCCAAAGGATAACTGCTTGCAGCCAGCGAACCAATCCCTGATAGCGTTCCATGACAATAATCGTACTCTGAATCAACATAAAAACTGCTTCAGACTTGATATTGTCATGACAGGCAAGCAGAATCACCGCGCCTTGATATAATAAACAAACCCATGCCACTGCTAACCACCGGAATCAGCCATCACACTGCAACGCTCGAAATTCGCGAGAAGATCGCTATCGCGCGTACGGATTACGCAATGCGGGTAAAAGAATTGTACGAACTGGACGGTGTTGAAGAGGTCGTGGTGGTAAGTACCTGTAACCGGACTGAAATTTACAGCAACGGCCCGAAACACAGCCGTGAACAGGTTCGCCAGTGGCTGCAGGCCAGGGGTGATTTGAGTGATGCTGAAATGGATGCACACTGTTATGTTCGTGAACGTGAGCATGCGGTACGCCACCTTTTCCGGGTTGCAGGAGGACTGGAATCCCTGGTGCTGGGTGAATCCCAAATCGTCGGTCAGCTAAAGGAATCCTGGAAAATGGCGCACGAAGCAGGCGGCATAGGGAAAGTCCTGGACCGTTTGTTTCAACATGCATTCTCCACCGGCAAATTAATCCGCAGCAAAACCGGTATTGGCGAACACCCGGTATCGGTGGCCTATACCACCGTCATGCTGGCAAAACAGATATTCGGAGACCTGACCAGTAAGACGGTTATCCTGGTCGGTGCCGGCGAAATGGTTGAATTGTGTGGCCGTCACCTGCATGACAGGGGCGTCTCAAACCTGATCATCGCCAACCGCAGTGTTGTACGCGCTGCTGAACTGGCTGAACAATTCGGTGCGCACGCTGTTGCACTGGCCGACCTGCCCGATGTCTTGTATAAAGCCGACATCCTGATCAGTTCCACCGCCTCTCCTGAGCCGATTATACACCCGAAAGCGGTTAAAGCAGCGCTCAAGCAGCGCCGTAACCAACCCATATTCCTGGTCGATATCGCCGTACCCAGGGATATCCACCCCGATGTCGGAAAGCTCGGGAATGTGTACCTGTACACCATTGATGACCTGCAGAAAGTCGTGAACGAGAATATTTCAAAACGAACAGAGGCTGCCGAGGCCGCAACCGGTGATGTCAACAAATCAGTGGAAGAATTCATGCGCTGGCTGAATAGCGCGCGCGCTGCAGTTTATTTGAAAAACCTGCATAAGCATGCCCGCATGAACAGCGAAGAGCTTGTCGCCAAAGCCCTGAGGAAAATTGAGGCTGGCAAGGATCCTGAAAAAGTCATTACACAACTGGCAAATACCCTGACCAAACGAATTCTGCATCTGCCCAGCACCCGCCTGCGCCAGGCAGCAGAAGAACAGGATGATGAACTGCTCAGGGTTGCCAACCGCCTGTTTGAACCGGAGGACAACCCATGAGCCTGTTGCCCTCAATACATGTCCGGTTACACCAGGCACAGGAGCGGCACGAGGAAATTGCCATGCTGCTGTCGACGCAGGAAGTTATGGCAGACCAGAACCGCTTTCGCGAATTATCAGTTGAGTACTCACAACTGGAACCGGTAGTGACCACCTGGACAAAATGGCAGCAGGCTGGCCAGTCCATGGAAGAAGCGCAAAGCCTGATAAAAGGTGAGGACAAGGAGATGCAGGAACTTGCCAGGGAGGAACTCACCAGCGCAACAGCACAACAGCAGCAACTGGAAGGCCGGCTTAATACCCTGTTGTTACCCAGAGACCCGGACGATGACAACAATATTTTCCTGGAAATCAGGGCCGGGACCGGCGGCGATGAAGCAGCCCTGTTCTCCGGCGACCTGTTTCGTATGTACCAGCGATATGTTGACAGCCACAAATGGACGATGGAAATCATCAACACCAGCCATGGCGACCACGGTGGTTACAAAGAGATCGTTGCCCGTATCATCGGTCACGGCGCTTATTCCAGATTCAAATTCGAATCCGGCACCCACCGCGTTCAACGCGTTCCCGAAACCGAGTCACAGGGTCGCATCCACACCTCGGCCTGCACGGTCGCAATCCTCGCAGAGCGTGAAAGCATTGAAGGCGTGGACATCCAGACTTCAGATCTCAGAATTGATACGTTCCGGGCCTCCGGAGCAGGCGGCCAGCATGTCAACACAACAGATTCTGCCATCCGCATCACGCACCTGCCAACCGGCCTGGTGGTCGAATGCCAGGATGAACGTTCGCAGCACAAAAACAAGGCACGCGCCCTGTCACTTTTGAGTGCTCGTTTGCTGGAACAGGAAAAAGCCGAACAGGCGCGTGAACAAGCCGAATGCCGAAAATTGCAAGTCGGTTCCGGCGACCGTTCCCAACGCATACGCACCTACAATTTCCCACAGGGACGGGTAACCGATCACAGGATTGGCCTGACCCTGTACAAGCTGGATGAGTTACTCGGCGGCGGCCTCGATATGGTTATCGAACCGCTGATACAAGAGCACCAGGCTGAATTACTGACCGAACTGGGAAACTGAGAATGCGCCTTCAAATCCTGATATTTCTTCTGTCCTGTTGCTTTATCGGCAATGCAACTGCAACTGACAAAAACAGCAGCTACACGCTTTACCTCGTCCGTCACGCCGAAAAACAAGCAGATGGTAGCCGCGACCCGGCGTTAACCGAAATTGGCAAAAACCGCTCAGAACAACTGGCCGTTTGGTTTCAGGACAAAAACATCACGGAAATCTGGTCAAGTGATTACAAACGCACCCGTGATACCGCAAAGCCGTTGGCTACCGGACTCGATCTTGAGCTGAGTATTTATGACCCCCGCAATCTACCTGATCTGGTCGAGAAACTGGCGCATAATCAGAGCACCGCACTAATCGTCGGGCACAGCAACACCACTCCAGAACTTGCCCGTTTATTGTGCGATTGTTTTATCGAAGATATGGATGAGTCGGAGTATGACCGGTTAATAGTCATATCGGTAGTTGGTAGCAATACCGAAGCCACGACGTTGCAGCAAAACCACTTGCTTCATCAATAACAAGCAGTTTCCCTACAAGAATTCGCTGAACTCAAGCCGGGATGCGGGTACCTCCCCATGAGACTGTGAGCCGACAGGACGTCGGCGCCCAAGCGACTCAGGGATGAGCTTGAAGCGTGTCTCAGGGGGAGGTACCCGTAGCCCGGCGTTCGGTTGGCACTGATCTTAGAGGATTCGATCAGGTGCCCTTTCTTACTTTTTCCTGTACATTAGAAAACCAGCTACAGCCAGATTAATGGGCATCAATAGGGCAAGCACATCGAGGTTGTACTGATGTTCCGGCAACAGCAATAAAATATAGGCGACAGCAGTGCCACCCGCCATCACCATCGCCCCAACTCGCCTCAGCACGGGCACCAGCGCCAATATCACCATTGGATTAAATAACAGCAAATTGGCATTGGTACCTGCAACTTCATGATCCGTAAACAACCACAAGGCGGCGAGTATTAAACCACTGCTGGCATTGATCAAAACCCACGCATATGACAATCCAGCCAGCCAGACCGGTGGCATGAATTTGCCGCTCAACCAGGCAAGACCAGCAACCAACAAGCCCACAACCACACCGACTTCAATCTGGTATCGGTACCTGGT
>PVMK01144306.1_pt1 | contig 11278 bp, 15 predicted proteins | sample 1853481 | NCBI WGS metagenome assembly PVMK01 (sample SAMN08533507, study PRJNA380276) | Marine sediment metagenome, whole genome shotgun sequencing project. | reverse complement strand
GTTGGCAACAGAGAGCAGCAGTTAGGAGATTTCATAGAAGATAAAAGAACTGTGTCACCTTTGGAAGGGATCAGCCAACAGGAATTGGTTGAGGTCACCCGTGAGGTCCTGGCCTCTCTGTCTCCTCGCGAGGAGGGAGTGTTGAAATCTCGTTTTGGTATAGATGGCAGGCCCACGCAGACACTCAAGAGCATCGGCGGGCACTTTGGTGTATCAAAGGAACGTATCCGACAGATCGAAAAGAGGGCCATCCAAAAACTGCGACACACACCGCGCTCAGATCAACTCAGGTGCTTTCTTGAATAAAGAACCCGGGCTTGCATTATGGTTCACTTGGGGGTGAGCACATTGATTTCCCACAGGATCAATTCTTGTTTGGTTTTTGCTGAGGGCAAATGCCCCCTTAAGCTGACTATGGAAAGAGTCTATATAATTCCGCACCTTATAGACCCCGATAACCTCGGCCGGGCACGGAGCAAATGTTTCAAATGCAAACTGTACATAAAAGTCCGGTATTATCCCACTGGTTTGGAGATAGATGATCTGAAAGCGGGCAAGGTGAACGGCTGTATTAAATGCCATTCAGCAACTACGGACAATGACTGGGACTGCACTGGATCGATAAAGTAAGAACGTAATTTACCTCATCGCACCTCCACCGACGAAACCCCTCTTTGGTAAGCACCAGAGGGGTTTTTTATTTTGTTGGAATAAAAAAAGTGCCCCACCCCTGCGGCTCCGCAAGGGTGGGGCAAATCCAGGGAGGTTTCAATAGGATAGGGTCCATACGGGGACTTTCCAAACCCTACCCGTTTAATAGTATAACCTGGAAATAAACGGGAGTAAACAGGCACGAGGTTAAATATTTTTGCCAGTAAAGATGGCGAGGTGTTGAAGGAATAGAAAATACAAATCACAAAAACTGAGGTTTCAGGTTTCCCGCCTTCGCCCCAAGGGCTTCGGCGCGGCAAGCAGTGTTCCCCGCTACCGCTTCGCTGCAGACGGGATTTCCGCTTCGCTCCAACAGGTTGCAGCTTTTTTGTTTTTTTCCTGACACCCGACACCTGACACCTGGTAACTGAATGACACCTGAAACCTCCATCCAGGCTAGAAGGTACAAGCAAACATGTGATAGACTTCAGCATGGAAAACGATCTAAGAGAATGCATTTTATGCGAACACAGGTGCGGTGTAGACCGTTTAGCTGGCGATCTTGGCGTCTGTCGAATGTCCACTCCTGTAGTCGCATCGAGGACTCTCCATCCTGCTCCCCCCCAAAGCTATACCATCTTTGTGGCGGGATGTAATTTCAAGTGTTTGGGTTGTCAGAACTGGACCATATCCCAATATCCAGACAACAAGATGGCTGTGGATGGATACGTGGATCCAGGATCCCTCGCCCTGGAATCCGTGAGGATGATTCAGTCAACCTCAGGAACTCTTATGCGGGCTGACAGGATTTTTTTCTCTGGCGGTGAGCCCACAATCCACCTCCCTTTCATTGAAAAAGTAGTAGACGAGGCCCGGCGCCTCAGCTCCAACCTGAAGGTCAATTTCGACACCAATGGTTTTATGACCGAGGAATCCCTCCACAGAGTGCTTGGATTTACCACCTCTCTAACCTTCGATATCAAGGCCTTCTACGACGACACCATGAGGGCTATCTCCGGGACGCCTGTTGGCCCCATCTTGAGAAATGCTGAAATAGTAGCCAGAACCGCCAGTGACAAGCTCTGGGAGTACCGGATAGTTGCCATTCCTGAAGTGAACGAGGAGGACATTGAGCCACTTTGCCGATTTCTCGCTTCCATCTCCAAGAAACTGCCTGTTGCTTTTCTCGCCTTCAGGCCGAACTACGTCCTGGATGAACATCATGGGGCAACAAGAGAGCTCATGAAAAAATGTGTTGAGCTGGCAAGAGGGGCCGGGTTGAGAAACGTCAGTTATGCTGGCATGACTAATATCCCCGGAAAGAAAGGTGTTCTCTTGGAAGAGGTGGAAGGGATCTACGAGAGGGCAGGTGCCAAATTGGCCGCCTCATATGCCCGCTCAAAGGGCTGCACCACTCATCCCAGGAACTGTGGTGACTGCGAGTCTATGCACAATTGCCCACTCAAGAGATACATACCCATTAGGAGTTGCTAATAGAGCATGGAGCTGGACTATTTCGGATTGCGGACTGCGGATTTCGGACTCTTTTATATTTTGAATATCAAATATCGAACAAGGAATTTCGAACAGCAGAAATTTTAAAAAAATAAGACTATGTTTTTCACTTCGATATTCTGCGGTTCCTTGTTCTGCGGTTCTGCGGTTCATATTTTAGACGACTTGATAGTTAATAGCTACGTAGGGTGGGCATTGCCCACCAACAGAGACTAGCGGTTAGGCTACCATATCTAAAGCGCACTGGGCGGCACCCAAGAGCGCTGCTTCATCATTGAGAATCACCCGAACGGGTATTCTCTCAAGGAACTCTTTGAACCTACCTTTGTTGGTAAAAGCCTTCATGAAGATGGGCTCTTCCAGTTTGGGTAATATTTTTGGCGGTATCCCCCCTCCCAGGTAAACACCTCCAGTGGACATCGCTGTAAGAGCCAAGTTTCCAGCAACCGATCCCAATATGGAAACAAACATATTCAAGGACTCTACGCACAGGGGATGTTTATCAGTTAGTGCAGCTTCAGCGATTACCCTTGCCGGATCAATCTCCTCCATGCTCCTGGCCAGCCAGGCAGGTTCACTGAAGCGTTTTGAATCCCTAAGCCATGAATAGATATTCACCAACCCGGGGCCCGATAATACCCTCTCCGTGCTTACGTGCCCAAAATGTTGAGAAAGGTAGCGCCATAATTCGACTTCTGCTTCATTGTTCGGAGAAAAATCCGCGTGTCCACCCTCGGAAGCGACGGGGATGTACTGCCCCTCCCCAAAAATAACCAGTGCCTCTCCCAGACCTGTCCCCGGTGCTACAAGCGCGAGGTTCTGTTCTTTCCTCGCTTTCGCCTTGTTCAAGAAGAAAAGCTCGCGGTTGTTCAAAAAAGGTACTGCATAAGCGGTGGCAGTCAAGTCATTGATTAGACCAACCTGCGACCACTTGAAGCGCTTCTTTATTTTTACTTCAGAGACATCCCAGGGTAAATTCGTGGTTTGGCTCCGACCATTGATCACTGGGCCAGCTAGGCCAAAGCACGCACTTTTAATGGATGCGCGATGTCTATTTAGGAACCGCTCGATAATGGATTCCAGATGCGGTGCCTCCCGACTGGGATAGGTCTCAATGACCTTTGCAACAGGACGTCTCTTACCTCGAGAGAAGAGACCCAGATTCGTTTTGGTCCCCCCTATATCTCCAGCCAGTACTAGAGACTTGTCTTCAGAACCAGTCATAGCTTGTTTCTCCTATCTGCGAGGCCCGGATATTGAGCACGGGCCATGGTGTGAAACATATGCGTCTTGCTTTTCATTCTGTCTTCTGTCCTCTGTCCTCTGCCCTCTGTCCTCTGTCCTCTTTACTCTGCCTGCTGCTAGCTGCAATCTGCCTACTGTATTTCCCTATGCCCTATGCTTTTTATCATTGAAAGCCGGGTAAGGCTACTTGCTAGTAAAGCCTCGCAACGGTCCCAAACGTCATACCGGACGAGTCCGCCTACGGCGGGCGAGATCCGGTATCCAGCAACCTAATTGTTTTCTCTAGATTCCGGATAGTCACTTCGTGCCTTCCGGAATGACGGGCTTGGGGCTCGCACTCAAAATATTGAGTTTTTCATAAGGTTGCTAGGGTGGCTTAGTGGAGGGGATTAGGATAAGATGTGATTAACTCTGTCAATTTGTAGATAACTACTGGAATTACCTGATATCACTGTTATTTTTTTCAACAATTTATTATTAATAACGTTTGACCTTGCGGTATTGATTGCAAAAGTTGTTGGTATAACTTAGGAATTGTTGTTTTGAAAATTTTTGCTTTGACACCTAATGGATTTTGCGCTAGAGTCTCATGAGTAAATTAGATAGATGTAAATAAATACTATATGTTGGCACATTTTTTCACACTTGCGTCTTTTACAAACACGATTGCTAACTCATGTTTCTCTTTTGTTACTCTCTTTATTCGACCACACACATTGATTACATTAATTTTTTCTTCATCTACAACCATATCATTAGTATAAAATCGTAAGTTAACTGTCTCGTTCTTATTAAAACTGATCCAATTGTCTAACTTAATCAGGGCACCATCTATACTTACATCGACAATAGTACCTTGAGTGTTTTTTCTCGGTTCCTTGTTACTGACTACAACCTTGAAAGGCCTTGTCACTCGACGATACTTCCTCTTCTCTTCGTGGTAATATTCGCATTGGTCGCAAGTATCTGTCGCAGCTTTGATCTGAGAAGGCTTGAGTAATTGAGGAATCAAGTAGGCCTTATCCATAGTTGATTGCTCTGGACATTGCCCACTACAGTAATAATGACATCTTTCCCAGACTGGCTCTTTCATGGTGCCACCTCCACTTAGAGAGTCAAGGTCCGGAGGTCGGGTGTTCAGATTGAAGAATTAATTTCTGTGGTTCGGGGAGAATGTAAGATCGCAAATTTTGAAGATAAGCGATAAACCTCCTAAATCCGTATTAAATTACGTTTTTCTCTCAATGTAAATACGAAAAGTTCGTAGATTTGTTAGTTTTTTGTTAATTTCTTGTTAAAAAGTGCCACTTACACATATAATTTAAGGATCTGATGACCATTCTTTCATTTTTCGTAAGGGCAGGGCATGGATTCCTTTGAAAGAAGGAAATACACCAGAACACTCAATAACTTCAGAACGAAGATCAGGCTTACTCGCACTTCTGAAGAAGTTGACGGTGTCACCCTGGACTTATCCCAGGGGGGAGCCTTCGTCACCAGTGCTTCTTGGCCTGACTGTCGGAAGAATGAACAAGCTGAAATGCGACTCTTTTTGCCCCCGGAATTTACTGGGCAGAAAGACACCTTGACTCTAACTGGTCCTGCGGTGATCAAAAGGGTTGAACAGGCCAGGCAAGGGGTGGCCGTTAAGTTCTTGAAAGAGCTGAAGGCTTTCAAGCCTTCATTATGAGAAGTACTATTCTCTCGACTCTCTTGACACCATTATACCCACCTTTGAGATTTCCCCAATGAACCAGGTTTTTTGCCGAGGAGCAGGACCCCTCAACCATTGCCCTTCATCCCAGTTCACACCCGAGCCCGGATATTTCATGAATCACTTGCTGCGACCACGGATATGGCCGTCCTTCCTGGCGTCCTCGGGTGTCGGCCCCTGCGACGTACCGTTCAGGTACGCCTCGGAACCAATCCCGCGGTCCGCGGGACGGTTGCCCGGTGGCAAGCCCATCTTCGTGGTCTCGCGACAGCAATTCATGAAATATCCGGGCTAGAGCAAAAGGGCACATTCATTGCACCTGTCATAAGGGCTGTCACTCCAATACAACCGGACAACACGCATGTTTAAGCTGGAATTGAAGTTAGAAAGTCTCACACTAAAAGAGTACGCTCTCGCTAATGGAGCTAAACTGGCGATTGGCCGTCATCCTAGAAGTGAGATTGTACTCGATGATATGGCTGTCTCCCGTCACCATGCAACCATAGAAGTACAGGGACAAAAATTGCTCGTCTTCGATCATAGGAGCAAGAATGGGATAATAGTGAACGGGAAAAAAGTGCAATCGGCTCAGCTGAAGCATGGCGACATTGTCAGGATTGGCAAAAAGTTTACCATCGAAGTGTATGTCCCCCCACCAAAGCAAAGAGAAGCAACGTTAACTGGCGAGCATGCTAAAAAAGCTCAGTAGCCTGGAGATTTTAGAGTAAAGAATCCGGGCCCAAAGGACCCGGCTTTGCGCTGCCCCCTGAGGGCGCTACAAGACCGCCGGATCCGGTCTCCCCGGTCAGCGCTCAGCATTCAACTACCAGCTATCAAGTCGTCGAGAATATGAACCGCAGAATATCGAAGTAAAAAACATTGTCTTATTACTTTCAAAAACTTCTGCTGTTCGACATTCCTTGTTCGATATTCGATATTCAAAATATAAAAGAAGCGGAATTCCACAGGGCAGGTCTTAAATAATAAATCGTACAATTATCTTCACTGGATACCCTCCGCTTTTGCCGGCCCCCTTGTTACCACCCCTTCTGCCAACTTAGTTAGCACTTTTTAACTTGTTAAAATTACACGCTTTTCTTGAGATGGCTCATCATAGTGTTCTTCCGAGAATATAATCCTTCAAAGATCGATTATTCGCAGAAACTGGTTGATCAGCTTTTCAGCCTCATCGGCGGTTAGCATTTTTTTTGGCTGAACACCCTTTGGACAACGAAGCCGCTCATGGTCAGCCGTGCCGAAGAGACGACACACAAAAGGCCTAACCTGGTATATGTTACAGTAATTATTTTCAGTCACATGGGGGCACTTCTGGGTTGTCGCCTGCCGAAACCTCGTAAACACTGCTCTGATTAGCTTCGCAGTACTTATCTGTGCCACTTCGTATCTGGAAAATCGCACGAGGCAACAACAATCAGAGCAGCCGGATGGGCAACTCATACTCGGTATCTGGGTGTAAAGTTCCTCATGATTTTTTTTCCGCAACCATCGACGTTTTTTGAACATTTGGACCTCGGAAAATCGGAGCGGTGCACCAACGATTCAACGATCAGATTATTGTCAACTTTAGCAGTGGGATGATTCAAAAGGTTGAGAAGGCGAATGGCAAGAATATTGCCCCATCCTTGTCAGGCGAGAGAAACAAGAATGGGGCAACGAGGTCCGTAAAGATAAGAAAAAACCGGGCCTAACATGTGCCTCTTAACCAGATCCTAGGTACCACATTGTGGTTCATCGGGTCAAGAAGTAATGCAAGAAAAGTGTGAAAATGGTGGTCAAAGAGATCAAGAAAAAGAGCCCCATACTTGCCTGGAGCATAACAAGGATGTGGCAAGCTGTGATCGAGGTGAGTCTACATTTCTAATCAATATCTACCCTCTACCTCTCACTTTTGAAGTATCCCATTCAAATCAAAATGGTGGTTTTTCGTATTGACTGGATTTCTTGATTTATCGTAGTGTGATCCTAGTAAGGTTCCATCTTGACCTTGGCCGAATGTTGACGATTTTGTGGGTAAAGGTTAAACTTCTAATAGATGTCACTAGGGTTGTAGGGATTCTATCTTCTGTTTTTCTCTGCTTAGTCTGATCTGATTTTAGGCTGGATACGGAGTGCGAGACACTAATCACAGCCGCTCTCCCTGAGCACCACCTGCACTGACACCCCTGCTCATCTTGGCTCTGAAGATCCTGTAATCTTTGGCGTGAATAGTTGCCCACTCCTGACATTATTCACAGGCTAATAAAGGTTCTGATATGCCAAAAAAAGAAGTCGCATATTTTCAGGTCTTTCACGAGGTAACCAGGGCTGTTCTCTCGGTGCTCGATGTCGAGACGGTCCTTCATCTGATCACCAAAGGAATAGTGTCGTCCCTTGATATTAAGGCGAGTGCTCTAATGCTTTTGAGCGAGAAGAGCCATCGGCTGGAACTAGTGGCCTCACACGGTCTCAGTCAGAAGTATCTGGGGAAAGGTCCTCTCTACGCGGACAGGAGTATTGCCGATGCCTTGAGGGATAAACCCGTACTGGTCGAAAACGCGCCCACTGACGACAGAGTTCAATATCGGGAGGAGGCTAGAGAGGAGGGTATTGCGTCGATTCTTTCCGTGCCCATGGTGATGAGGGAACAGGTCATTGGGGTTCTGAGAATCTATACCGCCGAACCAAGGCGATTTAGCCAAAACGAAATGGACTTGATATCGGCTATTGCCGAGATAGGTGCGATAGCTATTGAAAATGCGAGGATCTTTGAAGCCAGAGGAGCAGAGCTTTCCAAGGTATTAAAAGTCGGTGGTATTGATTATGAATACGAGCTTCCCGTGGCAGAGTATCGCGGCAAGGCCACCTTGAATAGTGGGATTGACCACGAGAAATCCTACCAGTATTTTCGCACGCTTTATCGGCTCACACGAACGATCACCTCGACCATGGAAATGAAAGAGACACTGGAGGCGGTGGTGACAGAAATCGCGAAGACCATGGACGTAAAAGGTTGCTGTCTTTTCTGGCTAAATACCGGGACCCGTGAATTGGAAATGGTGGCGTCCTACGGCTTGAGCCAAGCTTATCTCTGCAAGGGTCCTCTCAGCATTGACAAATCCATTCCTCAGGCTTTAGAAGAAGAGACTACCTATATAGCCAACGTCAGAACTGACCGCACAATTCAGTATCCAGAGGCGGCAGAGAGTGAAGGGATCGTGTCGATGCTCTCCGTTCCCATCTCAGTCAAGAAAAGGGTCAGGGGGACCCTTCGGTTATATTCATCCACCGCCACACCTTTTGCTACGGAGGAACTAAAATTTGCCAAGGTCCTGGCTGAGATCGGCGGTATTGCCATCATAAACGCCAAGCTATACCAGGAAAGGAGGGCTGACATCACTTTCTGGAAGGCAACCCTAGATTATCTGGGCATTGGGAATACGTAATTCAAAATTTTGTCGGCCCAGATCCAGTCACCATATCTCTCATCATTATCTACATTCGATGCATCCCCTCCAAACAGGAAAAATCGAATCGTGCGCTTTTTCTCTTTGACAGGGGCTTGGGATTGCGCGTAGCATTATATTAGAAAGCTATTGTATTAAGCAGAGACAAGCAAAGGCGGATATGGGGGGGAGAATAAACCCTAAAATGCGCCTGCTAACTCTTAATAGAGTGTTGTTCAATCTGTAGCGACTGCTTCATATCAACTTGGATTTTCTTGGGCACGGCGTTTTTTGACTTTGTGTAGACCTCGCGAGACAGCAATTTCTCCCGCTAGCCCCGACTACTACCTCGACAACTCACTGTTACTCTTCTCACAGCTATATTTCTGAAAGTTTCCTGGTCTGAATAGAAGCAGGCTCCTAAGCGAAAGTCTACATTAATTCCCGCCAAAGGAGGTGTGGCCTATGCAAGTAACACACGAGGAAGTATTTAGACAGAAGAAACTGGCCAATGTAGGACAAACAGTCCGGAGTAAGAAGTATGGCACTCTTTGGAGAGTCATGGAGAAACGGGAAATTTGGCAAAACATTGAGGGCGATCCGCAAACTCGCATGCTCCCGGCCATTTATCTTGCCTACTGGAAAGTCCAAACGGGAGTACTGCCAGGGATCGGAAAGATGTTCGGATATGCATATACTCTCCATGATAATACTTTTGAGGCAAACTGGGAGATAGTCGAAGGAGAATAAGAAGGCAACCGTTACTTTAATAGTTGCAATCATCACTGTCGAATTCTAGACCGCCTTTAGCCAATTGTAGTTATTCGGCACACAGGGGGGGAGCCATGAAAAAACAACTCATTAATTATGAGACTTTGCTTAAGGTTACCAAGGTCATTTCCCATTCCCGGAACCCCGAAGAAGTTGTCTTAATAACAGTGGAGAGCATCAAAACAGCTTTGGATATCATGGGATGTAGTGTCTTTCTTATCAACCGCAAAACCGATGAACTAGAGGTAGCCGCGTCATATGGCCTGAGCGATGAGTATATCAATAAAGGACCTGTCAGTGCTTTGCGCTCCATTGCTCTATCTTTGGAGGAGGGACCAGTAGCGATCTACGATGTTTCCGATGATCCGAGAATTCAGTACCCCGACGCGGCCAAAAATGAGGGAATTGCTTCTATCCTGTCCGTGCCTATTGTGGTCGCCGGGCGTTCAATCGGGGCCCTACGTATTTATACTTCTGAACATTGGGAGTTCACTTTGGAAGATGTGAACTTTGTTCAGGCCATGGCGCAGATCGCAGGGATGGCTATAGAGATGGCCAGACAGTACAAAGGCCTAAAGGACAGCATCGAGATATTGAAAACGATGAGGGATCCGAAAGTGTTCCCGAGAGTGAAATTGGCAAAGAACATTAATACCTAGGGTTTGGCGTTTAGTGTTAGAAGACTCTCGGCACTGGGAGTTCAGCGTCACAAGGTCGATTTTCCTACCAGTTATGTCGGAGTTCGTCTAGAATACTCCACACTTTTGCCTCTTGAGACCAAGCTACAATATCTTAGTTTAAACTAAGAAAATGCGGAGTCCTTGGCTCCGCTTTTTTCTTTTCAACATCTTATGCTGAGATTTCTAGTGGGGTGTGAATTAAGGGATGTGGTCTACACTTTCCTAGCGATCGAGCCAAATTCGGAGACCTCATCAGTAAACGTTCACCACCTCGCTTGAGTCCCCTCTTCGAATCAGAAACAGTGGTTTTTCATATTGACAAGAGTGCAGATATATCTAATATAGCCATAATACCACTCCGTGGTACATAAAATGGCGCCCAGAATGATGATTTTCCCCTTGGGCATGAAGGCATCTTCCCAGTCTCCGGCGATTCCTATATCTATCGTTCTGAGTTGGTCTCATCTGATAAGAACTTCTCCAGCAGTAAGTCCAAAAGCGCCAAGTTTACACTATTTGAGCAAGGGCTTGCCACTACCCTTGGAGATACTTTGGGATGGAACATTTAACTAACTCCATTCATGAAGAAAACCGATTACTTCAGGTCAAGTACGATATTGTGGCATACTTCTATGACATTTTGGATTATCCATGGGAACGACATTATAGACGCTGGAGACCTGTCTTACTAAGAGATGTACGTAATTCAGTGCTCGAAGCTGGAGTTGGTACGGGACGGAACCTGAAACACTATCATCCAAATGTAAAACTTACTGCCATTGACATTTGTGTAGAAATGCTAAAAAGAGCAATGAAAAGAGGAAAAACTGCTGCCTGTAATTTTAGTCTCCTTCATGAAGATGCCACCGTTATGGAATCTATTCCTTCTAATCATTTTGACTGGTTGATTTGTATTTTTTTGTGCTGTGTAATGCCCGATAAGCTGCAACCTCTGGCGATTAAACAGTTTGAACGGGTACTGAAGCCAGGTGGACGTTTTCGTCTGCTTGAAATGGTGTATTCGAAAAACCCAAAACTCAGAAAACGGCAAGACTTTTTTACCCCATTAGTCGAAAAGGTCTACGGTGCCCGCTTTGACCGTAATACTTTAGGGCATTTACAAACATCTTCAAAACTTAAGATTAGTAAGACATATTTTATAAGGAAAGATATATACATGGTTATTGAAGGGGTGTGTGTGAAATAGCTCTCTAATAGTAACGAAACAGGGTCACCTATTATAAGGTCCTACGTTTTTT
>PVMK01124593.1_pt1 | contig 11278 bp, 10 predicted proteins | sample 1853481 | NCBI WGS metagenome assembly PVMK01 (sample SAMN08533507, study PRJNA380276) | Marine sediment metagenome, whole genome shotgun sequencing project. | reverse complement strand
GCGCGATGATGCCTTTTTGCAAAGTCATCAACTTCAACAATACAAGGAAATATACTGATATCACAGCTGCACTTAGAATGACAATCCAGTCACCAAAGCGAGTGTAAAGGGTCTGCCTCCCCCCCACCTCGATATCAGCAACAATAACCCCTCTTTCTTCAAGAGGTATGCTCTTGACCATCCGGCCGTTGCGGTCGATGATCGTCGAGATCCCCGTATTGGCAGCTCTGAGGAGCGGGACGCGGTGCTCCATCGCCCGGACAGTCGAAATAGCAAGATGCTGATAGGGACCCCAGGAACGTCCGAACCAGGCATCGTTGGTCACGTTGATGAGCATTAACGAACCGTCACGCACTTCCCGCCGGGCGAGTGAAGGAATGGAAATCTCATAACAGATCAGGACTCCCGACGGTACGGGGGTTTTAAAGGGACCCTTCCATGCCCCTCTGGCAAATTCGCCCTCCCCTGGCACCATCCTGTCCACAAAGGGCAACAGGCCGGCCAGGGGAATATACTCCCCGAAAGGTACCAGCATGATCTTGTCATAAAATTCCTCCTGCCCGTCCGGCGACAGATGATAAACACGGTTGTAAAGGAGTATCTCCCGTCCTGCTATCTCGTATCCGGGACTTCCGAAGACGAGATGGATATCCCGGTCTGTGTCCACAAAGGGCAACAGGCCGGCCAGGGGAACATACTCCCCGAAAGGTACCAGCATGATCTTGTCATAAAATTCCTCCCGCCCGTCCGGCGGCAGATGATAAACACGATTGTAAAGGAGTATCTCCCGTCCTACTATCTCGTATCCGGGACTTCCGAAGACGAGATGGATATCCCGGTCTGATGTAAACTGTCTCAGCCTTTCTATCAGTTCAGGTTCCACCTGGTAGAACGATGGAACGGCAGTTTCCGGCCAGACCACAAGTTTCGCGCCGCTTTGAACAGCCCTGTCAGTAAGTGATAAATATGTTCTGAGCGTCTCCTCCCGTAAGCCCTCCTCCCATTTGAGTTCCTGCTGGAAGTTCCCCTGGACCACCCCAACCCGAAGCTTCTGACCGGTACTTTGTATGTGGACCTGGTACAGGATCAACGGCAGGAGGAGAACTCCCGCCAGCATTGCTCCGGCCCGGCGTCGCCCGGTCTCTTTTATGCAGAACGTTTTCCAGATGAGTACATTGACCAGGACGATCCAGAAGGACACGCCATGGACACCAGCCAGCCCATATAGAGGTTTTACTAAAGGTATTTTCCACGTTGCCGATCCCATCAGCAGCCAGGGGAAAGGCATAGGTACCCAGGAGCGAACCACCTCGAGCAGGACCCAGGCGGAAGGGAGAACCAGTAAGGGAGTGAGGGGGTGACTGGGTATGGGGGTGGAAAGAGATAGTATGGCAGCATGGGAGTAAGGGTGTAAATTCACGGGAGCCTTCCCCCATACCCCCATACTCCCGTACCATCGTTCTTCCCTCCTCCGACGACAACAGGTATCAGCATGGAGAACAACGCCACATACAGTCCATGTATACCTGCCATGAGCAGGATCACGCCTTCGGCAAGGGGAAGCGAAATGCCCCCGAAATCAGTCAGTGAATGGGAGATCCAGTTGTAGGAGACGAAAAACCAGGCCGTACCGGCCCCCCACCCGGCAAAGAAGGCCTTTCGCTTGCCGGTATCGGAAAGGCCTGTCAAAAGGGGGACCAGGGCTAAAAGGGACAATATCCCGGCGTCCGGACGCGGGAAAGACAATATGAGAAGGACCGAGGATGCGAGAACCCGCAGGAGAATGCCCGGCTTCATGCGAGGGTTAGGCTCCCTCCTCTACAATGCTGACCCTGATGGTGGACACCTTCCTTGCGTCAGCTTCCTCCACGGTGAACAGCATAGTATTGTATCGGCCTTCCTCCCCCTGCGCGGGGACATGCCCCAGAAGATGGCTCAGAAAACCGCCGAGTGTGTCGTATTCACCGCGGGGGAGCTGCACATTCAACTCATCCTCAACATCCTCCATGTGGGATCGGGCGTCGAAAATATAACTTCCATCCTCCAGGCGTAATATACCTGACTGCACAACAGGATCATGCTCGTCCTGGATCTCCCCTACGATCTCCTCCAGAATATCCTCAATAGTCACTATCCCGGAAGTGCCTCCGTACTCATCAACTGCCACCGCCATGTGGACCCTTCGCACCTTAAATTCCTTCAACAAGTCGGCCGTTGATTTCGTCTCAGGGATGAAATAAGCCTTCCGGCAGATGGATTTAATACTGATCTCCTCAGGGAGTTTACCCCAGAGTTTGAGCAGGTCCTTCGCAAAGAGAATGCCGATTATATGATCAATGTCTCCCTCGTAGACAGGTATCCGGCTATGTCCAGCCTCGATGATGGTTTCCAGGACCTCGGTGACAGGCGTTGTGACCTCCACCGCAACCATTTCTGTCCTGGGAACAAGGATCTCCCTTACCAGGGTGTCTCCCAGATCGAGCACAGCGTCGATCATGGCATGCTCATCGCGGTTAATCACCCCCTCCTGCTCACCTACATCAATGATACTATGGATCTCCTCCTCAGTGACGCCGGGTCTAATCAGTTTCCTGAACATGTTCTTGAGGCTGTTAATAATACCGTCTGCCATTATTTTTTCGATACCTCCGAAAAAGTTTATCTCAAATCTCAGATCTCAGATCTCAAAGTAGATCCAAGATCAATTGAGAATTCAGTGCATATGTGCACCGGTGCACTCGTGCACTAAATCGTTAGTTTATGACTTTATTCTGCGTTCAGCGTTCTGTGTTCCCTGCCCTGAGCTTAGTCGAAGGGTGCGTTCAGCTCCATGGAAGCATACTCTTTTTCCTCTATCCCTCATTACCCTGGCGCTTCCTCGCCCTTCTCATGGTCGAACCCGAGGAGGTGCAGGACTCCGTGGACGAGCAGTCTTTTCATCTCGGTCAGGACCGTGTGCCCCAGTTCAGAGGCCTGCCTTTGGGCCGTTTCCCAAGAAATGACCACATCGCCCAGCAGTTGGGGTACCAACACCGGTCCCTCACCTTCAAGCTGGGAAAAAGAAAGGACGTCGGTTGGACGGTCCATGGCACGGTAAGTGAGGTTCAGGGAACAGATCTCTTCATCATCAGTGATGAAGATGCTCAGCTCCGCCTCATTCCTGCCCGAGTCGTCTAATATTCTGTCCGCCAGGTCCGTCAAGGTCTTCCGGTAAAAGTCCATTTCCGGATTCCGGCTCAGGAATTGGATCATCCTTCTTTTTATTATCCTTCCTTCGATCCTCTCCAGTGCCCTGGATCTGCGGATAATCGATGCGGTGATGTAGGATCCCGGTCACAGTCCTCGTAAAGCTGCGCGCGATCTGGTGCAGGTCTCTCAGGGTAAGGTTTGATTCGTCAAGTTGTCCATCAATGAATATATCGTTGATTATCTTCTGGATAAGCCCTCTGATCCTCGCTGGCGTAGGGTCGGTGAGAACCTTTGACGCAGCTTCAACGGCATCCGCCAGCATGATAAGTGCGGCCTCACGACTCTGAGGTTTCGGGCCCGGGTATCTGAAGTCCCTCTCATCCACCGTCTGGACAGATGGATCCTCCATTTCCTTGGCCTTGCTGAAAAAGAAAGTTATGAGCCTCGTCCCATGGTGCTGCCTGATAATATCTACAACCCTTCTCGGAAGCCGATGGTCCTGTGCCACCTCTGCCCCGTCCTTGACGTGTGAAGCGAGGATAAGGGCACTCATACTCGGGCTCAGCTTTTCATGGCGGTTATTCCGGCTTTCCTGGTTTTCTACAAAATATTCAGGCTTGGTAATCTTGCCTATATCGTGATACGTGGCTGCCACTCTTGCGAGCAGGGGGTTGGCGCCTATCTCTTCGGCCGCTGCCTCTGCGAGTGACCCGACAAGAACACTGTGGTGGTAACTGCCAGGAGCCTTGAGGATCATCTCTTTCAGAGCCGGCTGGTTGAGGTTGGCCAATTCCATAAGCTTCATGTCAGAGGCCACATTAAAAGCGGATTCCAGCGCGGGGATCGCCACGGATGCAATGAGAGCAACAAGCATACCGCTCCCTGCTGCCGAAAGCATCTGCCCGGTAGTATCACCGGAAAACAGATTCCCGCCGATAAGGAGGATAACCGCGGCCATGATCATATTGGCTCCGCTTACCGCAAGCCCGGCGCGGAGGATTGAAATTCGCTGGCGGCAGTGGACAACACTGAAGGAAGCCACAATACTCCCGATAAAGGCGTAAAGGAAAAGGGTGAGGCTCCAGTCAAAATAAAATGCGGCAAGCACTGAAAGGAGGGTTGCCATGACAACGGCAACCGTCACAGGGAAGAGGGTACCGGTAACCATGGCCCCAAGTGCGAAGGGGATCACCAGTCTGAGTGTGGTCTCGGACAGGCCTGCATAGGTCGTTGTCATGGCCGCTGACAGGACCAGCAATCCCCGCATGGCGACCACCTGCAGGATTGTTATTACCGCCAGAATGAATAACCCCCTAAGATCAGAGACCGCCGGGGGAAAAACAACCTTCAGGATCATGAAGAATGAGAAGATCGTGATAGCGACCAGGAGGAATATCCCGAGAACGAGCGATGTACGACCCACCTCAGGCGAGAGTCTCTTGAGTTCGCTGATCTTGAGGATCTGATCTCCGGTGAGCGGGTCACCTGCCCGCACAATTACTTCACCTTTACTTACCTGATGATACACCGCACTGGTATCTTCTACAGCCCTCTTTTTACGTTCTTCCGTCTCTGAGCGGTTGAATGTCATGTTCGGAAGTATGAGATCCTGGGCCACGGCTTCGATCAGTTTCCTGAGAGAACTCTGCTGCCTTGACCATCCCTGGTTTCCGACTCTCTTCCTGACAAGGTCTCGGGCGACCTGCAGTGCCAGGACCTCTGAGAAATCGTCCAGGACCATCTCCTCCGAGAGCGTATTGAGGGTCCTTAGTGTGACTCCCTTACCCCTTTCCCTCACCAGGGTGTCCCGGTTCTCCACGACTCCAAGACCGACAATGGGCTGGAAGGAATCCACCAGAATCGTTTCTACCTTTTCGCTGAAACCGTCTTCGAGCAGCGGTTGCATCTTTTGAGCATCGAAGTCTATCGCCAGGTGATCGATGAATCCCTTGATGGACTCTTGCCTCAGCGATGCCGTTTCCTCACGGAACAGATCAAGTTCCCGCTGAAGAGAGGATCTTTCGGCCTTCTGACTGGACCTGACCTCCTGGATGAGTACTTTTTCATCTTCGAGCTGGTCGGCCAGCATCTCTCTCATCTGGAGGAAAAAAATACGGATCTTCTGCAGGATCTCATATTCCTGATTCCTGTCGAAATCGTACACTGCCAGGACAGAAGCTTCAGCTTCCAGCTTCCTGGCTCTTGTGGAGGATGGATCTTCAACAAGAAAGGATTGAGTGGCCCTGATGTCCTTTTGCGCAATATCGCCGGGCTTGTAATCTGCAGCTTTAAAAGGTTTTGTGGGAACGAGCAGGTAAGTCAACAGGATCACTGTGATCCAGAACAAAAGTGATGTCTGTGTGTCCCTGTTCCATCGGAGTATCTTCCAGTTGGCAGGATTTTCTCCCCTGGAGGCCTTCGATTTTTCCCCCAGCTTGGCCCCGGGTTTCTTCGTCACTCAGATACCTCTTTTCTCATAGGCCTTGATAATGGCCTGGACAAGAGGGTGTCGAACGACATCCTTCTCGTTGAAAGTGACGAAACTGATCCCCTCAATCCCACTCAGAAGATCGAGGACCTCAACGAGCCCGGAAGAGCTTCGATGCGGGAGATCTATCTGGGTAATATCCCCTGTTATGACAGCCCTCGAATCGAAACCAAGCCTGGTTAAGAACATCTTCATCTGTTCAGTGGTTGAATTCTGGGCTTCATCAAGAATAACAAAAGAGTCGTTCAATGTACGACCCCGCATGAACGCGAGGGGAGCTATCTCGATCACACCTCTTTCCACCAGTTTCAAAGCCTTTTCCGTGCTGAGCATGTCGTAGAGGGCGTCATAAAGGGGTCTGAGGTAGGGGTTGATTTTTTCATACATATCTCCCGGCAGGAACCCCAGCTTCTCTCCCGCCTCTATTGCGGGACGCGTGAGTATGATCCTGCTGACCTCTTTGGAAACGAGTGCCCTGATTGCAGCGGCCATGGCTAGATAGGTCTTGCCGGTACCCGCCGGACCTACTCCAAAAACAATGTCGTCAACACCCATCCGATCCAGATAGAGTTTCTGGTTCAGGCTTTTCGGAACTACCGATTTTCGTGGAGTAAGCACCATCGTTCCAGATACGAGTTCCGAGAAGTCGGTCGTTCCCCCATTGCTGAACTGCCGGAATATGTTCTCGATCTCTTCGTTTGATATGGACCTGCCTTTCCCGAGGTTATCGAGGATGTCCACTACCAGGCGGCAGACATCCTCGACCTTCTCTTCTGATCCATCGAAGAAAACCTTTTCACCCCGAACGCTGACCGTTACACCAGTCAACTGTTCGATCATTTTCAGGTTCCGACCCATGTCCCCGGAGAGGACCCTGGCATGCCCTTCGTTTTTTATTTTCAGCGTTTTTTTCACGGCTAATTCCCGGGAGGAAAGATCATGGGGCCCCTATCGCCCCACACGATACGATACGGGTCTCCAAAGGGATAGGAAATATCCGACTCGAGGATAAAACCTGTCTGGACCAGGTCTTCGAGGGACAGGGGATAGGAACCCTTCTCCAGGCGATATGTTTCAAGAGCGAGCATCAGGCGCTGTTTCTGAGCGTTCACTATAGTCTGCCTGACTGTGATCGCTTTCTCCGAGGTCATCTGGACAGGAGATTGAGTTTGCCGCCGGAGCGCGCGATGGCGCTGAAAAGAACGAATATCAGAATGCCTGCGAAAAGAAGACCGGACAGCAGGGTAATCACCCCTTTGCGCCTTTTGGTCTCTTGAGCGGTTTCCTCCGTCTTGGGAGTTGATACAGGGATCCTGGTCGGTTTTATCAAGCCGGACCCGGACAGTTCGACCAGAGTGCTGGAAGCTTCGAAATCTCCCAATAGAGACCTGTAAGCGATATCCGAAACGCTAAACTGCCCGTTAACCAGATCGACTACTCTCTCCTGAGCTGCTGACAAAACCGTCCTGTCACTGTCGAAGGGTTTTGGGTCCTCCTCCCCAAGTGTATCAAATGCATCAAAATTGATTTCATCCTCATCTGCAGCTTCCCCACCGAGATGAGAATTTCTTACTACCTTCTCCTCAGCTCCCGAGACCTTGTCAAAAATGATCTCCAGGGAAGGTATTTTGGCTTTCAGGCCAGGCCATTCATCGATAATCCTGGCTGCCTCCATGAGTATGTACTCGGCTGGCAGAGGAGAGATGAAATGTCTGTCGTAGGAGATCCTGATCGTGTCGAACTTGTAGGTCCCGCTGCTCCATTGGAATATCTTGTAAAGTGTTTCCTTGATCTGAAAAGCAAGAGCTGCCCTGAACAGTTCCTCTGTAAGATAATTCTTCTCGGTCAGGACCACGCCAAGTTTTTTTGCTGTCCTCTTTTGCTCCTGAAGGCACTCTTCAAGCCTTACCATGTCCAAAAGACCTGATTTTACAAGAATGTCCCCAACGCGCTCCTTCTCGTGAGTCTTGGCTGAACCGCTCTCGGCACCGACGACTTTTCCTTCATCAAAGGTGACCGCTACACTCTTTCCCTTGTCTTCGAGATAAAGGATCCCTGTTTTTCTCTGGTGGGAGATGAGCTGGAATATATCGGAGAGACCAAAATCTCTGAGTGTTCCCTTCAGCGCCATTGGATCAATTTTCCTCCAACCTGTCGCTCACATTTTTCAACGCGAGCAGGTAGAAAACACCAAGAAGGATCCCGAAGAAAACCCTTGGAAACAATCCCGCCTGGATATCCAGAAAGGTGGTGTTTCTGAACACCCCATACCACAAGACCCATTTCGTCCAGAACATCACAGACACTGTAATGAGTACCAGGGACTGCCAACCCGCCCCCAGGTAGATGTGCCCCATCCCCGGCAGCAGAACCGTCGCGACCCGGGAAACAAGAGCCCGTGTCTTGGTGAACCTCAAGATCTGCATCATCTTCTTGACGCGGCTGGCCGGATCGACACCGCTCCTGACGATAAAGATCTGCCTGCACTGAGCACACAGGACGTCGGAACTGGACTGACTGCACTTGTGGCAATGCATTCTGTTGCATCGCCGACACCTTCTCGACAGGTTCAACCTCCCACTGATGGGCAAACCCAGGAACAGGATTATTGCCGACGCCGGGAAAAGACTCCAGGAAACGGTAAAGGGGATCATGGGAACGATCCCCGACCATAAGGCTTCCCGCCACTGCTTGCCTTCCTGATCCAGGGAAAGGGAATCCAGCAGGTAGCGACTGACCTCCCCATAGATATCCACAGTCACAGGCTGTCCCTCTTCCTGTTGCTGGGTCATCAACGAACTTGCCAGTTCAGGTGCTTTTTCCTGCGCTATGCGGAACTCCTTCTCGCCCTCTTCGAGCTGGAGGTTCTCCCTGAGAGCCTGGCTGAGGTTGTAATGGATACGCGGATCGTCATCGTACCTCAGCGCCTGTCTGAAGTGGTCGATGGCGACATCGATGCGCCCGGTCTGAAGCAGTACGTTGCCCAGGTTGTTGATGATCGCAGGTGAGTCAGGAGCCAGTTCCATGGCCTTAAGAAGATACGATTCCGCTTCACGCATCCTGTCAGATCTCTTGAGGACCACACCCAACGCGGAAAGGACCTGACTGTTTTCCGGTTCTTTCACTCGCAACTGATGAAGGTCTTCCAGGGTTTTTGCCCCTTCGCCACCCCTTTCCGCCATGTAGATCACGTAGGGGCGGGAATCTGAGTAGTATGTTTCGCTAAGAGCAAGGACATGGATGAGGAGCGGCAAAGCCGACAGGAAAAGGAGTGCAAGACCAACTGCGATCCTTTCCTGATTCGTAAGGTGCAGCATCATGATCAAAGCCACAAGCAGGATCCAGATGATAACCGGCAGGCCGAAAATTACCGTGGCAACCAGTACGATAGGGATCGCGGTAAGCCACAGCCATTGAGGGACCTTGATAATATGTGACAGATCGTGGGCAATTCGGGGAATTACCCTTGGAGTAAAGAGCAGGATCGTCAGGAGGGAAGAGATCGTCATCGCCACCAGGAGCCAGAGAACCACCCCTATTCCCCAGGGGAAGAAGGATCGAAAGTCCTTGAAGAAAGTTCCCCACCCTTCCAGAAGAGCATCCAGCGAAGACAGGGCCCTTAGCTGGTTCTGCCTCCAGATGGTGCGGGCCTTTTGAAAATGCGGACCCGGGTCATCCGGGGCAAGTTCCTTGGCGTGGGCGATGATCTTGAGCGCGTCCTCGTAGCGGCCCTGCTTTCTGGCCGAAGAAGCCTCTACGAGAAGCGCAGCGGCAGGGCTGAAAAGGTTCGGGATCCCCCTTTTCTTCCTGTGTGCGAGGACTTTATCCAGACGCTTTTCTGCTTCACTGAAATGACCGCGGAGGACGTTCTGGCGATAAGCATACCAGTTATCCTCCCAGGGTGCTCTCCATACCTTGGCAGAGGTACCACCCTGGTTGACCCGCGCTGAGGTATCCGTCTCAGGTGCCTTTATATCAAGCACCTCTGAAAGGGGGAAATCAACGGTCACTTCACTGACCTCGATGGCCAGTGCCGGGTTGGCTGAAAGGGCCGCGCCTATAAGAAGAGAGAAGACGAGGATCTTGAATCTGGTCATCAGGTTCCGGATCCTAGTCTTTCTTTTTAACGGCATCTAGATATTTCCACTTCAGTTCGGCCGAAACGTTCTCCAACAGTTTACTCTCCTCTTCAGAAAGGTTCCCTTCTGTTTTTTCCCTGATGATATCAATGATATCGATGGTCTGCTTGGCGGACATGAGGTTAGGATCCATGGTCCCCGTTATCGGGTCCGCCATTTCGCCCAACTGTATAAGAGCTGAGCTGAAGAGTGAAAAAACAAATGTTGAAAAGTCAACTTTGAGGGCCTCCCCGGGATCGCTGGTCCTTGAAGGCTCCTGACTCGCCCCTTCATCGGCACCAGAACCAACTTCAGATTCCGATGGTTTTTCCTCCTTATCCTCGATGCCGGATGCTGTGCGACGGTCCTCGACCTTGAAATCATTTTCTTTATTCTGATCGTCTGTCATGGATGGACTCCTTTACCTCCGGGAAATACCGTTCTGACCGTTCTGAATGGTAAACAGGGTCTTTCATTATCCAGGAGGGACTCCGTTCCCCTGGAGACAGCTCTGGACTCTTTTCATTATCCGGTCAAATATACCAATTTCGTCCTGCAAGTGGCAAGGGGGGGGAGGGAAGTTTACTGTTCACGGTTTACAGTTTACAGTTGCGGCCCTTGCAGGGCTGTTAATTCCTTAAAGGGCCTTATCGCTCTTGTTTGATTTTGATCCAGTACTGTAAACCGTAAACTGTTTACTGTTTACTGCCCTTTCCCTTCTATCTCCTCCAGGGTCCTGATGATGGCGTTCATGCCGGGGTCATCGTTAATGTCATGGACATCGATGTACCGTATGATCCCCTTCTTGTCGATGACAAAAATAGCCCTCTCAGCAACACCCTCTGATCTGAGAACGTCGTATTTGAGCGAGGTGTGCCCATGAGGCCAGAAATCGCTGAGAACAGGAAAGGAAACGTTGAGACCCTGGGCCCAGGCCTTGAGGCTGGGAAGGTTGTCTGTAAGCACACCCAGTACCTGGGTGTCGAGCTGGTCGAAGAGGTCCTTGAGTTCTTCGTACGCAGCAAGCTGCCCTGTTCAGACAGGAGTGAACGCCGCCGGTAAAAAACTGAGCAGCACGTTCTTACTCCCCCTGTAATCGCTGAGGGTTATCTGAGCATCATCCACACTCAAGAGTGTAAAATCAGGGGCCAGCTCTCCTATCTTCGGTTCGTTGGTTGGCCTGGCGTTCGGGACCTTGATATACAACGGCACCTTCCCTTGTCCAAAAACCTTACTTTCGGCGTGGACATCAGATGGTGCCAGGACTCCTAATATCCTGGACAGGAACGAAAGTCGATCTTGGTGCAGGCTACTCTTCCCGAGAGCCTCGTCGATGATCTTTTTGTAGTTCTCATAGGGCTGAGCACCCTTAATGACACGGCCATTGATAATTGTCGTCGGAGTGCTCCAGATGTCCAGCGCATGGATCCTGTCAAGGTTTTCCTGAAGTTCCGGCAAGTAAGTCTGTTCATCCATGGCCTTT
>PVMK01114165.1_pt1 | contig 11278 bp, 5 predicted proteins | sample 1853481 | NCBI WGS metagenome assembly PVMK01 (sample SAMN08533507, study PRJNA380276) | Marine sediment metagenome, whole genome shotgun sequencing project. | reverse complement strand
AGGAACGACTGGCCGATCTGTTTTCAAAACACCTCTGGCAACCGATGGGAGCCGAAGCCGATGCCTACATTACGGTCGACCGTAAAGGCGCACCACGAACTGCCGGTGGATATTGTGCGATACCACGCGATCTCTTGCGATTTGGCGAATTGATGCGTAATGCGGGCCGTGTCGGGGATCGGCCGGTCATTCCGTCTGACTGGGTGCAGCAGTGCCGCGAAGGTGGGGATCCTGAAGTCTGGCGACGCGGCGGGTCCATAACAGAAAAATTTAGCCATGGAAGCTATCGTAACAAATGGTACCAGACCGGCAACGCACACAGGGCGTTTTGCGCAATCGGCATACACGGTCAATGGATTTATATCGACCCGCTTGCCGAAGTCGTGATCGTCAAGCTTTCGTCGCAGGGCGACCCGCTCAATGCCGAATTGGCGGCGGCAAATCTACGCGCATTCGAAGCAATTTGCGCGGTGTTTTAGCCTCCAGGGCGCAATGCCTGCCGGCTAGTGATAGAGGGATCAGGTCAGGGTGAAAATCGCCGTCGAACGGTGATGGCTCTAAGAGTGGTCCCGAGCAAGCAAAATATCTTCACACAAGGCTGAAAATCACATTAACTTTATCATCAAACTACTTGATTAATAAACCTTAATGAAAGCTCAGCAGTTCAAAAATTTGAACTATACTGTTAGTCGAAATCGATTCCGTTAAATAAAAACACTTTCGAGTCACTTATGCCATCTTTTGACCAGGGTCAAGAGCAAGTCATTGAGCTAATATCGCTGCCGGAAATATATCTAAAGGCCAGTCGCTTTATGAATGATTCACCAGGCGACAACCAGCACTGATGATTATTCTACAATGATATCCTCTCATCAATTTATCAGCGATATGGCTGAGTACATTTCCATGCCTGAAATTTACCTGGATATCCGGCGGTTGATCGATAAACAAGATGCCAGAATAGAAGATTTTGTAAAAATTATAGAGACCGATTCGATGCTATCGGTCCGCCTTATCCGTATGGCCAACAGTGATTTTTTCGGTTTTCCCCGCAAAACAAAAAATCTGCACCAGGCAATCGATATGATCGGTGTCAGGCAGTTACACGACCTGTTATTAGGCAGTTTATGCTTTCGCACATTCTCGTCCATCCCGGAGCAAGTTATTAACCTGAAAGCCTTCTGGCATTATGGTGTCCAATGCGGCATCGCCGCCAGCACGATAGCCCGGCATAGTTCGATACCGACCAGCAATCATTTTTTCACTCTCGGCCTGTTGCATGAAATTGGCCACGCGGTAATGTACCTTAAATCGCCCGAACTTTGTATCCAGGTACTCGAAGAAAGCCAGACCCAGGAACTTACCATTACGGATGGGGAGCGCACCAATCTGGGATTTGACTATGGCCAGCTTGGCGCCGCATTAATGCAGCTCTGGCATTTACCCGAGGTTTACCAGCAGGTTGCCGCCTATCACCGGCAACCTCAACAGGCAGACGTAGCCTATCAGCAGGATGTACGAATTATCTATCTGGCGCATGCAGTCTGCCAAAATCCGGTGGCTTCCCAGCAGCGGGAAATTATTTCCAGCATCGCAGAAGTCGATCCACAACTAAGGAATCTTCCGGATGATATAGATAAGCTCATCCAGGCAGAAATCAGCGCCCATGCTGACACTATATTGAGTATTTTATGGCCGAGCCGTGCCGAGCCATTAGCGCGAAATTTACGGCAAGCAGACTAATGAACAAGAAGTTTTCACAACAATGGTTGGCAACGCTTTGCAGTTTCATCCCCGGGGTACACTCGGCCATATTCATGGTACCCGACAAGGGGAAAAACTCGATTCGAACCGTAGCCAAATTTCCAGCAAGCCTTGGGCAAATCAATGACTTTGTATCGATTGTCAAATACACCCTAAAAAGACGAGAGCATGGTTGTTTTCCCAATGCCCGAACCATTGGTGATCAGGCCTACGATTTTTTCTCCCTGCCGGTATTAATGCAGTCGGAAATATTCGGCATCCTGGCCATTAAAGTCAAACACATACCGGAATCCCGTCACGCGGCGGTTTTCAATTCCCTGAAACGGGGAGTTAAATGGTTGAGACTGGCCAATGTCAATAGCGCTCAGGACGATCACTTTTATTCTAGTGTGGTCGGTCTACTGACCGCCTGTTTTGAACAAAGCACTTACCATCAGGGACTTATCCAAATGGTGACCGAGTTAACCCGGGAATTTAACTGCGAGCGTGTCGCATTTGCGGAATTCCGACATCACCACTGTCACGTGCTAGCGCTTTCCAACAGCGCCAGTTTTGATGATCGATCCAACCTGGTGCGGAAAATTGCCGATGCCATGGACGAGGCGATAGAACGGGATACCGCGATAGTTTTCCCCGACCCAAATACCAGGCAAATTCAGCGCGCCCACCAGGATCTTGCGCGCAAATTCGGTGCGGGATCCTTGTGCTCCATTCCGCTAATACACGATCAGAGAGTATTCGGTGCCGTCACGCTGCTACGTAGTGAGGAAATGCCATTCGACAGTGAAGCGCTCAGTCTATGCCAGCAGACACTATCATTGATAACCCCGTTTCTTGCGTTAAAACACGAGGATGAAAAAAGCCTGGTCCGCAAGATTGGCGCCAGGCTGGGAAAAAGGCTGGGTGAGTTTTTCGGGTTTAAAAATTTAGTATTAAAGCTATTCGCAATAGTTGCCGTTTTGATGCTTTCACTGACAATTCTGATTGAAGGCGACTTTCGCGTATCGGCCGATGCAATTCTGGAAGGCAGAATTCAGCGCGTGGTTGCCGCCCCGATTTCCGGTTACCTGCGGTCGGCATCAGTAAGGGCTGGTGACACGGTCCGCCAGGGTGACGTCATGGCCAGTCTTGACGATGCCGAACTGAAACTGGAATTGACCAAAAATAGCGGGCAGTTACAAAAAGCCCGTCGCGAATATCGCCAGGCACAGTCGGATCGTGACCTGGTGAAAATACGGATTATTAGTGAACAGATTAATCAAACCAAAGCCGAAATAGCTCTTACCCGTCAGCAACTCGCAAATATCCGACTGGTCGCTCCTTTCGATGGTGTCATTATCGAGGGCGACCTAAGCCAGTTGCTAGGCTCGCCAGTTGAACGCGGTGAAACATTATTCAAAATTGCACCTCTGGAAGGTTACCGCATAATCCTCAAGGTCGATGAAAGCGATATTTCCTATATCAGCCAGGGACAGACGGGCACACTGGTGCTATCCAGCGTGTCTAACCGTAGTCTTCCATTAACAGTCGAAAGAATTACCGCTGTTGCCAAGGCAGATGACGGTGCCAACATTTTTCGTGTCGAGGCTTCGTTAAATAATGCCCCCGACCTGCTCCGACCGGGTATGGAAGGGATTGGGAAAGTCAATGCTGGCCGCGCACGTATGATATGGATATGGACTCACGAGATAACTGACTGGCTGCAACTATGGATATGGTCATGGTGGCCCTAACAGGTGATTTATAATGGATGACGGTCTGCTCAGTCCACACTGGTATCGGGTTGCCAAGCTGCAACCGACACTACACAGTCATATAGAAATTCACCGCCATGATTACCGTGGCCTGATCTGGTATTTACTGGAAGACACTACCACCGGCCGCAATCACCGATTTAATCCAGCTGCCTATCAATTTATTGGCATGCTCGACGGCAATCGTAGTGTGCAGGAAATTTTTGACCAGCTGGGTAAACAACTCGAAGACTTTGCACCCGGCCAGGAAGAAATCATTAAACTACTGGGGCAGCTTCATGCTGCTGATTTAATTAAGACCGAAGCTCTGATCGATACCGAAGAACTTTTTGAACGCCAGGCACGGCAGAAAAGTGCCAAATTAAAACAGCGCTTCTCGAACCCTGTCGCACAGAAGGTGCCACTGTGGGACCCGGACGAGTTTCTCAGTAATCACTTCGATAAAGTTCGTTGGCTTTTCAGTTCCTGGGTTGCCGTTGTCTGGGTGCTGTTAATCGGTTATTCACTGCTACAGGCATCTCTACACTGGCCCCAAATCAGCCAGCATTTCAGCATCAATGCATTATCGCCCTATAACCTGATAATCCTGTTCCTGCTCTACCCACCGATCAAGTTTCTGCACGAACTGGGACACGCTTTCAGTGCCAAACTGGAGGGTGGCGAAGTACATGAAATGGGTATTAATTTTTTGATGTTCATGCCAATTCCCTATGTAAATGTCTCTACCTCCACTCATTTTCGCAATAAGTACAAACGCATGTTAGTCAGCGCGGCCGGAATTTTAGTGGAGTCCTTCCTGGCGGCCCTGGGATTGTTACTTTTCCTCGCGACCGAGCCCGGCCTGATTCAGGATATTGGCTTTAATATTTTCATTCTAGGCGGTATTTCTTCACTATTTTTTAACGGCAACCCCCTACTAAAATATGATGGTTATTATATTCTGGCTGACGCCCTGGGCATTCCTAATCTGTATCAACGCTCGGGTCATTACTGGCGGTACTGGTTTCAGCGATATCTGTTTGGTTTAAAAGATGTCAGCTCACCAGCCAGCGCCCCCGGGGAAACCTTCTGGTTTGTCACATACAGTATATCGTCGACGTTATACCGATTTGCAGTTTTGTGGTTTATCTTCGTTGTGGTTACCGGGAAATTTTTTATCCTCGGCGTAATACTTGCTACTTGGTTGCTCAGCCTGCAGGTATTTCTTCCAATTTACAAATCGTTGCGTTTCATCATCAGCAGCCCCAATCTCAGGCAAACACGCGGGCGCGCAATTTTTTTCAGTACTGCCCTGGTTAGTTTATTAATCCTGGTGATTGGATTCTTGCCTGTGCCCTCCTACACCCTGGCCGAAGGTGTCGTCTGGCAACCCGATGAAGCCCTGCTAAAGGCGCAACAGGAAGGTTTCGCCGGATCCCTGGAGGTCGAAAACAACCAGTCTGTTAAGGCTGGAACACTAGTTCTTCGACTACACGATCCATTTCTCCAAGCCGAGGCAAAAATAGCCCGGGCGAAGGTGGAAGAATTACGCAGTCAATATCGAGCCAAGCGCGTAACCGATATCGTAGAGGCTGGTATTGTCAAAGAAGCAATTAGTGTGGCTAATTCGGAATTAATCCATATCCTCGACAAAATTAGCTCGATGTCGGTAACTGCTTTCAAGAGTGGGAAAATCCTGTTGCCAGAGGCAGATGACCTGCCTGGTCGCTTTATCCGGCAGGGTGAGCTGCTGGGATACATCCTGGGTAATGAACCACTGACGATTCGTATGGCGGTAAGCCAGGATAATATCGGACAGCTACGCCAGAGAATCGAGGGCATTTCAATAAAGCTCGCCAGTGACCCTGGCAGGGCTTACGACGCCGAGATTATCAGGCAGGCGCCAGAAGCCACGAACCAGCTTCCCAGTACAGCCCTGGCCACCATCGGTGGTGGTAAATTTATTCTCAATCCGGATAGCAAGGATCAACTGGTGTCACTGCAAAAAGTGTTTTTGGTTGATTTAAGCTTTAATCAGACGCCGCAAAATATTTTGCTTGGTACCCGGGCCTACGTTCGAATTGATCACGGTGGAGAGCCGCTGGCCAGGCAATGGTTTCGTCGTATCCGACAGACATTCCTGAGGCAATTTAATGTCTGAACTACAACTTCGTCCCGGTATTAAATTTGGCAGCTACCCGCAGAAACAGAAAAGTGGGTTAAGCGATCTGGAGCAAGGATTTTCGCGTTTTTTTGAACAACTTAAAATCCGCATGAGTCGTAGAATATATAGTCAACGCTATATTGTACGCCAGGTTGATAAATACCAGCATGCACTACAGGAATGTTCGGAGGAGGAGTTAACACAGCTAGTTGAAGAGCTGGGTGACCAGCTACATCGCAAGGGTTTACAGAAACCCCTGATCATTAAAACCTTTGCGGTAATTAGAGAGATAGCTACCAGGACTTTGGGGAAGCGTCATTTTGATGTCCAGCTTTTCGGTGGCTGGTTAATGATTAATGGCATGCTGGCAGAAATGGAAACCGGAGAAGGTAAAACCCTGACCACCACTTTGCCTGCCTGCACCGCGGCCCTGGCCGGCATTCCGGTTCATGTGATTACCGCCAATGATTACCTCGCAGCTCGTGACGTGGAAACCATGTTACCGCTATATCGGCGCCTCGGCCTGAGTGGTGGCTCGGTAGTCGATGGCATGGAAACAGCTGAACGGCGAGATAATTATCGGAAAGACATTGTTCATACGACGAATAAACAGATCGCCTTCGACTATCTTCGCGACCGCATAGAGATGGGCGATGATCTGGGCGAATTACGTTTCCAGTTTCGCCAGATACAGCGCCATAGGCAGCCTGGTGGTAACGCCGAACTATTATTGCGGGGTTTATGTTTTGCCCTCGTCGACGAAGCCGATAGTTTGCTCATAGACGAAGCGAAAACGCCGCTGATAATCACCAAAACACTTCCCAGTGAGGATAACTCGGACACCTACGGTGATGCCCTGTACCTGGCTTCGACCCTCTTTATAGACAAGGATTATACGGTCAACAAAAAGACCCGATCGATCGAGCTTACTTTGGTAGGCGAGGAAAATTTGGCTGATCTGATATTAAACCTACCGGAGCAATGGGGGAATAAACGCAAGCGTGAAATGCTCGTAAAACAGGCACTCTCGGCAAACTTATTCTACGAAAAAGACAAACAATACGTCATCAACGAAGAAAAAATCCAGATCATCGACGAGTCCACGGGCAGGATCATGGCCGACCGCGCCTGGGAACAGGGGCTGCATCAAATGATAGAGGCGAAGGAGGGTTGTCTGATCAGTGATCAGCGCGAACCCCAGGCGCGTATCAGTTATCAGCGCTTCTTCGGTCGGTATTTATACCTGGCCGGGGCTTCCGGTACTATCAGCGAGGTTTCAGATGAATTAAAACGGGTCTACGGATTGGACCTGTTCAAAGTTGCCACAAACCGACCATCCCAACGTAAAATGCTGGGCGAGCGTATTTACCGAAATGAAGATCTCAAGCACCAGGCGCTTCTGGACCGGGTTGGTGAGCTTTATCAACAGGGGCGACCGCTATTGATTGGAACCTGTACAGTCGAAGAATCGGAACAGGTCAGCCAGTGGCTGCAGCAGGTAGACATTTCGCATCGTGTTCTAAACGCCAGGCAAGATCAGCATGAATCAGAAATTATTGCCCAGGCAGGACAGCCGCAGGCGATAACGGTCGCTACCAACATGGCCGGTCGTGGTACCGATATTTCACTAGGTGAAGGCGTTGCCGAACTCGGTGGCCTGCATGTGATAGCCCTTAGCCGCAACGCCTCGGGCCGTGTTGATCGCCAATTGTATGGACGCTGTGCCCGCCAGGGAGACCCTGGCAGTGCTGAAGCGATATTATCTCTGCAAGATCCGGCCCTAGAACAATTTTATTCCTCTGCTATGCTTCAACTGCTGACTAAATTTTGCCCGGGTAGTAAACCTATTCCTAATTTTATCAGCAAGCTGATATTGGGTTTACCGCAACATCGAAATGAAAAGGAGCAGAGCCTGATCAGAAAGATGTTAATGAAACAGGATCGGCAGTTACGTCGCGTTTTGGCTTTTTCCGGAAAATTTGAGTAATCATGCTGACCCCAACACCAGGTTTAATGAAATATCTAATTCGCTTTGCATACCCGACAATTCGAGTCATTGGCGCAAGAAAAATTATCCAGATACTTGGATTGACTGTTACCTTGTTTTGCACACCACTGATGGCTACCGAAAAAGCAGTACTGGACTGCCTGGTAAAACCGGAAATGTACGTCGAACTGAGTAGCTCGGTTGACGCAATTCTGGAGCAAATGCTGGTTGACACCGGTGACCGAATTAAAAAAGGACAGCCACTGGTAAGGCTGGAAGCATCGGTCGAAAAAGCCAGGGTCAATCTGGCTAAAATACAGGCAAGTTCCAATAGTGAAATAAACAACCGCCGGGTTCAGTTGCAATATGCCAAGCGCAATTATAAACGGATCAAGGATTTGTATACCCGCAAGTCAGTTTCCCTGTATGATAAAGACAAGGCCGAAACCGAAGTGGCCTTGGCCGAAATTGAATTGAACAAGGCTACCGAAAAGAAAAAAATAGCCGGGCTAAACCTTGAACTGGCAAAAGCCGAACTGGCCCGGAGAACAATCAGAAGTCCTATCGATGGTATCGTCGTCGACCTCTACTCGATGGTCGGTGAATCTGTTGCGCAACGTACTATCATGAAATTAGCCCAGGTCGATCCGTTACGGGTAGAGCTGATAGCTCCCACCGAGTATTTTGGGCTGATAAAAAAAGGCATGGAAGTGGATATTTTTCCTGAACGCCCTGCCAATCAATCCTTTAAAGCGACTGTCACAGTAGTTGACCAGTTGATAGACCCTGCCAGTGGTAGTTTTACCGTACGAATGGCGCTGCCAAATCCTGGCGATCAACTGGTTGGTGGGGTAAATTGCATCGCCAGCTTCAGCTTTAATACACCGATTCCCCTGGGTCTGAATACATTCAGTTCCCTCTTACCGGGTTAATCAGTAACAACTATTCCAGAAGTCACCCTCGCTCCCTGGGTCTGATTGGCACTATTAAGCTACCATTGGTCGCTTTTTAACTACCTTCCAGCCGCCAGGTTTATAACAAAAACCACTCCTTTACTACACTTAACTGTTGATTATGGGTGTTTTTAAGCGTGCCTGACCAGAAGCGGTTAATAAGAGATTTCCTAATCAGCTCGAATACCGAAACAGGGGTAATGATAGTTATCATTGGATTAACTGTAATTCACTAACGAGGGCGCCATTGACCGGGCTATGAAAAAGCAGTCACAATATCGAAAGCAGAATGCCAAATATATCTTCGAAGAGCTGGAGCCCCGCCAGCTTTTTTCAGGCGGTATTGAAGGCCTCGTGGTCAGCCAGATGGATTCACCGGCGGCTACCTACCTCGATGTTAATGACAGTAGCGAACAAACCTCAGTCCAGTTAGTTGAAGTCACCACATCATCAACCGCCGAACAGCAAACTAATGAAATCGTCTTTGTCGATACCGGCGTAGAAAACTACCAGTCTCTGGTCGATGATCTGGTCAACAATGCTGACAGCAATCGCAGTTTTGAGGTAGTGCTGCTGGATAGCGAGCGCAATGGCATCGACCAGATTACAGAGGCCCTGAAAGGGCAGACCAACCTCGATGCGATTCATATTATATCCCACGGCAGCGATGGTAACGTACAACTGGGTAACACCAGTCTCAATGCCGACACCCTGATAGAGAACAAACTGAATATAGCGCTATGGGCGAATGCCTTCAGCGAATCCGGAGATATATTATTATACGGCTGTAGTCTGGCTGATACTGAAGTTGGCGAAAGCCTGATCAAAGATCTGAGTGCATTAACCCTGGCGGATGTAGCCGCGTCCGATGACCTGACGGGTAATGAAAATCTCGGCGGCGACTGGGACCTGGAATACAGCGCGGGTGACATCGAGGCTAACGTCGTGTTCAGCACGCAACTCCAGAACAGCTGGGCCAACGTACTGGTCACGCCCACCATCACCGCGCGCGAGACGCTCGACGCCGACGGCGACGGCCAGATCGACCAGATCAGGGTCACCACCGACCAGAACCTGGACGATGACTTCACCGGCCTGACGATCGACGTGGACGGTTACACCGTCACCGGCTATTCGAGCGACGTTGCCTTCGACAACATTTTCTACGCCGACCTGACGCAAAGCGGCACACCCGACACCGGCGCCACACCGACCGTGACCGTCACCACCAACACGACGTTGAGCAATGCCGGTGAAGAGAATATATCCACCGAGACCGCGGTCGCTGCCGCGTTCGCGTGGGGCGACACCGACTCGGGCATGGTTACCCATGCAGGCAGTGGTGATGATTACGGCAACGACATCGTTGTCGACGCAGCCGGCAATACCTACGTGGCCGGCCGTAGCAACGACAACTTCATCGTCCGAAAATACGATGCCAATGGTGACCTGGACCTTAGCTGGGGCGACAGTGACTCAGGCGTGGTGACCTATGATGGCGGCAATGTTGATACAGCCAATGGCATCACCATTGATTCATCCGGCAACATCTACGTGGCTGGCCGTAGCAACAATGGCAGTGATTGGGACTTCCTCGCCAGAAAATACGATGCCAATGGTGACCTGGATACGACCTGGGGTGACGGTGATTCAGGCATGGTGTTCTATGACAGTGGCACCGGTGATGACAAAGCCTTCGCCATCACCCTTGACTCAGCCGGCAATATCTACGTAGCTGGCGAAGGGCACAATGGCACCGATGAAGACCTGATCGTCAGAAAATACGATGCCAATGGTGACCTCGACCTGACCTGGGGCGACGGTGATTCAGGCATGGTGTCCCATGATGGCACGTCTGGTAATGATGCTGCCAAATCCATCACCATCGACGCATCCAACAATATCTACGTGGGTGGCTACCAGGACAATGGCAGCTTTAAAGACCTCATCGTCAGAAAATACGATGCCAATGGTGACCTGACCGCGGACTGGGGCGATGGTGACTCGGGCATGGTCACCTTTGACGGCGGCGGTAGTGATACTGCCAACGGAATCACCGTCGACGCATCCAACAGTATCTACGTGGCTGCCAACAAAGGCGATGGTGCCGTTGGCGACTTCATGGTCAGAAAATACGATGCCAATGGTGACCTCGACCTGACCTGGGGTGACGGCGACTCCGGCATAGTGACCCATGATGCCGGGAGTGATGATGCTGCCGATTCCATCACCATTGACTCCTCCAACAATATCTACGTGGCCGGGGCCCTCGACAATGGCTCTGATAGAGACTTTGTTGTCAGAAAGTACGATGCCAATGGCGACCTGGCCACGGACTGGGGCGACGCCGACTCGGGCATGGTCACCTATGACGGCGGCAATGGTGATGATAAAGCCAGTGGCATCACCCTGGACTCGGCCGGCAATATCTACGCGACCGGCTACGTCGACAACGGCACGGACGATGACCTCATCGTCATAAAATACGATGCGAACGGCAAGCTGGTCGACAATCCCTGGCTGGATGCGAACTGGCTGAACCGCACCCGCATCAGCTTCGACAACTCACTCCAGGTGACCGACGACCTGGACGACTTCCCGATCCTGATCACGCTCAACACCACCAACATTCCCGGCCTTACTCTCAGTGCCCTGGAGGGCTCGGACGTGCGCTTCA
>PVMK01160546.1_pt1 | contig 11281 bp, 11 predicted proteins | sample 1853481 | NCBI WGS metagenome assembly PVMK01 (sample SAMN08533507, study PRJNA380276) | Marine sediment metagenome, whole genome shotgun sequencing project. | reverse complement strand
CTTCTTTCTCGGTGGCTGGCACGGGCCGTTTCTGCCGCCGGTGGTCTGGTTTATTATCAAGGTGCTCTTTGTCGCCTTCATCTTTATCTGGGCACGTGGCAGTATGCCGCGGCCGCGTTATGACCAGTTGATGCATTTCGGCTGGAAAGTGTTGATTCCGCTGGCGCTGTTGAATGTGGTTATTACCGGAGCTGTACTGGTGGCAATGAATGGATAAATGGAGACAATTTTGAATTTAATTCGTAATTCAAAACTAAAAATTAAGAATTCCAACTTCAGCCCTTCAACTCTACTCAAGAGAGGTGAATGCTGAAATGGGCCTTTGGCGCGACATAAAAGGAACCCTGCAACCCTTCTGGATTACCCTCGGCTATCTTTTCACGAAGCCGGTGACGATTCAGTATCCGGAGGAGAAGCGTACGCCGCCGCCGCGTTATCGGGCGCGCATTGTGCTGACCCGTAACCCCGACGGCAGTGAGCGCTGCGTCGCCTGTCAACTGTGCAGCGCTGCCTGCCCGGTTGACTGCATCTCGATGCAGGCTGCCGAAGATAGCGACGGTCGCCGCTATGCGAGCTGGTTCCGCCTTAATTTCGCACGCTGCATTTTTTGCGGTCTCTGCGCCGAGGCTTGTCCGACCATGGCGATCCAGACCACACCTGATTACGAAATCTGCAACCGCGATGTACTCAAACTGCTCCATGAAAAAGAAGACCTGTTGATCGACGGCTGCGGCAAGGACACGGAATACAATTACTACGAACACTCGGGGATCGGCGTGGTTAATGAACGCGGCGGCAACGACGATGAATACGGTCCGGTGGATCCGAAGTCTTTGCTGCCGTAGACAGTAAAGACTAATTTTGAATTGAATTCAAAATTCAAAACTTATAATTCAAACTTAGCGGTAGCGATATGGCGACAGTGCTTTTCTACATACTTGGATTCATCATGCTGGCAGCGACGCTGCTCTGCATCACGCGGCGCAATCCGGTGCATGCGGTGATCTACCTGGTGGTGGGTTTCTTCGCTCTGGCGTTGATGTTCTACCTGCTCGGTGCGCCGCTGGTGGCGGCCTGGGAGGTTATCGTCTATGCCGGCGCGATCATGGTCCTGTTCCTTTTCATCATCATGATGCTGGGATTGGCACCGCAGGAGACCCCGGAAGGGCCGGGTTGGCAGCGTTGGGGGCCGCTGGTCTTATTGTCTTCCAGTATGATGGTCTGCACTCTGTTATTGATCTTCCAGGATCCGATGGCGAGCAAAGAGATCGGTGATTTTTACCTGGCGCCACAAGCACTTGGCGAAGCTCTCTTCGGTCGCTATGCCCTCGCGGTTGAGGTGGTTTCCTTCCAGCTGCTTTTTTGCCACCATCGGCGCGTACTTGCTCGGTCGGCCCCTGCCGAAAGGGGAAGATCAATGATGATACCTTTTGGCCATGCCCTGGCTTTCGCCGCCGCTCTCTTCGTGCTCGGTCTGACCTGCGTACTGCTGCGGCGACAGATCATCATGATTCTGATCGGCGTGGAGATCATGCTTAATGCCGCTTCGCTGGTTTTCATAGCGGCTTCGGCCTACTGGCGGCAGGTGGATGGTCAGGTTTTTGTGATTCTTCTCATGGCGATCACTGCGGCCGAGGTTGCGGTGGCCCTGGCCATGGTGGTTTATTTATGGCGACGCAAACGTACGCTGGTCGCCGATGAGTTTAACGGGATGCGCGGATGAACGAGAGCCTGCTGTTCCTCATACCCCTGCTGCCGCTCTTCTGTGCGGTGATCAACATACTCTTCGGTATGCGCTTGCCGCGGCTGTTTACCGAGGTCATGGCGGTTATCGGCGTGGCCGGTGCCTTTGTGCTGACCATACTCTTCTGGGGTTATGCCGAGGGCGAAGGGACCCGGGCGGTACTCTTCACCTGGCTTAACAGTGGTGCAGTAGACGTCTCCTTCGCACTCAATTTCGATAGTCTGGCGGCACCGATGACGCTGATGGTGACCGGGGTCGCAACCCTGATCCACCTCTACGCGGTTGGTTACATGCACGAAGAGGAAGATTACGCTCGCTTCTTCGGCCTGCTCAATCTCTTTGTCTTTGCCATGCTGGCGATCATCCTCGCCGACAATCTGCTGGTGCTTTTCCTTGGCTGGGAGGGCGTGGGACTATGCTCCTACGGCCTGATCGGTTTCTGGTATCGCAAGCTGGATAATGCCAAAGCCGGCACCAAGGCCTTCCTGGTCACCCGCGTCGGTGATGTGTTCCTCGGCATCGCTCTGCTCTGGCTCTTTGCTCTCACCGGAACCCTGTCGATCAGCGAGATCAACGCCCAGGCGACATCGATCTCACCGGGGGTGGTCATCGCCCTGACCCTGCTGTTGCTGCTCGGGGCTTGCGGTAAGTCGGCACAAATGCCGTTGATGACCTGGTTGGCCGATGCCATGGCCGGTCCGACACCGGTCTCGGCGCTGATTCATGCCGCGACCATGGTCACCGCCGGGGTCTACCTGCTCTGCAGGCTCTTCCCTCTGGTTTCTCTTTCTGCGGTCGGTATGACGGCAATCACTGCTATCGGCGCCCTGACGGCAATTTATGCGGCAACCTGTGCCATGGCCCAACGTGAAATCAAGCGGGTACTGGCTTATTCGACCATGAGCCAGGTAGGCTATATGTTCATGGCGGTTGGTGCCGGCACCGTAACCGGAGCCATGTTTCACCTGCTGACCCACGCTTTCTTCAAGGCGCTGCTTTTTATGGCCGCCGGTTGCATCATCCACCTGGCCGGTGGCGAAAACGACATTTTCAAGATGGGTGGTCTGGCTCGCCGTGGGCCGGTTGAACTCTTCTGGGTCTTTCTGGCCGGGGCGGTTTGCCTGGCCGGGCTGCCCCTGACCGGTGGCTTCTTTTCCAAAGACGGTATCCTCTTGGCGCTCTACACTCATCCTGATCCTTTCTACAAAGTGTTCTGGCTGATCGCGATACTGACCGCGCTGTTGACGGCGTTTTACACATTCCGTCTGGTTTACCTGGTGTTTGCCGGTGAGTGGCGCGGCACGGGCAAGCCTCACGCCATTTCATTGCAGATGCGTTGGCCGCTCTGGCCCCTGGCCCTGCTCGGTTTGGCTGGCGGCCTGCTCAACCTGCCGGCCTTCGTCGGTGGTGGTGAGGCTCTGCATCATTGGTATGGGGCTTTGGCCGGGCGTGCGGTGACTGCCGGCCACGAGCTGGAATGGATGCTGATCGGTCTGGCCGTCATCGTCGTTGCTGTTGGCTGGTTTGCTGCCCATTGGCGCTATCGCAACTATCAGGCTCCCCTGGAAAATACAGCCAGCCGATTCCTGTTAAGCGGGTGGTATGCAGATGCCCTGGTTGATCGCCTCTTCGTGCGTCCGTTTGCGGCCATGGCGCGTTTCTGTTCCTCCGGCTGTGACCGCTCCCTCTTTGACGGCACCATCAATGGCCTGGCACGTATGGTCTCCGGTTGGGGTTCCATGCTTGTACAGTTGACGACGGGACGCCTGACAACCTACCTGTCTTCTTTTGCCTGGGGCTTTCTGATTCTGCTTGGCTGGTTCCTGCTGAAGCTGGTGAACGGGGGAGGGCACTGATGACCGAGCTTGCAAGCCTGCCACAATTCCCCTGGTTGACCTTGTTGGTGCTGTTGCCGCTGGCCGGTGCACTGCTCTGCCTGTTTCACGGCCAACGGACGGCAGAATGCCGTTGGTTGGCACTGGTCACTTCTCTGGCAGTCTTCGCCGTAACGGTTTTCCTCTTTGTCTGTCATGGCCAGGGTGATGGCCGTTGGTTGCTTTATGAGGACGTTGCCTGGATCGAGCGTTACGGTATCCGCTACGTGTTGGCGATGGACGGTATTGCCCTGCTGATGGTTATGCTCACTGCATTCATGCAGATGGCTGCGGTGCTGCTGGCCTGGCGGGTTGAACGACATGTTGCCAGCTTCTTTGCGCTGCTGTTATTGCTGGAAGCGGGCCTGATGGGGATATTCCTTGCCTATGACCTGGTGCTCTTCTATCTCTTCTGGGAAGTGGCACTGATCCCGATGTTCTTCCTGATCAGTGTCTGGGGTGGCGTCAATCGTCGCCAGGCGGCACTCAAGTTTTTCCTCTACACTCTGGTCGGTAGTCTCTGCATGCTGGTCGCCATGATCGCGCTCTACCAGATTCATGGTGCGCAGAGCGGAGTTTATACTTTTGTCATCAGCGAGCTGTTGCAGACGCAGCTGACAGCTGCCCAGGAAGGCTGGCTGTTTGCCGGGTTCATGGCGGCCTTTATCGTCAAGTCGCCGCTGGTGCCCTTCCACACCTGGCTGACCGATGCTCTGACCGAAGCACCGGCTGCAGGTTCTCTCGATCTGACCGGCCTGTTGCTGAAAACCGGTATTTACGGCCTGATTCGCATCGCATTCCCGCTCTTCCCCAATGCCACCGCGAACTTCCTGCCGATCCTTGGCGTACTGGCCCTGATCGGACTCTTTCATGCCGCCTGGAGTGCTTACCACCAGGATGATATCAAGCGCCTGCTTGCCTATTCGTCGATCTCCCACCTCGGCCTGGTGGTCCTCGGTCTGGCCGCCTGGCAGTTCACCGCCTGGGAGGGCAGCATTCTACTCATGGTGACCCACGGTATTACCACGGGAGCCCTCTTTGTTCTGGTCGCCCTGATCCGCGAACGGACCGATACGCGCAGCATGCAGGAGCTTGGCGGTCTCTGGGGCCAGGCCCCCTGTCTCGCCTTTATGTTTTTACTCTTTTCGCTGGCTTCACTCGGTTTGCCCGGGCTGGCAAACTTTGCCGGCGAGATTCTGGTTCTGCTCGGCACCTTCCAGCAGCACCCAATCTGGGCCGTCGTCGCCCTGCTTGGGGTGGTCTTCGCGGCAGCCTATATGCTACGCCTGATCCAGGGCGTCATCTGGGGCCCGGCCCAAAGGGAACGCACCCTGCCCGACCTGACGACGCGCGAATGGCTGATTCTTCTCCCCATGGCGATCATGGTGGTCTGGCTCGGGGTCTACCCGGAACCTTTCCTGGCGCCCTTGCACGGCACCGTTGAAACCCTGCTGGCGGGAGGTCTGCCATGAGCTTACTTGACCTGCTCGCCCTGCTGCCGATATTGATTCTCGCCTTTGGCGGCACAGCTATCCTGATGGCCGGAGCCTGGTATCGAGAACCGCGCCCGCTGATCGCTGGTGGAGTCGCAACGGCCTTGTTGGGAGCCATTGCTGCAGGCTTGCTGCAACCACCGATCGCTGAGATTGCCGGTCTCTTCAGTGCCGGCGGTTATGCTCGTTTCTATACCATTCTCTGGTCGTTGCTGGCCGCAGCCGGACTGATGGTTGCGTCCCGCTATATCATTGAAAAGAAAATTGGCGCGGGTGAGTACGTGTCACTGGTGCTCTACGCTGCAGCAGGCATGGCACTGCTCTCTTCGGCTACCCACCTGCTCGGTCTCTTTCTTGCCCTGGAGACCTTTACCCTGGCTTTCTACATCCTGATTGCCAGCAACCGGCGCTGTGAAATGGCCGCCGAAGCTGGGTCTCAAATATCTGCTAATGGGCGCAGTGGCCACCGGCTTCATGGCTTTCGGTATTGCCTTGATTTATGCAGCGTCCGGCACTCTGGCACTGCCTGATGCCGTAGTCCGTCTCACGACAGCGTCAGGTGAACTGCACGCCCTGGGTTTGCAAGCATGGGGCCTGCTCGGCTGGGGCATGGTATTGATTGCCGTCGGCTTCAAGATTTCCCTGGCACCCTTCCATCTCTGGACGCCCGATGTCTACCAGGGTGCTCCCGCGCCGGTTGCCGGCCTGCTGGCTACCGGCTCCAAGGGGGCGGTGGTTGCTGCCCTGGTCGGTCTGTTGGCGATGGCCGGGCCGGTCTGGAATGACCTGATTGACCTGGTCTGGTTGCTGGCAGCCTTGACCATGCTGGTCGGTGCTTTCAGCGCGCTTGGCCAGAAGAACCTGAAGCGACTGCTCGCTTACTCTTCTGTGACTCATATGGGAACGCTTTTTGTCGGCCTGCTCTGTCAGACCTCCGCAGGCTTGACCGCGACAACCTTCTATGTGGTGGTTTATGTGATCGCCAGCTTTGGTGCCTTTGCTGTCATCGCTTCCCTCGCCGACGAGCGCGGTGAGCCGATGGAGTTCGATCAGTGGCGCGGTCTCGGCTACCGACATCCGGTACGCTGCGGGGTGCTGGTGCTGCTCCTTTTGTCGCTGGCCGGTCTGCCTGCTACGGCTGGTTTCATGGCCAAGTTTGCTATTTTTGACGCGGCATTGAAGTCCGGCTATGTCGGTCTGGTTGTGATCGGTGTCTTTGCGTCGGTAGTCTCCTTCGCCTTCTATCTGCGCGTGACAATGCTCATCTTTCAACCTGAGGCGGGTGTATCCTGCCGGCATAAGGGGTCGGCACCGGAACATGCCGTCCTCGCTGTCTGTGCCAGTGCGGTCTTGTTGCTCGGCCTCTTTCCCGGCCTCCTGTTTGATCTGATTGCTCAGATCCTTCCCTGAAAAAGCCTTTTGGGTTAAAATTGGCAGATGCATATACAAAAAAGGAGCTTTCCTATGACTATTTCTGAACGTATTGATACTTTCCTGAGTGCAGACGCTTTCGGCGTCGTTGGAGCCTCATCCAAGCCTCACAAATACGGCAATAAGGTGCTGCGTTGCTACCAGCAGAATCAGCACACCGTGGTGCCGGTGAATCCGGTAGAGAAAGAGATCGAAGGTCTCGCCTGCATCGCTTCGGTCAGCGACCTGCCAGACCAGGTCAGCAGCATCTCAATTATCACACCGCCTCAGGTGACGGAAAAAGTGGTTGAACAGGCCGTTGCCAAGGGGATTAAAAATGTCTGGATGCAACCTGGAGCTGAGAGCGCACAGGCGGTAGCGGCCTGTGAAGCGGCCGGGGTCAATGTAATTTCCGACGGCAGTTGTGTGCTGGTGGTTCTCGGCTATCACGAACACTGAAAGACGCTTATCCTCCTAACCTATACTCTATGCTTCTTCTGGTTAAAATATTTGTTACCGTTGTGGTTATTCTGCTCCTGGCGGCGGTCGCCGAGTTTTCAAGTTCTCGCCTGGCCGGCGTCCTTGCAGGTTACCCGATCGGAACGGCCATTGTTCTTTACTTCTATGGCCTCGAACAGGGTGTCGATTTCGCCTCGGCCAGCGCCACTTACAATCTGGTCGGCATGGTTCCCACGCTTGTCTTTGCCTGCTGTTACCTGGCGGTCTTACGCAAGGCCCCTGATTGCACTCCCTTGATACCAAGCATAACGGCTCTTGGCGGCTATCTGGCAACCGGTCTGTTCCTTGGTCAGTTTCGTTTCGGCCAGGAAGCAGCGTTCTGCATCACTGTCGCGGCGATTCTGCTTGCTGGTCACCTGGCCCGACCAAAGGGCGCAACGCCGCCCGGTTCCCCGTTTGCCTTACACGGTGGGAATGCTCTGCTTCAGGGCGATCATGGCTGCCTGCCTGGTGGTGTTGATCACGTCTCTTGCGGGTGGGTCGGACCGCGCTGGGCTGGCCTCCTGTCTGCCTTCCCACTGGCCTTGTACCCGTTGCTGTTAATGATTCATCTTCAATATGGGTCATCCCAGGCCAGCGCTATCCTCAGTTCTTTTCCGTCGGGCCTTTGGTCTGTTCTGAGTTATTCTCTGACGGTTGCTCACGCCTACCCGGCGTACGGATTGTTCCGCGGGACACTCTGTGGGTTTGCTGTTGCGACGGCCTGCCTGCTGCTTTTCAATATCAAGACTTTTTACATGTTGGGATTGCAGTTAGTCGGAGCACCTCAAGGTCGTCGTTTTTGAAGAAGGTATGGTTGTCGGCGACCAACATCGATGGGGCACGCTTTGTGGCCAAGCGTCTCCGGGCGGCAACCGAAGCCGCTGTTTTCGAGCCGGGCACGATCGATCTGAAGCTCACCATCAGTGTCGGGGTTGCTACTTGTCCGCCGACCCCTCTCAATTCATGACCTGATCGTCTCTTCCGACCAGGCTCTTTATGCGGCAAAAAGTCAGGTGCGGAATCGGGTTGCCCTTTCAGAAAAAGTATACGATTCCTCCGTACGAGCTGAGTTGATATTTTGAGTTTTGTAGCGAGGTAACTATGAAAAAGCCTGTGGTTTTTTGTCTTGGCCTGTTAGCGACAATCTACATTCTTAATCCGACAGCCGGTTTCTTCGAAATTATTCCCGATAATATTCCCTTGATTGGCAATCTTGATGAGGCCGCAGCGGTGGCCCTGTTATTGATGTGTCTGAAATATTTCGGTGTTGATCTGCCGAATATTTTTCGGCGTGGCGAAGCGGACGATAAGACCATTGATATAGATTCTCAATGAGGTAACATAGCTTTGTGGATTTGCCTCGCAGCAAATCACTGATAGCCCGACACCCTTCTGTAGCCATTTTACGAACGGACTCTGATGAAAACGATTGCTGCCGAACTCGCCTATTTTCTGCGCGGCCGTGCCAGGAAGAACCTCAAGGTTCTGTTTATCTATTGTGCTTTCCTGGTTGTCCTGATTCTGATTTATGCTGTGCTGTTCCGCGCCTTGATGTGGAACCTGGAGGGACGGGATTTCTCTTTCATCGCCGGGATCTACTGGGCGATCACCGTTATGACCACTCTCGGCTTCGGCGATATCACTTTTCACACCGACCTGGGCTATGTCTTTGCTACGGTGGTCACCCTCTCCGGTGTTCTCTTTTTGCTGATTATTCTTCCTTTCGGCATGATCAGTCTGTTTCTGGCACCATGGATCGAAGATCGTCTGCGCTACCGGGCAAGCAGCGAACTGCCTGAAGGAACTGCCGATCACATCGTAATCTTCGGCGTCAATGCCATTACCCGTGCTTTCATACGCAAACTCCAGGCGCGGGGACTGCCATTCGTGGTCGTGACACCTGACCACGATGAGGCCATGAAGCTTGAAGATGACGAGGGGATGAGAGTTGTTTGCGGTTCACCCACAGACGTTAAAGTGATCGCTGCGGCTCGCTCAGCTTCGGCTCGTTATATTGTTGCCAACTTAAGCGACCCGGAGAATGTCAATATCTGCCTGACCGTGCGTAGCCACTGCAAGACACCGATTGCCGCCCTGGTCGACGATCCGGAACATGCCAGCCTGATGCATCTCGCCGGAGCCAACCAGGTCATCCCCCTGCACAAGATTCTCGGACGCTACCTGGCTGTCAGGTCAACGACCTGTGGTGCCCTGGCCCATATCCTTGATTCTTTCGGTGATCTCAAAATCGCCGAGCTCCCCGTACACGGCACGCCCTTTTCCGGGCTGACACTGCAGGACGCACAGATCCGCCAGCAGACAGGACTGGCGGTTATCGGTGTCTGGAAACGAGGAACGCTTACGGTTCCCACAAGGGAAACGATCCTTGACGATGATTCTCTGATGGTACTCGCCGGAACCCGCGAGCAACTGCAGACCCTGGAGCATCTGTCGGGTAAAGAGGAGGAGGATCTGATTTTTATCCTGGGCCATGGTCGGATAGGCTGTGCTGCTGCCCGCTTCCTGGAGCATAAGCCGGTCCCTTTCATTCTGGTTGACCGGCAGGAAAACCCCTCCTGCTCCGAACATATCCCGATTTACGGTGACGCTACGATTCGACACACCCTCATGAGCGCGGGCTTTGATCACGCCAAGGGGGTGATTGTCACAACCAATAACGACAACACCAATGTGTTTCTGACTTTGGCCAGTCGTCACATGCGGCCGCACATCCGGATTGTGGCACGGGCCAACTATGAGGAGAACGTCGACCAGCTTTATGAGGCCGGTGCTGATTTTGTCGTATCCAATGCGTCCGTGGGTGCCGGCATCCTGCTCAATGTCCTGGAGGCCAAAGCCAGTGCGTTTCTGACCGAGGGAATCAACGTCTTTCGCCGTTCTCTGCCGGCAGCACTTGCCGGGCTGACAATTGCCGATTCGCGTATCCGGCCCCGGACAGGGTGCTCCGTAGTTGCCCTGTCTCTAGCCGGCGAGAGCGACCCCAGGGTTTCCCCTCCACCAGAGACCCGCCTTGAAGCAGGAGCCAACCTGATCCTCATCGGTACTCCCGAACAGGAAGTAACCTTTGATGCCGTTTTCGTGAATGAGTGAGCTTGGGAGCCTGTCGGACTATCCATGAGCCAGCTGCAAATCCGGCTGTTTGGTCCATATTTCGGCTCCTTTTCGACCAATAGCTATGGCTATTACTCTTCAAATGAGCCAAAATCTGCCCTCAAACTTCCGAATTTTCGCTTTGGCCCGTATAGTCCGACAGGCTCCTAGTTGCCCAACTCCTGCCAAATCTGTTTTGCTATCTGCTGGGCCTTTTCGATTTGCTCGGCAGTCATTTGTTCCTGGGCGCTTTGCTTGTATTTTCGAGCCTCTTCATGCCCCTTTGAGGCCGCTACAGACCACCAGGCATAGGCTATTTCACTGTTCTGCAAGACACCTTGACCTTTGAGATACATGAGTCCGAGTCTGTACTGGGCATGGACTTGCCCCTGTCCAGCGGCCAGACGATACCACTTGACCGCTTCTTTGTAATCCAGAGGGACCCCCCGTCCTTTTTCAAACATGATTCCTAGATAGTATTGGGCTCGTTTCTCTCCTTGTTCTGCTGCCATGCGGTACCACTTGACCGCCTTCTTGTCGTTCTGTGGAACACCCAGGCCCTCGTCATACATGAGCCCGATATTCCTCTGGGCAACGGCGCTGCCTCTCTCGGCATCAACGAGCCAGAGTTGATAGGCTTTTTTATAATCGCCCACATTGGCAGCCTGCAAAGCATCGTCGTTATCGGCAATTGCTGCAGACGCCGGCAAAACAAGAACAAACACAACAAAACTGATAAGTAATGCTCTCATGCACACCTCTCTTGGAAAAGGACTTAACTTTCATCCGGAGCTTCGCTCTTGTCTGTATGGCCCGACAGACTCACGGATAATCATACTACAAAAAAGTACTCCTGAAAGGGGGACGAATCATCTTTCAAATTCGTCTCTCTCTGGCGCGTGGACATATATAACCAACAAGGTTATAGTTTAAGGGCAATTCTGACCTCAACAGACACAAATGGAAGCCGATATGCTTAAGCACTTGCCTAAAACCGGCGGGCGTAAAACAGACGGGCGCAAAGCAACCGTTATCCTTCTGATCCTGGCCCTGTTCCTGCCTGGGCCTGCCGCCTCTGGCCAACAGCCCTCCGCAGTGGCTGAATTCACCAATCGTCTGATCGAAGAGAAGAGCCCATATCTCCTGCA
>PVMK01125274.1_pt1 | contig 11283 bp, 12 predicted proteins | sample 1853481 | NCBI WGS metagenome assembly PVMK01 (sample SAMN08533507, study PRJNA380276) | Marine sediment metagenome, whole genome shotgun sequencing project. | reverse complement strand
GGCCGTAAAAGACCAGCAGCGGCAGACCAAGTGCGCGCTTCAGCTTGGCCGGTTCGGGCGTGGCGCCGGGTTCATCCATGGCATCAGCCTGACGGATTTTTGCGAGTCATGCCAGAGGGTCGGCGGTCGATTTAAGTGGCGAACTTGAACAGGATCACGTCGCCGTCGGCGACGACGTAATCCTTGCCCTCATCGCGCGCCTTGCCGGCGTCGCGGGCCTGTGTCTCGCCGCCAAGGCCGACATAATCGTCGAACTTGATGGTCTGGGCGCGAATGAAACCGCGCTCGAAATCGGTGTGGATGGCGCCGGCGGCCTGCGGCGCGCGGGCGCCGCGGCGCACGGTCCAGGCATGCGCCTCCTTCGGCCCGGCGGTGAAGAAGGTGACAAGATCGAGAAGCGCGTAGCCGGCGCGGATCATGCGGTTGAGGCCGGGCTCTTCGAGCCCGATCGCTTCGAGATACTCGGCCTGTTCGTCATCGGAAAGCTGGGCGATCTCCGCCTCGATCGCGGCCGAGATTACGACCATTCCGGCGCCTTCCGCCGCCGCCTTTTGCGCAATGCGGGCGGTGTCGGCGTTGCCGGTCGCGGCCTCGTCCTCGCCGACATTGCAGACATAGAGAACCGGTTTTGCGGTCAACAGGTTGAGGCCGCGCAGCACCTTGCGCTCGTCTTCGGCAAGATGTTCGCGGATGGTGCGGATCATCTTGCCCTCGTTCAGCGCGGCCAGCGCCCGTTCCATCATCGGCAGCGCGGCCAGCGCTTCCTTGTCGCGGGCCGCCGCGCGCTTGGCCAGGGGTTCGATGCGGCGTTCCAGGCTTTCCAGATCGGCGAGCATGAGTTCGGTTTCCACCGTCTGCGCATCGGCGAGCGGATCGATGCGGCCCTCGACATGGGTGACCTCGCCGTCCTCGAAACAGCGCAACACATGGGCGATGGCGTCGACCTCGCGGATATTGCCGAGGAACTGGTTGCCGAGGCCTTCGCCTTTTGAAGCGCCGCGCACCAGGCCGGCAATATCGACGAAGGTCAGCCGCGTCGGCACGACAGTTTTCGATCTGGCCAGCGCGGCCAGCTTGAAAAGCCGCGGGTCGGGCACCGCGATATCGCCGGTATTGGGCTCGATGGTGCAGAAGGGATAGTTCGCCGCCTGCGCCGCCGCGGTGCGGGTCAGCGCATTGAACAAGGTCGATTTGCCGACATTGGGCAGGCCGACAATGCCGCATTTGAAACCCATTTCGATGATCCGTTATTCAGGTTTGCGGCCGAACAGTTTCTTCAGGCCGGCCGCGAGAGCGCCGGTTGCCAGTCCGGTTCGGGGGCCGGTTCGGGGGCCGGGCTCGGGTCTGGCCGCGGCGCCGGATTTGCCGGCCGATTGTCCGGCCGGCGGCTGCGGCTCACCGTCACCGGAAAAGATGCCCGTTTCGACCAGGTCGAGGTGGACCTTGTTCATGAAGGTCGAATCCTCGCCCGCCGCCAAATGCGGCGCGCCCTCGGCGGTAGCGGCCAGGACCGCGTCGAGCCAGTCGCGGTCGGATTTGGCGAAATCGTGCAGCACATAGGAATTGACCAGATCCTTGCGGCCGGGATGACCGATGCCGAGCCGCAAGCGGCGAAAGTCCGCATCGATATGGGCGATGAGCGAACGAATACCCTTGTGGCCGCCGGCGCCACCGCCGGTTTTCATGCGGACCTTGCCCGGCGGCAGGTCGAGTTCGTCATAGATGACCACCAGATCGGCCGGCGACAGCTTGAAGAAACGCATCGCCTCGCCGGCCGAGCGGCCGGATTCGTTCATGAAAGTCGCCGGTTTCAACAGGACGGTCTTTTCGCCGTCCAGCCGGCCCTCGCAGATTTCGCCCTGAAAACGGGCCCGCCAGGCGGCGAAGCCATGGCGGCGGTGAATTTCATCGACCGCCATGAAGCCGATATTGTGGCGGTTGCCGGCATAGCGCCGGCCGGGATTGCCGAGCCCGACAATGAGCAGCATCGCGGCTCTCCCGCCAGATTTGCGATGACGGGGCTAGTCTTCGCGGGTCTCGCGGCCGTCTTTCTCGCCGCCTTCTTCCTCGCCCTCGCCCTCTTCGCCCTCTTCGCCTTCCTCGCCGACCAGTTCAGGCTCTTCGATTTCCTCAACCTCGCCGGTATCCTCGGCCTCGGTCAGGACGGCGGGCGCGGCGATGGTGGCAATGGTGAAATCGCGGTCGGAGATGGTCGGCGCCACGCCGTCGGGCAGATCGACATCGGAGATATGCAAGCCGTCGCCGATATCGAGACCGGTCAGGTCGGCGACCAGCGTGACGGGAATGGCGTCGGCCGGCACCTCGACCTCGACGGTATAGCGGACGACATTGAGCACGCCGCCGCGGGAGAGGCCGGGCGAATCCTCCTCGTTGACGAACTGCATCGGGATTTCCAGGGTCAGCTTGGAGCCCTTGGAAACGCGCAGAAAATCGACATGCATGGGAAAGTCGCGCACCGGGTCGAGCTGGTAGTCCTTGGGGATGACGCGAATCTTCTCGCCGTCCACATCGATCATCGCCAGGGTCGTCATGAAGCCGCCGCCATGCAGCTTCATGAAGACGTCCTTGTAGGGCAGGGAAATGGACATTGGCGGCTTCTTGTCGCCATAGATGACGGCCGGGACCTTGCCCTGGCGGCGCACGGCACGGGCGGCCCCCTTGCCGGCCCGTTCGCGCACCTCGGCCTTGAGCTCGTAGATCTCGCTCATGGGTGCACTCCTGATATTCTCAAAAAATCGAAAGGCCGCACTTTGCGGCCGGCTCACGCGCCGCCTCCAAGGGTGTCTGGCGCGACGCCGCGCTTATAGGCGAGGGCGCCGGCAAAGGCAACACGCGCCGTCTTGACGCCCAGTTGGGGGCCGGCATTGTGCGGAGCCTTTGGCGGAGAATCCGGTATAGTCGTCAAAGCGTTGAAAACCAGGCTTTTATCACCCTGAAACAGGATGCGCCGGGCGGTCTCCGGTCAGTCGAACAGGCTGGAAACCGATTTTTCAAGCGCCGTGCGGCTGATCGCCTCGCCGAGCAGAGTGGCGATGGAGACGACGCGGATATTGTGGGCGGCCTCGACCGCCGCCGTCGGCTCGATGGAATCGGTGATGACCAGTTCCTTCAGCTGCGAGGCGGTGACCCGGGCGACGGCGCCGCCGGACAAGACGCCATGGGTGATATAGGCGGTTACCGAGGTGGCGCCCTTTGCCAGAAGCGCGTCGGCGGCGTTGCACAACGTACCGCCGGAATCGACGATATCGTCGAACAGAATGCAGTCGCGGCCTTCGACGGTGCCGATGATGTTCATGACTTCCGAATCGCCCGGCCGCTCGCGGCGCTTGTCGACGATGGCCAGCGGCACGTCGATGCGCTTGGCCATCGCGCGGGCGCGCACGACGCCGCCGACATCGGGCGAGACGACCACGACATTGCCGGTGTCGTAATGCTCCTTGATGTCGCGGGTGAAGACCGGCACGGAATAGAGGTTGTCGGTGGGGATATCGAAGAATCCCTGGATCTGGCCGGCATGCAAATCGAGGGTGAGGACGCGGTCGGCGCCGGCCTCGGTGATCAGATTGGCGACGAGCTTGGCGGAGATCGGCGTGCGGGCCGCCGGTTTGCGGTCCTGGCGGGCATAGCCGTAATAGGGCAGGACGGCGGTGATCCGCTTGGCCGATGAGCGGCGCAGCGCATCGATCAGGATCAACAGCTCCATAATGTGGTCATTGGCCGGAAAGCTCGTCGACTGGATGACGAAGACATCCTCGCCGCGGACGTTTTCCTGGATCTCGATGAAGATTTCCTGGTCGGCGAAACGGCGCACGGTGCATTGCGCCAGCTTGATATCCAGATAGTCGGCAATGGCTTGCGCCAAGCGCTGACTGGAATTACCAGAGACGATTTTCATGGAACGATCTTCATGCCCTGTGCCCCGCGGCGCGCGAAAAGCCCGGTGCCCGAGCGCGCCTGCAAGGCGGCCTTGTAGCAATGCGTTCGGCTCGCGACAACATGCCAGTGCCGTCCTTGCGCGCAATATCGCCTTGTTGACCGATTTATTCCCGGTGGTTTTTCCTATTTGCCGTTTGCGGCCCGCCAGGCGGCCAGCGCGCCGACGGTTTCAGCCGCCACCTTGTCGAGCGTGGCGCCGCCGATGGCGTCCCATGGATTATCGGCGGTGGCCGGAATTTCGATCGTGCCGGTGATGCGGTTGAGCCGGTTGCGCTCGCTGTCCAGCACGTCCCAGACATAGATTGCCTGCGTCGTGTCGGCCTGGGTTACAGCGGACATGTAGCCCTTGACGATATAGGCGCCATTGGGCTCGGCAAAGGGGGCGAGCGGCACATTGAGCCGCAAGGAGGCCGTGGCGATCGCCGCGGCCAGGCGGTCGGCGACCGGTTGCGGCGCGCCGGTCAGTGGGGCAAAGGCAAACCGGCCATCGCCCGCCGGTGGCGCTTCGTCCGCCCGTCCGGACGTGGCCGCGCCTGGCGGGGCGGCGCCAGTCGTGCCGACCGGCAGCGGCGGGGTCGTGCCGATGCAGGCGCCAACGGCAAGGCTGAGGCAAACCGGTATGGCGCGCCGCGCGAGCGCGCAAAACATTGCCGGCGCAGGCCGTCTGGCTGGCATGGTCAGCGGATGAACAGGTCGGCGCCGTGGCGCGACAGCGGTTCGGCAGCGCCTTCGCTGGTATGGAAACTGCGGCCCAGGCACATGGCGGTCCGCTTGTCGGAATCCATGATGATCATATGGGCGAACAGCACCATGTCCGGTTCGATCGGCGCCGGGTTGTCGCGGTAGAACATCGGCCAGTCCATCCATGAGGGCGCATAGCGGGCGCCCAGCGAATAACCGCAGGCATTGAGGCGGTGGCGGCTGAGGCCGCGCGCCTCCATGACCTGCGCGTAGGCGGCAAAAACGTCGCCGAAGGCATTGCCCGGCATCATCGCCGCCCGGCAGGCCTCAAGCGCCTCGCCGGCGGCATCGCGCAGTTCGTGCTGATAAGGGTCCGGTTCGCCGATCACCACCGTCTCCATCAATGCGACATGATAGAGCCGGTAGGCGCCGGCGAATTCCAGCGTGATCTGGTCGCTGTCATCGAGCGTTCGGCGGCCGGTCGCGGCGCGGCACAAAAGCGCGTCCGCTCCCGAACCGATGATGAAGGGATTGCCGGAATAGTCGCCGCCGCCGGCAAAGACGGCGCCCTGCATGGCGGCTAGGATATGGCCCTCGTCGGCGCCGGCGCGGATTTCGGCAAGCCCGGCATCGAGCGCTTCATCGGCAAGTTCGGCGGCGCGTTCGACATAGGCAAGTTCGGCGGCGCTTTTCACGGCGCGCAACGGCGCGACGAGGCCGGAGGCATCCTCCAGTTCGGCAAAGGTGCGCAGAGCTTCATCGAGCGCGCGGCCATTGGCCGCGGTCAGGCCGTGGGTGTCGTATTCGACGCCGAGCCGGCCACCGAGAAGGTCGAGATTGTTGAGCAGGTCGCGCAACTGGCCGGCCGGATCGGCGTCGGGACGGTCGATCCAGATGACGATATCCTCGATCAGCGAGGTATGGCGGGCCTGACGAAGATCGGGCGAGCGGGTCAAAAGCGTGAAATTACCCTCGCGGGTCAGCACCAGACACTGGAAGAAGACGAAACCGAAGGAATCGAAGCCGGTCAGCCAATACTGGCTTTCCGGCGCGAACAGCAGCATGGCGTCAAGCTTGCGGCGCGCCATCTCCTCCACAACCCTGGATTTGCGGGCTTCGAATTCGGCGGTTTCGAAATGCAGGGCCATGGTATTAATCCTCCAGAACGATGGCCGATAGAAGGCGGCCGTAATCGGCTTGCCGCCGGTGCGTGGCGCGCCGGTAGGAGAAACAGCGCGCCTCGTCGGCATAGGTGCAATGGCCGAGGTCGTGCGTTTCGCCAATGCCGGCGGCGGTCAGGCGGGCGATGATATAGGCCGGCAGATCGAACATGGCATGGCCCTCGCGGGATGCCGCGGTAAAGAAGCGGTCATTGTCCCGGTTGGCGGCGGCGAAGCGTGCGACGAATTCCGCGCCGACCTCATAGGCGGCGCCGGAAATGGTTGGCCCGAGGACGGCGATCGTGGCGGTGCGGTCGGCGCCGAGGCTTTCCATGGCCTCAAGGGTTGCTTCCAGAATGCCGCAGAGCGCGCCCTGCCAGCCGGCATGGGCTGCGGCAACGATGCGGGCTTGCGGGTCGGCAAACAGCACCGGGCCGCAATCGGCGGTGCCGACGCCAATGGCGACATTTGGCCGGTCGGCGATCACGGCATCGGCCTTCGGGCCTTCGCCGGGGCCCCAGACATCGCGGACGATTGCCGCCTTGGCGCTGTGGATTTGATAGGGGGTGGCCAGCCGGTCCGCCACAACGCCAAGCCAGGTGGCGGCGCGGGCACGATTTTCCAACACCCGTTCGCGGTCGTCGGCGGAGCCGAGGCCGGTATTGAGCGAGCCGTATATGCCGCCGGAGACGCCGCCCTGGCGGGTGAAAAATCCGTGCCGGATACCTTCAAGGGCGGCAAGCGGCGCGGCCTTGACCGGATGGGGCCGATGGTGCGTGGCATCCATGGCGGCGAAATTGGCCAAGCGGGCGCGGCGAGTCAAACGGTGGCTTTAATTGTCCCCGTCATTTGGCCGCCTCAAATGGCGGTGGCACAAAGCCGGCCGGGGTGACGGCCAGCACCTTGAACAGGGCGCCCATGGCCTCGCGCCCGGCCAGCCGTTCGACCGCCTTCTCGATGGTGCCTCGCGTTTTTGCATCCTTGCCGGCGCCAATCCGTCCCGCGCGCTCCAGCAGGCCGGCGGCGAGCAGAAAGGTACCTTGGCCGATGGGACCGTGCACGGCGGCGCCGGCCTCTCGCGCGCTGCGAGCGAGGGCGGCAAAATCGACATGCGCCGTCAGGTCGGCCTCGCCGGGTGCGGCCAGCGGATCTGCAAAAGCATGGTTCCTGACTGCCTGAAACGTGTCGCCGAATGCCGCTTGCCCATGGCCGTAATCGATGATCAGGGCGGCGCCGCCCGATGCCGCGATACGGCTCGCGATGATATCCATAATCGCACTCGCGGCCGGGCAAATTTCGATGATCGCGCCTTCGCCCGCGTCCGCAACCGGCAGGTCGAGGCGGCTGGTTCCGGGGCGGCCTGGACCGATGCCGAAAGCCAGATGGCCGCTCTCGCCCAGCCCGACGACGCGCTCGCGCCAATCGCCGTCTTTCCAGATATATTGCCGGATCGGCAAGGCGTCGAAAAACTCATTGGCGACAAAAAACAACGGACCGCCGGGCACGTCCGCAATTCGCTCGTGCCAGGTCACCGGAGATTTGGCGCTGGATAGCGTTGCCTGCTGTTTTTCGCGCAACGCCGGGCTGGTCTCCACCAGATGCACGGAGACAGCATCGATGAACGCCGGATCGATGCTGGCGGCGCGCAAGATGTCGGCCATCAGCGTGCCGCGTCCGGGGCCGGCCTCGGCAAGGATCGCGCCCGCCGGCGCGCCCGCCGCGCGCCAGGCATGGACCAGCCAGGCGCCGATCAGTTCGCCGAACATCTGGCTGATTTCCGGCGCGGTGGTGAAATCGCCGGCGGGGCCAAGCGGATCGCGGGTAGCGTAGTAGCCGTGCTCGGGATCGGCGAGGCAATGGCGCATATAGTCGGCGATGCTGAGCGGGCCGTTCGCGGCGATGATCGCCGTCAGCTTTTCGCCGAGCGGCGTTGCCATCAGCCGGCCGGCCCGCGCTGGCGCGCCCAGATAACGACGGCGAGCCCGATGGCGATCATCGGCAGCGATAATATCATGCCCATGGTCAGGAAACCGGAAACAAAGCCGATATGGGCATCGGGCTGGCGGGCGAATTCCACCGTAAAACGGGCCAGGCCATAGCCGGCGACAAAGGTGCCGCCGACGAGGCCGGGATGACGCAGCGCCCCGGCTCTGTGGGTGAGCAGGCGCAGGACAAGAAACAGCACGAACCCCTCCAGCGCCGCCTCGTAAAGCTGGCTGGGATGGCGCGGCGCGGGCCCGCCGCCGGGAAAGACGACAGCCCAGGGCACATCGGAAACGCGGCCGTAAAGCTCGGCGTTGATGAAATTGGCGATGCGGCCGAAGAACAGGCCGAAGGTGGCGGAGGCGGCGATGACGTCGAAAAGCGACAGGGCCGGAATGCCCCGGCGGCGGGCGAACAGCGCCATGGCGACGACCGTGCCGGCCATGCCGCCGTGGAACGACATGCCACCCTCCCAGAGCCGCAGGAAGGCCAGCGGGTCGTCGAGATAGACGGCCGGCTTGTAGAACAGCGCATAGCCGATGCGGCCGCCGGCGATGATGCCGACCACCGCCCAGCGCAGGAAATCATCGAGATCGAGCAGCGTCATCGGCGCCGGCCGGCCGCCCCACAGCGCCGCATTGGCGATCAGCCGGCGAGCATAGAACCAGCCAAGCAGGATGCCGGCCAGATAGGCCAGGCCATACCAGCGGATGGCCAGCGGCCGAGTTCAAGGGCGATCGGATCGATGTTCGGGAACGGCACGGCGAGAACGGCATCCGGGTCGGACAAGGTCCGGCGGACCATGCGCAACCGCCGCCTGCCGGTCAAGACAAGTGACGGGTATGACCGGCAGTCTTATTGCGCAGGGCGGCTTTGCCGCTTGCGCAAAACGGTATGGCCCATATATCAGCGGATAGCGCGGCCGTTTTCGCCGCAGGCAAGCCGCGCAGCAAACAGGAGCCAAGGCCATGACCCAGACGTCCAGCCGTATCATGGACGAATTCGCCAAGCTGATGAACGGCGCGGCCGGCGCCGCGCAGGGCATCAAGCGCGAGGTGGAAACCGCCGTTCGCAGCCAGATGGAGCGCTTTTTGGGCGACATGGACATTGTCCAGCGCGAGGATTTCGAGGCGGTTCGCGAAATGGCGGTCAAGGCGCGCGAGGAAAACGACGCTCTTGGCAAAAAGGTCGAGGCGCTCGAGGCGCAACTGGCCGGCGCCGGGCCGAAAGCCAAGAAACCGGCGGCGCGCAAGCCGGCCGCCGCAAAGAGCGCTGCCGCAAAGAGCGCTGCCGCAAAGCGCGCGTCAAAATCCAAATCGGCCAAAACCGCCGGCAAGGTCTGAACCGGCCGCGGCCGGTGGAGGCCGTCCTTGCGATCTCGCTCATCCGGATTGAAGCCGTTTTGAACCGAAGATGGGGGATAAATCGTCCGTCCGGCGACGCCTTGTGTTGCAGCGGCCGGTCTTGTCTATAGTGGATCGGCACAAAAGATTCGTTTTGTCACGAAAGAATAATACGTGATCGCAATCGCCGCCACCGATCCGCATTGGCAGAACCGATTTACAAAATCTCCGGTTTTCGGTCGCGCCGCGTTCCCGCCACTCCAGGATGCGAGGCCCCGCTCATGAGTCTCATCGACATTGAAGTTGTCCCGGTCGCAAACCCGGTCGATCTGATCGAACAGATCGCCGCGTCCCATGACTGGTCGTTCGACCGGTCCGGCGATGACGAGATTACCGTTTCCGTCGCTGGAAGCTGGTGCGACTACAATATCTCGCTGTCCTGGATGGGCGATCTTGAGGCTTTGCATCTGGCCTGCGCCTTCGATTTCAAGATCGGCGGCCGGCGCAAAAGCGAGATCATGGAATTGCTGGCGCTGGTCAATGAACAGATGTGGCTCGGCCATTTCGATCTGTGGCGGACCGAAGGCGTGATCATGTACCGCAACGCGCTGCTGCTCACCGAGGGGGCGGAAGTCGGCACCGGCCAGCTTGAAGCGCTGCTCGGGGCGGCGGTCGATTCCTGCGAGCGCTATTATCAGGCCTTCCAGTTCGTCATCTGGGCCGGCAAGGCGCCCGACGAGGCGCTGTCGGCGGTGCTGTTTGAAACCCACGGCGAGGCCTGACCGGGGAGCCATGAGTGCGGACCTCACGGCGGCGGCGCCGCTTGTCCTGATCGGCGCTGGAAAAATGGGCAGCGCCATGCTGTCCGCCTGGCTCGGCAAGGGGCTCGATCCGGCCGGCGTGACAATCATCGATCCGGGTCTTGACGAGGCGCGCGCGCGCGATCTGGCCGGACAGGGCGTTGGCGTGGCGGCCAAGGCATCGGATGCGGCCCTGAAGGCGCCGGCAAGAATCCTCGTGCTCGCCGTCAAGCCGCAGATCATGGCAACCGTCTTTTCCGAAGTCGCCGGGCTCGCCGGGCCGGAGACGGTGGTGGTTTCCATCGCCGCCGGCATCCGCATGGAAATGTTGGCGGCGGCCTTTGCAGATGGCCAGGCGCTTGTGCGGATCATGCCCAACACGCCGGCGCAGGTCGGCGCCGGCATGGCGGTCGCCTTCGCCAATGCGGCGCTGAAGGGCGATGACCGGGCGCTTGTCGATGCGCTGATGGCGGCGACCGGCGCCACTGCCTGGATCGAGGACGAGGCGCTGATGGATGCGGTGACGGCGGTATCGGGTTCCGGGCCGGCCTATGTGTTTTATCTCGCCGAATGCCTGGCGGCGGCCGGGCGGGCGGCCGGGCTTGAGGATGCGCTGGCCGAACAGCTTGCCCGGCAGACGGTGGCCGGTGGCGGCGCGCTGCTTGGCGCGGCGGGCGAACCGGCGGCGGTGCTGCGGCAAAACGTCACCTCTCCGGGCGGCACAACGGCGGCGGCGCTGGCCGTGCTGATGGCCGGTGACGGGCTGAAGCAGCTTGTGGAAAAAGCCGTTGCCGCTGCCAAGGCGCGGTCGATCGAACTGGGCTGAGCGCATTTTTGCCGATCCGGCCTGGCGGCCCTTTAACAACGCGCGCATTTGCCGGCTTAACAAGCCGCGCGGCTGTCCTATGATGGAAGACAGCCAAAACCGCACGGGGTCAGGGCGATGGTTACGCAGAAAACCCGCAATGCAATTCTCGACGCCTTGCTGGCGCTTGCCGCCGAGGCGGACTGGGAGTCAATCTCGCTGGACGATCTGGCGGTGCGCGCCGGCGTCAGCCTGGCGCAATTGCGAAACGCCTATGACGGGCGGCTTGCGGTCATCGCCGATTTCGCCCGCCGCACCGATCAGGTTGTGCTTGCCGGCATCGATGCCGACATGGCCGGCGAGCCGGCGCGCGAGCGGCTGTTCGACGTGCTGTTTGCCCGGCTTGAGGCGCTGGCGCCGAACCGGCAGGCCATTCGGGGTCTGGCAGCGGCGGCGCGGCGCGATCCGTTGCTGGCGCTGGAACTCAATCGCATTGTTGCCGTTTCCATGGGCTGGATGCTGACCGGCGCCGGCATTTCCGCGACCGGACCGGG
>PVMK01132895.1_pt1 | contig 11286 bp, 10 predicted proteins | sample 1853481 | NCBI WGS metagenome assembly PVMK01 (sample SAMN08533507, study PRJNA380276) | Marine sediment metagenome, whole genome shotgun sequencing project. | reverse complement strand
ACCAGCGAGACCGCGACCGTCGGCCAACTGCGTTTCGCCAATCACCCTCGCACGCTCGGCATCGATGTAGATTGTGCGCCCGGCGCGCGGGGCCGAGGCCGCGAGCACGCGTCCATCCCCGCTCACTGCCACAGACCCAATGTAGCCAGCGAGCGCAGCACCCAGGGGGGTGGCCGGCTCGAGTAAACGCAGCGGTGCGTCCAAGCTTGCGCGGCCCACAAGTTCCGGCGATTCATCGACGGCGCCTTGCCATTGCCCGCCGAACCACACCACACCCCGCCCATCCGCCGCGATATGCCGGATCGAGAGCTTGTGCAGCGTCCCGTTGTGCCTGTGCTGGGCCAGAAGTGCGCCCGTCGTGCTGTCGATGAAGGCGAGTGACGGCTCCATCGTGCCCAGATTGAGCTTCTTGCGCCCTGTTTTCACGTCCGTCTCGATGCCACCATTCGCGACAGCAAGCGTCTTGGCATCGGGCAGCATAATCACTTCATGCGGTCCGATCCCATAGGTGGGCATCTCACCGATACGTGCAAAGCCGCCGGTCACGTTGTAGACGCCGAGCAGCCCGTGGCGCGTATCGCTGTCGTGTTCGGTCGCGTAGAGCAAACGCCCGTCAGCGGAAAAGGCGCCATGACCATAGAAGTGCCGGTTCTTCGGTGTCGTAATGAGCGTCGGCTTGCGGCGGCCATGCACGTCGAAGGCAAGCGCAAAAGATCCCGGCCGGCGGGCAAAAACCACAGCCGTCCCGGTTGAGCGCTCAAACGCGATGTCATGACCACGCCCTTCCAGCGGGATCTCGCGCACGATCATCCCGTCCAATGTCAGGACGACGACCGAGTAACTGCCATCCGGCCTGCGGCAGGCCGCTATGAGATCGCCAGCCTCGACATCGCCCCCCTCCGCCTCGCTCTCCAACACGCCTGCGAACGCGCGAGAGGTTGAGGAAAGCATCAGCGCGGTGCCAATCAGAAAGCGTCTTCGATCAATCGCCATCGAGTTCGTTGAATCCAATTGTCAGACCTGCAACCGGTACGATCTTCCGCCCAATCAACTTGCGAATGCCATCAACTTGAAAGCGCAAAAAGCGCAGCTTACGTTCCCGCTCAGGAGGGTCTTGCCCCTCTGCAAATGACTGCACCGCAACGGGCCCTTCGCGGGCAACCCTATCAAAAGCACCCACGATCCATTGCTTCATCCAACTCTCGCTCTCGGGGATGTAGACCGAAAGGCCCATCGCCTCGTAGTAGCGCTTGCAGGATGTAACGGAGGCCACGATGTAGTCTGCGCTCAACCCGGAACGCGCGAATGGCAATCGCGGCTTCTTTCCAGGTTTAGACTGCGCCCCAATCATCGGCATAGTCTGGCGGTTCTCGATCAGTTGCAGTCCCGTTATCAGGGCCCGGACGAGCGCAGCGGCGGCCTCGGCAGATGACCTGTATTGAAGATTGTCAGGGTCGGGGTTGCGCATTTTCGCGCTCCATCCATTGGCGCCGGTCCACCCCGACACGGCATCACGCGCAATGTTCTCCAAGTTCTTTGCAATGGTAACGGCAAAGCGGCAACGGTAACGGCCGTCTTCGGTATCGGCCAGGATTGAGTGCTTTCTATTGGTCAGCAAAACTTGAAGTGCCGGCAGACCTTGAACAGCGACGCTCTTTTTGGCGAGCACATGGGGATCCAGAACCGCCGCATCACGCCGCGCCAACAGTTTACGCATCTGGCGCTCGACGACGCGCCGCGGGTCGGGCGAAAAGTCGAAGCGCTCCGCCCTCGCCTTCGCGCCCATCGGGCCTAAACGCAGAAACTCCACGCCCGCCCAGGCCAGCACCGTCTTCTTGAAGTCATCCTGGATTGCGCTCAATTGTCCCGCTGGCCGACCACAGGCTTTATCAAGCGTTGTGGCCAGCTTCACCGTTGCCGACTCCAGGTTTTTAAAGTTTGGAACGACGTACTCGTCGATCGCCCGCTCATTGAGGTTAGCGAACGGTTGCGCCGCATGGGCTGCCTCGTGGCCTGCCACATAAGAAAGGGCGATAACGAACAGACAGATTGTTGAAATGACCTTTGGCACAGCCAATCTCTTTAGCGCCACTAAGACGATGCGCAGACGCGGCGAAAGCCCGCGGTCCAGCGCGGCCCGGCAATCGTTTGTGCCGCACTCAATAGCATTGCGCCAGGGTTGCCCCATCCTCGCGGTTTGTTGATGACTTCGATCACAAAATATTTTTAGACTATTGAAGTCATAAAATATCTTCATCAGGCTAAAGTCGCCAGCCCCCGGCGTTTAGAATCGTTCTTGCGCAAGGTCTTACAAGCTCAACGCGCATATTTTTCTCCCGCGCCGCTGGGCGAGAGCTGACGAACTTACGTTTGAAGGAATTATCCGTTCGCAACGACAGGACCAGATTGATCATGCGAAGAACTCTTGGTGTCACGATAGCCGCGGCGCTCTTGAGCGCGGCAAGCCTTTCGGCCTTTGCCGACAAGGCGCCTGACGCGGCCGCGATCGCAAAGACCTATGCTGATATCGCCGAGGCGGGATACTCCGACTCGCTGTCTGAGGCGAAAAAGCTCAAATCGGCCGTGGACAAGCTCATCGCAGCGCCTGCCCAAAACACTCTCAAGTCAGCGCGCCAAGCTTGGATTGCCGCACGTGTACCCTACATGCAGACGGAAGCTTTCCGCTTCGGCAACGCCATCGTTGATGATTGGGAAGGCAAGGTCAACGCGTGGCCGCTCGATGAAGGACTCATCGATTACGTCTCTGCCGAGTACGGCAACGAGTCGCCCGAGAACGATCTCTATATCGCCAACGTCATCGCTAAGACGACGATCAAGATCGGCGGCAAGGAGGTCGACACCTCCAAGATCACCAAGGAACTTCTGGCTGACAAACTACAGGAAGCTGGCGGCGTGGAATCAAACGTTGCCACTGGATATCATGCCATTGAGTTCTTGCTCTGGGGCCAGGACCTCAACGGCACCGGACCGGGTGCCGGCAAGCGGCCCGCAACCGACTTCGACCCGAAGAAATGCACCGGCGGCAACTGCGAGCGCCGTGCAGAATATCTTGCGGCTGCCACCGATCTTCTGATCGATGATCTGGCCTGGATGAGTGAGCAGTGGGGGGCATCGGGCGCCGCCAGAAAGGCAGTGATGGCCAACGGCGGCAAAGCCGGGCTCCTCGCCATCTTCAAAGGACTTGGCAGCTTGTCCTATGGTGAGCTGGCTGGCGAGCGCATGAAGCTTGGCCTGCTCGTCCACGATCCTGAGGAAGAGCACGACTGCTTCTCAGACAACACCCACTACTCGCACTACTACGACGCTAAAGGCATCAAGAACGTCTACCTTGGCAGTTACACGCGCACTGACGGGAGTGTGGTCTCAGGCCCGAGCCCGTCCGATTTGGTGCGTGCCACGTCAGCGGAAACGGACACGAATGTACGCGCGGCCATCGATAAGTCGATGACGCGCATGGATGCGATCGTGAGCCGCGCCAAAGGTGGTGAAGCCTATGATCAGATGATCGGTGAGGACAACGCTGAAGGCAACGAGACGGTCAACGCCGCCATAAATGCGCTCGTTGGCCAAGCCAAGGAGTTTGAGCGTGCGATGGCCGCACTCAAACTGGAAACAGTCGAGTTTGAAGGCTCAGAAAGCCTCGACGATCCCTCAAAGGTCACATCGGAATAATGGTCGCACCCGAGTGGCCGCCGGGCAGCTCAGGGCATAGTAACGAGTGCCCAGATACGGCCCAACGTGCGGGCCGGCCCGAATCGGAACCTCATGCACCCGGCCCGCGCGGCCGGGTGCAAAGGCCACAAACGAGAATGTCTCTTAGATCGAGAGAAAAGCGTCGTCTGCCGGTGCTCGTCCTGCCCGGGCTGCTGGCAATGTGCGTGGCGTGCATCACCAGCACAATCGGTGTTGGCAAGGAGACGCCCAAGCCTGAGCAGAGTGCTGGCGCGAACATTTCACCTAAGAGGGAGCCCGGCGAGGAGAACCCCGGCGGGAATGCCACCACGCGCAAGAGCATCCACACGCGCGACGCCTTTTCTCATGCTTCAAACGGCATCGGTTTTGAGGGCGAAGCGAACTTCAAGGTCGGCAACGCCATCTTTCGCAAGTTGTGGGTATCGGCACCAGCGTCGACGAAAAGTTCAGATGGCCTTGGGCCTCTATTCAATTCGCGCTCGTGCCAGAGTTGTCACTTCAAGGACGGGCGCGGGCATCCTCCCGCTGCCAACTACCCTGACGACACCGCTGAATCCATGCTCCTCCGGCTCTCGATCCCCCCCGAGACGGACGCGCAAAAGAAACTGTTGGCGGAACACCGGGTCAACGCAATCAATGAGCCGACCTATGGCGGGCAGTTGCAGGATTTCGCCATCCAGGGCCACGATAGCGAAGGCCACATACACGTTACCTATGAGGACGTGCCTGTGACGCTGGACGACGGCAGCACACGCACTCTGCGCAAACCGGCCTACACAATTACAGACCTCAAATACGGCCCACTGCATCCCAAGACGATGTTATCGCCTCGCATCGCGCCGCCCATGATCGGGCTGGGATTGATCGAGGCGGTGCCCGAAGCGCAGATTCGCGCCAACACCGACGCCGACGACAAGAATGGCGACGGCATCTCAGGCCGCGCTAACGAGGTGTGGTCGCTGGAGGCTGAGCGCCCAATGATCGGACGTTTCGGATGGAAGGCTGGCGTCCCATCAATTCGAGAGCAGAGCGCCGGCGCGTTCTCCGGCGACATGGGTCTTTCGACACCGATTGTTACAGAACCGTCGGGCGATTGCACGCAAGCGCAGGCCTTCTGCCGCAACGCCCCCAACGGCAACACGGAACGCGATGGTGGCTTCGAGGTTGGCCCGATACTCTTCGATCTTGTCACGTTTTACGCTCAGAACCTCGCCGTGCCACCGAGGCGAAATATGGACGACGCCAACGTCACAAAGGGCAAGGCGATATTCCATGAGTTGGGCTGCGCGTCCTGCCACACGCCCTCATTCACAACCGGCAAGGTGGACGGCCAGCCGCATCTGAGTAACCAGCGCATCTGGCCCTATACGGATATGCTGCTCCACGACATGGGAGACGGCCTCGCTGACAATCGTCCTGAAGGTATGGCCACCGGGCAGGAATGGCGCACGCCATCCCCTGTGGGGCATTGGTTTGACTGAGACCGTGAGCGGTCATACGTACTTTCTGCACGACGGCCGCGCGCGCAATCTCGAAGAAGCCATCCTGTGGCACGGTGGAGAGGCTCAAGCGGCCCGCGATGGCTACGCCGCACTATCAAAGGCCGATCGCGACGCGCTGATCAGTTTTGTTGAGTCCCTGTGAGTGGTTGTTGCCGCGGTGTGAAGGCCGCGCTTGCACGGACCGCCTGCGGCACCACCGGCACACTCGCAATAAACGCGCATCGGCGTCATGCTGAACCGCTGCCGGCTCAATCAATTGTGTGCCGACAGTGTGCGACGGTCTATGTGTTGTGCGCACCTACAAAACGGCACGTGCGAATTGGAGGCAACGGCTATGAAGAATCGGCTTGGCGTTCTCATTTGCGCTCTTGCACCGCTTATTGCGATGCAGCCATCACTCGCCCAGGAAGACCAAGGTGGCATGGAGCCGTTGGAGGCGCCGGACGCCGAAGCGCCCTCCCCCCTCGCCGACCCCTATGAGCCCGACCCTGGCGATCCTGACCCGTTCGCGTCCGAAGACGCGCCTGGCGAAGCGCCAGGGCCGCTCAATCCCGCCGACAATTGACGCCTGAGGTCAACGGGACTGACGCCTCGTCGGGCTACTTGCGGATTCCTTCGATGTCGAACGTCATGTCCACCTCTTGCGAAGCCGGGCCCAAGTCGAAGTTGATCCCAAAATCCTTGAGCGCAATCTTGGTGGTGCCGGTGAACCCCTGCCGGTAACCGCCCCACGGGTCCTTGCCTCCGCCGACGGCCTCGGCCTCAATCACGATCGTCTTCGTCACACCGTGCAGCGTTAGGTTGCCTGTGATCGTCGCCTTGTCGCCGTTTATTTTCACGCCCGTGCTCTTGAACGTCGCGGTCGGGTACTTCGACACATCGAAGAAGTCCTTGCCGCGAAGATGCTTGTCGCGCTCGGCGTGGTTGGTGTTTACGCTTTTGGTGTCGATCTCGACGTTCACCATCGAGTTTTCCGGGTTCTTCTCATCGAAGGTGAAAGTGCCGCTAAAGTCGTCAAAACGTCCGTTGAGCCAACTAAAGCCCAAGTGCTTGATGCGGAAAGTGACTGCGGCGTGTGAGCGATCGGTGTCGATCACATAACTGTCCGCGGTGGCGGAGCTAGACAGCGCAAATGCGCCAGCAAGAAGCGTCGCGGCGATGGACAAGGGGACAAGCTTCATGGGATCGGCTCCGTTGGCGGTTGCTGTCAGTTGGTGGGAGGACCGGACCACATGCGTGTCAGAATGCGGCTGCGGTCAATAAAATGGTGCTTGAAGGATGCCGCTGCGTGCAGAACGACGACGGCTATCGTCACATACGAAAGGATCTCGTGGACCTCGCCCGCTGGTGTTTCAAGACCTGGACTTTTTATGAGCGCCGGCACGGAGAACCAGCCGAAAACGTCGATGGGCCGGCCGTCCGAGGTGGAGATCAAGTAGCCACTCAGCATGAGAGCGAGCAACAAAGGGTAGAAGCCCCAGTGAACGACTGCGGAGACCTTGCGCTCCAACGGTGACAGCTCGGAATCGTCAGGTTTGGGATTGGCGAGCCGCCAAACGAAACGCAATACAAGAAGAAAGAGCAGAATCATGCCGACGCCACGATGGATGTCGGGCGCGGTCACGTACCAGGGGCTGTAGTAACTCAGTGTCACCATCCACAGTCCCAGGGCAAACAATCCAACGACGCCAATCGCCATCACCCAGTGCATGAGGCGCGTCACGAGCCCATAGCCAGCATTCGTGTCTCGGAAAAGCATCGGGTGCCCCTGGGTCCACTCGAGTTGGGACTTCGACCGTGACATGTAGTTCGCCAGGGACGAGCGTCAAGTTACTCGGTCCTCAATAAACGCAGCAGTGTCACAATTCCGTCGAAGAGGAAGCGCCACCGCGCCTAGACCCGGTAGGCGAACATCCTGAAGAGGTCCGTCGGCGCTCTGAACAGCTCTTCTCCTTTAGAAAACCCGGCTTCGCGGCCCAGCCTGATCCAATCGCTGCCCGTTTCTGGAAGATCGCACGAGCGCACATGCTCCAGCGCCATATCCAGCTCTTCGGGCGTGCAACCTGTCCAAGTGCTGCGTGCCAATGTGTCGAACCGATCCAGATAGGCCGGTAAGTCCTCGCCATCGCGCAACGTCGGCTCGTAGATGACAAAGGCACCTTCCGCCGCGATCAGTTTTCGAATGTCGCACATCAGGTCGCGCTTCCCTGGCGTCGCAATGTGATGCAGCGAGAGACCGAACCAAGCAACATCGGGGGCGTGCGGCTGACCTTTTACTGCGTCTGTGAAGTCGGCGTGCTCCAGCTTGGCGGCGCAGGGAAGCGCTTGCAGTTGCGCTCGGCCAGCTCCAGCGCCGGCATCGACAGATCCACACCATGGTAGTGCGTGACCTGCGTGCCCTTTAGCGCACCGACGATACCGCTCGCATCCCCGCATGCCAGATCTAGGAATCGAAACGGCCCCTGAATCTCTTCCTTCAAATACCGGTTGAGGACGGGGTAGACGTCTGCGCCGTGAAAATAGTCATTGTCGATGATCTTGCGGTAAAGATCCCACTGCCGCCGGAAGATCTCCAACTCCGGACGGTCGCCGCCACCCTCGGCGGATTCTTGCTTGTGAATGTCGGCCACGACGAAACCTTGTCCTCAGAACCCCAGCTTCTTTTTCAGGATCTCGTTGACGGCCTTGGGGTTGGCCTTACCGCCAGACGCCTTCATCACCTGACCAACGAACCAGCCCATAAGATTCGGTTTCGCCTTGGCCTGTTCCACCTTATCGGGATTGGCTGCCATGATCTCATCGACCGTCTTTTCGATGGCACCCGTATCGGTGACCTGCTTCATGCCGCGCTTTTCGACGATCTCGGCCGGATCACCACCCTCCGTCCACACGATCTCGAAAAGGTCCTTAGCGATCTTGCCCGAGATGGTTTCGGACGCAATGAGGTCGACGATAGAACCCAGCTGCGCCGCCGAAACGGGTGAGGCCCCGATCGATAGTCCTTCTTTGTTGAGACGTCCGAACAACTCGTTGATCACCCAGTTGGCGGCGACTTTTCCATCGCGCGGCTCCGCCACGACCCCATCGCGACCCTTCACCACCTTCTCGAAGTAATCGGCCTTATCACGCTCGGCGATGAGCACGCCGGCATCGTAGTCGGAGAGGCCAAAGTCGCGCATAAAGCGGTCTTTCTTTTCGTCGGGCATTTCTGGCAGCCCGCGCGCCAGATCGTCGACGTATTCCTGCGTGAACTCGAGCGGCAAAAGGTCGGGATCGGGGAAGTAGCGGTAGTCGTGCGCTTCCTCCTTGCTGCGCATGGAGCGCGTCTCGCCTTTGACCGAGTCGAACAGCCGCGTTTCCTGATTGATCGTGCCGCCGTCCTCGATGATATCGATCTGGCGACGCGCCTCTACCTCGATCGCCTGGCCGATGAAGCGGATGGAGTTGACGTTCTTAATCTCGCAGCGCGTCCCGAGTTCGTCGCCGGGCTTGCGCACCGAGACATTCACGTCAGCGCGCAAGTTGCCCTTCTCCATGTCGGCGTCGGACGTTCCCAGATAACGCAAGATGGTGCGCAGCTTGGTGACGTATGCTTGCGCTTGCTTAGCTGAGCGCATGTCGGGTTTGGAAACGATCTCCATCAGCGCAACGCCCGACCGGTTGAGGTCGACGTAAGAGTATTCAGGGTGCTGGTCGTGAATCGACTTGCCCGCGTCCTGTTCCAAATGCAGCCGCTCGATACCGACCTTCATGGTCTCGCCGTCAACGTCGATCTCGACCTCGCCCTCACCCACGATCGGCTGCTTGTACTGGCTGATCTGATATCCCTGCGGCAAATCGGGATAGAAATAGTTCTTACGATCAAACACACTTTTCAGATTGATCGCTGCCTTAATGCCCAGCCCCGTGCGCACGGCTTGTGCGATGCATTCGGAATTGATGACGGGCAGCATGCCGGGCATCGCCGCATCGACAAGCGAGACATGACTATTTGGAGCGCCGCCGAACGCGGTCGAGGCGCCCGAGAAAAGTTTTGACGCCGAGGCCACCTGCGCGTGCACCTCCAGGCCGACGATGATCTCCCACTCGCCCGTCGCACCTTCGATGAGGTTGGTATTGGTGGTGGCCTTGACCTTGTCCTGCATGGGCTCGCTCCTTTTGAGAGCCCTCGTTATCGCAGGGGCCCGAGCACCGCAATCCCTTCGCTAGCCCTGCTTGCCAGGATGAGGCGCAACGACTTCGTCTGGGTGCGGCCTGATAAGCCAGAAGCTCGTCGCAGCACCGATAAGCGCCAAGATCATGAATAGAGTCATGACGCTAGAGAACGCACTGGCCCCGACGGTGCGCAAAGTGTGCTCGATCTGACTTCCATCCGCGGCACTAAAATGAGCCAGCGCCTGTTTGAGCTGGCTTCCCGAACCATGCGTCAGAACCCGCACCCATTGCAGAGCGTTTGCCGGCGCATCAGAAAGACCGGCTATCGTCGTGGCCACGGCCTCTTGACGGATCTTCCCCAGCACGGTTCCGCCCGCCGCAAGGGCAACACTCAGCCCCATATAAAAGCACATGTTGATGACGCCCGAACCCTGGCCGGCGTGCTCGTCGGGAAGTGCCCGCAGACCGACGATGGGAAACAGCGGATAGGTGAGACCCATTCCAGCGCCAACGAAAATCAGCCGCCACCATAGATCGCCATAGGTCATTTCGGCTGTCGTCTGTGACAGCAACCACAGACCGGCCGCGATCAAAAGCATGCCAATCGTAATGGGCCATCTCATTGTGGTCTTGCCGAGCACGCGTGGCAGGGTGATCGACAACAGGAAGCAGGTCGCCGCATAGGGAAGAATTGCCGCGCCCGCCGCAAAGGCCGTAAAGCCGAGACCGCCCGCCGATTGAGCATACAGGTTGAAGAGGTAGAGCACGCACAAGAGCGCAAAGCCGTTGACGAAGATGCCGAGCGTCGAGGCGAGATACTAGGGATGCCGGAAGAAGCGAAAATAGACGAGCGGCTCAACAGCGACACGCTCGCGTATGACGAACGCTGCCGCTCCGGCGATAGAGATCGCAAACAGGCCCAGCGTCTGAACGGACGCCCAACCTGCTTCATGAGCATCGCTCAAGCCGTAAACGAAAGGCGCCAGGGTGACGATCAGGAGGCCCGTTCCGAGATAGTCGACCGGCTTTGTGCTGCGCTCTGCGGGCGGGACCAATTCAAGCCTTGCGATGCGCCAGCAAAGTACCGCCGCAATAGCAAGAAAAACCACATCGATTGCAAAAACGGCACGCCAGCTTATTGCCTCGATGAGAGCCCCGGCGATGAGCGGGCCAGCGCCAAGCCCAAATGCAACCAACCCCGCCCAAATGCCAAGCGCGAGAGCACGCTTCGACTTCTCCGTCGTCACATCCACCAGTGCAATGGAAGCGCCCATCAAGGCTGCCGCACCGACACCCTGGCCGACACGTCCGATCATCAAAGGGATGATGTCGTCAGCAATCAAGATCGCAATGGAGCCGGCTGCAAATACGCATAGGCCCAGCACAAATACGTTCAACTTGCCAAAAATGTCTGAGAACCGGCCCATGATGGCGACAAGGACCGCCGAGCACAGCATGTAGAGGTTGACGACCCACTGCGTGGCGAGAGTACCAAGATCGAGTTCGGCCCTGATTTCCGGCAACGCCGTCATCACGGCAGTTGTGTTCGACGCCACCACATAGGCACCGAGGCAGGCCACGATCAGGACCAGCCAGCGGTCGACAAATGGCCGGCTTGTCGTGGAGGTTGCGATCATTGGGAAATAAGCTCGATCAGCGGTTAAGCGCAGGTACGAACGAGATCCAATACCAAGGCGCCCTTGGCATCAACGCAATTTCTTAGGAAAGCACAATTGAGGATACGCCTAGAGCAAGATCGTTCTTGATGGAATCACTCGCCAAGTCCGGGAGGTGTCCGCCAAGAACGTGAATCTTACTCTAGGGTCATAGACCCCAAATCAAAAGTGTAGAGCCTGATCGTTCTTGATGGAATCGGTTCGCCTTCGCCGGGAACGTGTCCGGTAGATAAGTGAAT
>PVMK01126609.1_pt1 | contig 11287 bp, 17 predicted proteins | sample 1853481 | NCBI WGS metagenome assembly PVMK01 (sample SAMN08533507, study PRJNA380276) | Marine sediment metagenome, whole genome shotgun sequencing project. | reverse complement strand
TATCTACAACTGCTACAATTATCCCAGAGCCCAGTGTCAAATTAGGTGTCCATACTTGCTCCATTCCAATACGTTGCATACCCCATTGAGCAGAATAAAAGGTGTCATTAGGAGCGTATAAAGCCGTCATTATAGCATCTCGCTCAACATAACTAACATTTGGATTCTTAGAAATAGCAGAGATGAATTTATCTTCGGCATTTATTGGGACTTTGACCACAAACGCATTGATTTCCTCAATTGAATTAATTATCTGTCCACCGTGAAGAGTAACTTTATCATTAAAACTAGAGTCTGATTTTTCTAGACCTACAACTAATTGTCCGGCAATAAACTTTGCAGAATTAGAATTATCTATGCTTTCTATAATTGATAATGACTGTTCTTGAGCAAACGCTGAAAACGAAAGTGAGCCAATTACAAGTATGGCGAGAATTCCAAGCCACAAAATACTTTTCTGGTTACCCATACATAGGTAATTGGTAAAATTTCGATTTAAATTTTCGGTTTGTCAGATTAGAACAGTACAATTTCTTTTTGTTTTTCTGAGAATCAAGAATTTCTGAGGTAAATTAGGCACAAATATGGGTGATATGCTAACCTTCAAACTTTAATAAACACGACTTTAAACATTTTTTTTGCAAAAGAGATTTTTTGATTTTACTAAATATCAACTTTGAAATATCATATTTCCACTGAAGAATCAGTGACTATTGCATATGTTTTGATAAAAAGCGATTTGGGTGCAGAAGAAAACGTAAAAGAACAATTAGAAAAATTAGAACAGGTGCAAAGAGTTGAAAGAACTTTTGGGGGCTATGACATGGTAGTCAAAATGGAATCAGAACACATTGAAAAAATTAGAGAAACCATAACTTGGAATATTAAAAAACTAGACAAAGTTAGGTCTACTCTAACATTGGTTGAAAAAGATTAATTTTCAAAAATTACGAATTTTTGATTCCTTTTTTCTACCTGATTTAATGAATGGATGATTTATTCTTCAAACTCGATATCGCTTTGAAGCTCTTCTGGAAGACCAACCCACCAATCATTTTTTTCAGAATTTGACATTCAAAAAAAAAGATCTAAAGTTGCTAATAGATCTGTTGGTAAATTCTGTAAAGTTATAACATAAGAAAATATGACAAAAATCTAGTCTTTTTTGTATCTAATATTTTCTGAATTGTTTTCTGTATCTTTAATTTTAATTACAATTGTATCTCCAATTTTATTAAAAATTCTCTGTCTTTTTTGATTGGTAAAAATTAATCCCAAAATCATATCAATAGGCAATAGAAATGATTTGCCAAAACTGCTAATTATTACGCCAAGTAAAGAGGGTGATTTCCCATCAATATTTACCACCTTCAAATGAAGAATTTTCTTTCCAATTGACTGTCCTATTTTATACTCTAAAATAATCCAATATCCCAAAAACAAAAGGCTAGCTGGAATGTAGCTTGTACTCTCAGAAAACATCATATTTTCATGCCATTCAAAATTTGTAGTTCCAAAAATAGATGCAACTATTGCTGCAGAAATGGCAGAAATTATCAGAAAATCAATTAACCATGCAATAAATCTCTCAGACCACCTGGCTATGAGTATCTCTTTAAAAACCTCGGAATCCGAATCAGACATGCATAAATTGGAATTTTTAAATTAATAAAATGTACTACTTTAATTTTTTACCCTAGAAATTAATAGGATTACTTCTAAAATAATTTGAAAATCTGTTTGACCACTATCAACCCACTTGATGTCCTTTTGTGGACACTTCGACGAAACGAAAAAGATGTGATAAATCTTTATGACTCTCTCTCACCAGTAATGCAAGTCGCTACTGGTGGTTCTATGTTGAATTTTGGTTATTGGACAGATAAAATTAAAGAACCACTATTTGCGCAAAAAAATCTCTGTAATTTTTTTGGTAAATTGGCCGAACTTGAAAATGCAAAGACCGTTGTTGATGTAGGCAGTGGACTCTCAGCTCCTGCAATTTTCTGGAGAAATCTTTACGAAAAATTAAATTTGTATTGTGTAAATATTAATTACAATCAACTGCATTTTTCTGTCCCAGAAAAAAATATAGAATTTATAAATTCAACTTCAACTAAACTGCCCTTTGCAGACAATTCAGTAGATCGTGTTTTGGCACTGGAATCTTCTCAGCATTTCAAACCCTTTGAGGATTTTATTTCTGAGTCCAAGAGGGTGATGAAAAAATCTGGAATTCTTGCTTTAGCTTTACCTGTAACCCTTTCTAATTCGTCCATTAGAAAGTTAGGTATCCTAAAGTTTACTTGGTCTTCTGAGCATTATGGTGTTGATTTAATCAAAAAATATGTTACAAGTAAAGGATTTAGGATTACAGATGAGCAATTAATTGGAGATCGAGTTTATGGTCCATTATCTGATTATTACGTCAAACACAGAGAATTTTTGAAAAAATCGATTCAAAAAAAATATCCTGATTTTGTTGAAAAAATTCTTTTCAAATCAATTCTAAAAATGAAAAAAGCATCTGAAGAAAAAATAATAGATTATCTCATCTTAAAGTGTAAATTGTAAATTTTATTTTTCTCTTGGTCGTAAACATCTTTCCTATTTTAGACAAAGTTTTTATTTTTGAAATTTGGTATTGACTTCTAATTGTCAGAGCAAAAAGATCTTAGTTTCCAACTATATGATGAAAAATGTAAAAACCTCCTTCAAGAGCCTGAAATTAGGTTTGCGGGTATTTTGGATCAAACGGGACATCTGATTTTGGGTGGGTTCAAAGAAGGTCTAACTCCTTATGAAAATGATGAAACTAAACTTCAAGCATTTTTTAATTTTGTATCAAAAGCATCCATTAGAAAGGAATTTGATGAAAGTTTAGGACCAATTAACTACATTGCAGCAAGACGCGATAAAGCAGTTTTAGTGAGTTTTCCTTTTCCAATATCTCAGATTCTACTTTTAATATCTGCTGAGCCTAGTATCAATATAGAAAATTTGGCAAAAAAAGTTGTTGAAATATTTACAAAAGTAAAATAAATTTTTTAAAATAAATAATTTTTAATTTCCTCACAATTTAGATTAAAAATATAACTCAAACATTATTTTTAGCCTTTCTAGTGTTTTTTCTAAGGGGTATCTTTTAGATTTATTGGGATTAGGGTAGAATAGTTTTAAATTAGATTCAAACAAAGTTTCTTTGCATTGAAAGCAACATTTGGCGCTGGCTGTTTTGGCATGTTGAAGATTTGTTTGGTAAAATTAAAGGAGTAAAATCCACCAAAGCAGGTTACACTGGCGGAAATTTAACAAATCCTACTTATGAAGAAGTATGTACTGATAGAACAGGGCATGCCGAAGCTGTAGAGATAGAATATGATCCAAATGAAATTTCATATGAAGAATTACTTGATGTATTTTGGAACAGTCATGATCCTACAACTCTAAATCGCCAAGGTCCTGATATTGGAATTCAATACAGGTCATCAATCTTCTTTCATAATGAATCTCAAAAACAAGATGCACAACAATCAAAAGAAAGATTAAATTCCTCTGGAAAATTTTCCAAAAAAATTGTAACTGAGATAGTTCCTTCTCCAGAGTTTTACAAAGCAGAGGAATACCATCAAAAATACTTTAAAAAACACAGATTATCTTAGAACTATTTTACTATCAATACGGGGATTTTAGATGTATGAACCACATAATTTGAAACACTTCCAAAAAACATCTCTTTCACAGAGCCTCTTCCACGACTTCCAATTACTATTAAATTGAATTTTTCCTTCTTACTGTGAGCTAATTTGATGATATTGTATCCTATATCCCCACGCATCAATTTTTCTTTGAAAACAATACCATTTTTTGCGGCAAGCAATTTTGCATCCCCCATGAATTTTTTTACCTCTTTGTTTAGAGATTTTTCTACTGACCCAACTCCTCGAAATTCTGTATGTGGAGGTGCATAAATTGAATATACTCCTGTAATTGTGGCCCCAAATTCTCTTGCCATCGATATTGCCATTTCAAGCCCTCTCAAAGAATTCTTTGATCCATCTAAGGGAACAAGAATTTTTGTAACCTTCTTTTTTATCATATTTTATCCTCATACTTGATATTAAAAAATGTAGATGAAGAATTATCAAATTTAAAAGTCTGAAAATTTTTAGATCGGTAAGATTTGTTAATGTTTATCTAGTGACAGTTATTGACGCTAAAATGGTGCAAGAAAATTTCATTCAAATAGATGGAAATAAAATCCGTTATTTGGAAACAGGTCATTCCAAAAACACATTGGTTCTAGTTCACGGTTTAGGTGCCTCTGCTGAGCGCTGGAATAACACTATTCCTTACTTTGCAAAAGATTATCATCTTATAATTCCTGATCTAATAGGATTTGGGTATAGCGATAAACCGTTAGTAGATTATACTACTGATTTTTTTTCAGATTTTCTCGGAAAATTTTTAGATTCTACTGGTATTGAAAATTCACCAATTATTGGATCATCCCTAGGTGGACAAGTAGCTGTAGATTATGCGTCTACAAATGGCAACATGGAAAAATTAATTCTTGTATCCCCCTCCGGGATAATGAAAAAATCTACTCCTGCATTAGATGCTTACATCATGGCAGCACTCTATCCAAATGAAGTCAATGCAAAAAATGCATTTGAAATGATGGAGGGATCTGGTATTGATACAGATGCAAGAATTATTGAAGGTTTTATTGAAAGAATGAAGCTTCCAAATGCAAAAATGGCATTCATGTCTACTATTCTGGGGCTAAAAAATGCAGAAATAATTACAAATAAACTAAAAACAATCGGTGTTCCTACCTTGATAATTTGGGGCTCTGAGGACCCTGTAATTCCTATTCAGTATGCTGATGGTTTTGTGTCGTCAATCAAAGATTGCAGGTTTTATAGAATGGATGGTTGCGGTCACACTCCTTATGTTCAAAATCCGAAAGAATTTGCAGAGATAGCCCTAGATTTTTTAAATCATGATTAGCTATAGTTAAATACTTCTTATTACCATATAATACCAATGAACGGTAATTATGACCAGTTTGATCCTACATTAATGTTCAAAGAATGGATACAAAAAAGTGGACGCGCACAGACTGAGTTTATGAAAAATTTTGGTTCAATGATGAATAATCCTAATTCTCAAACATTCAATCCCCTAGAGACCCTAAAAACAATATCTGATACTACAAGAAACACCCAAACCAATGTAATGGAGAACATGAAAAACATGCAGAACAACAGCATGGAAACACTGTTCAACATTGGACAAATGCTTCCATCTTTCATGAATTGGGGAGCTTACAAAACAACTGTTGGCAGTGCTGGCAGAATTTCAATTCCAGAGGCAGAAAGAAATGCCCTTGGTCTAGGAGAGGGTGACTTGGTTCAAGTAATAATCCTTCCAATAGGAAAAAAATCAGGTAAAAAGGAGGTGAAACAATGAGTAAAAACGAGCAAACACTAGGAACTCCAAAAGACGCATTTTCAATATATCAACAAAACGTAGATAAAATCTTCACAAAGATAAAACAATCAGTACCTCAATACCATCAATCAATTACTAACGTACAACAAGAATACTTGCAAGCATATGAAAATATTGTAGATTCCTCAATCGCATTTCAAAAAGAATATGTAACAAGATTTGGTATCGCAGCAAATATTCCTGAAACAGCAATAAAAGCAATTCATGATTCAACAGAGGAATTTGCAAAAGCAACTTCCATACAAAATCAAATAGTACTTGCAGCAATTGATGCGACCCAACAAAATATCAAAACTTTTAACGACAATGCAAAATCATTTGCTGATCTAAACAAAAACATTCTACAATCATGGATTTCCGCATTTACCCCACATAACAATTAGTGGGCAAAATCTTTATTTTTTTATTTTTTTTAGGATCTTTCCAGTAACCATTTACCCAGTTCTGGAAGGACTTTTTTCTGGGACAATGAACTAGCAATCATACCGACATGTCCTGTTGGATACATCCTTAGGGTTTTATCTTGGCTTCCCACAGCATAGTGTAATGGCATGCTACATTCTGGTGACACGAGATGGTCACCTACGGCTACCTGAGTAAAAATAGGCATATCTATTTTTTTCAAATCTATATGCTTGTTATTTACATACATTTTGTTTTGAATCAATAAATTATCTTGATAAATATCCTTTATCCATTGTTTGAATAACTCCCCTGGAATTGGAGGTGTATCGCCAAGCCATTTTTCTACTCGTAAGAAATTATCAACGAATTTTTTGTTTTCTATATTCTTGAAAAATTTCACATATTTCTCAATGCCTTGTTCAAATGGTTTAAGCACTGAAAAGCAGTAATACATGAATTCAGGAGGCATATTCCCAATAGTTTCTACCATCTGATCCACATCCATGTTTTTTGCAAGATTGCTAATCACAGTAGTGTCTCTCCAGCCATCTATTACCGGAGCTGTAGCAATGTAATTTTTTACACTTTCTGGATGTAATGAAATATATGCAGTTGCCAAAGTTGCGCCAGTACAATATCCCTGCAAGGACACTTTTTCAACTGATGATTCATTTTTGATATGTTCTATTGCCCCATCTAAATAACCATTAATGTAATCATCAAAGTCAAGATACTTGTCCATATCCGTGGGTGATCCCCAATCTAACATGTATACATCAAATCCTTGTTGCACCAAATTTCTTACCCAGCTTTTATCTGGCTGAAGATCCAAAATGTGGTATCTATTGATTAAAGCATAAGATATTATCAAAGGTGTTTTATGTTGCTTATCCGTTAATGGTTTGTAGTGTAATAATCTTGTTTTATCAACTTCTAGTACAACATCATGTGGAGTTACTTCTAAGGTAATTTCATCTGGGGCTGGAACCAATTTGGGTGCCTCAATGACATTTCTATTAAATTTGATAATCTCTTCAATGATTTTAGGATCTATCGTAGATTCACTTTTCATTTTTTCTACTTCCTTTTTTTAATTCAATTTCTAATTTTGTAATTCGTTTTTTAAGTGAATGTAGCTCTTTATACACTTCATCAATTTCCTCTTTACTTGGTAAATTGACTGATTGGAGTATTACATTAGTTATGTTATTCCAATGTTTGGTTAGCTCCAATTCTTTTGAAACAAGGTGTCCATAATTTTCTCCAAATTTCTTTGAATCAAATAATTCAGTAAAATCATTATCAAAAATATCTATCCATATTCTTTTGAATGCCTCAATTTGCTCTACATCTTGTGGCACTTTTGGAGCTTTCAAATTCACCTTTTTTTGCGCTTCACTCCAAGTCTCTGCTAACTGCTTGTAATATTCTGTAACGAACTTGTTAAACCCTAAGAGACTCTCGTTAATCTCAATTAGTTCTGTTGAGACTTTTTTTGAATTCGCGGCAAAAGCTCTCATAGGTCCTGTTGATGTTAGAGCTTGTGGTTTACTTGACATCAAGTGTAAAAGGTCAGTCCAAAACAAAGACAAATGTTTGTATTCTCCTATCGCATCCTCTGCAGATTTAGGCTTCACAAATTAATAGTATCACAGCTCGCAATAAATAGATCGCTTGATAAATTAGAAAAATGGGCAGTGTTGTCGAATTAGAAAAAATTTGTCAAAAAATTGTAAAACTAGACCCAAAAATGAGGTCCGCCCGAATCATCAATAGTAGAGGACATCTTATGGCAGGAGAAATGAAAAAAGGAATAATGTCACTAGAAGCGCAAAAACAAGACGAGATGATGTTCATGGAGTTGGCATTACGTGTACGTATGAGACATGAATTTGATCATGAATTTGGCCCTGTTCACTTTTCAATGTCCTATCGAGAAAAAGTAATTGTGATGAGTTATCCTTTAGCACAAGATGATGTACTTTTGGTATCAACTGAAAAGGAAATAGATTTTGGAAAAATACCATTTAAAATTCTAAAACTCATTGTTCCACTGAAAAGTAAACTGAGTACCTTTTAAATTATTGATAGCAATCTAAATGAGGTAAAATTATTTGGTTGTAATAAATTCTACTTCAGAAAAAATAAGTTGGTCTGAAGTTGAAAAATTAATAAAAATTCTTTCAGAGAAAATAATTTCAAAATCTCAAGAATTTTCCAGTATTTCTACAATTAGTCGTGGTGGCTTAGTTCCAGCAAGATTACTGGCTGACCATCTTGGTCTTGATATCATAGTAGTGAATCCGAAAAAAATTCCTTCGGATTCTATATTTGTAGATGATATTTATGATTCTGGAAATACCTTTAAAAAAATAATTAACAAGGTTGATCGCCCTTCTGATTTTTTATATGCTACATTGTTTGCAAGACGTGGAAAAAAATATCCAAAACAACTCATCTATGCTAAAAAAACAACTCCTACGTAGTTTTTCCTTGGGATAAATTAGAGTACAAACAATTTAAAAAATACAATATGTAATTTTAATTTGGACTTATTTCAACAATTTATTCTGAATGAATCATCTTTCTCAATCCCGCACATCGGTTTCTAATTGTTACCTCGGTAACTCCTGAGGCAATTGAGATATCTTTTTGTGATTTTACTTCACCTGTACTAATACATGCTAAATACAGGGCTGCAGCTGCTATGCCCATTGGGTCTTTTCCAGAAACTATTCCTAGTTTTTTTGCTTTTTCAAGAATAGCTACTGCTTTGCGTTTACTTTTTTCTGTAAGTTTTGCAATGCTTGCAATTCTTGACACACCTTTTACGGGATCTACTACAGGCATTTTTAGCTCTAATTCTCGGAAAATTAATCTATAACATCTTGCGACATCTTTTCTTCTAATGTTAATTCCTTTTGCAATGTCGTTTAGTGTTCTTGGTGTTTCTGTATTTCTACATGATGCATAAAGGCATGCTGCTACTAATCCTTGAATTGAACGGCCTCTAACTAATTTTTTTTCCATAGCTTTACGATAAATGTACGCAGCTTTTTCAATTACTGCGTCACTTAGAGCTAATTTGTCTTTTAATTTATCCATATCATTTAGTGCTTGACGTAGATTTCTCTCTGCTGAAGAATGAGCTTGTGTTCTACTATCCCATGTTCTTAATCTTTCAATGGAGCTCTTCATGGCTGAGGTTAAGGGTTTTCCTGTAGAGTCTTTGTTTTGAGTTCCAATTATTGTGGATAGTCCCATATCATGCATGGTCAATGAAGTTCCTGCACCAACTCTGGATCTGTTTGTTTCATCGTTTGCAAATGAACGCCATTCAGCACCAGTATCTGAAACTTTTTCAGTAATTACTAGCCCACATTTTCCACAAAATAACTCTCCAGTATTTTGGTCTGTTACCATTTTTTTATCTCCACATGCTGGACATTTTGATCCAGTCTGATTCATGTTTTTTAACACGCCTATAGTAAATCGACATTTTGACTATTATCACTTTTACATAGTTTCTTCGGGTTATTGGTGTGTAGGTCAAGCTAATTTCTTTTTTATTGTAAAAAATAAAAAAATTTTGGAATTTTAATTTATTCCAATCATGAATAAATTTTCAAAATTGAATAATCAACTTAGCAAACAGTAGGCGTATTTTGGTGACAATGATGGAAACATAATGTCATTTGACTCATCCACATGAGGCAGACCAATTGAGTGTCCTAATTCATGAGTCATAATTTTCTCTACACTGTTAACATCATACAACTGAAAACTTCCATCACAATTGTAATCTCCCAACGTTACTTCTACTACTCCTTTTCCTAAATGGGCATGACCTAACACGCCATCTCCTAAATCTCGAATCACCCAGGTAATCCAAACATTTGCCTCTTGCTTTTCATTGGTGACATTGAATTCAATTTTAGCTTTCTTGCCATTAATTGTTATTTCTTGACCTTCCCAAAACTCAAAAGAATTTTTCAGAGTACTAACATGGTCTAGTGGCAAACCTGTTGGCTGTTTATTTATGAAAACTTTGTATTGAATTTGATATACATCATCTATTACCTGATAACTTGGATCAGGAACTTTCCAGATGCAGAATTTACTTCTTGCTCAAAATTCCATTTTACATAGTCCCTTAGAAATTTTTTAATTACATCTCCACTTGGATTCGGATACTCGATGTACCTTTTTTCATCAGATATGTTTTTTGAAATTTCTCGTAAATATTTTTCAAATAATATAAATTCTGTATCTTTTTTCTTTTGTATCTCCTCAAGTGACTTTGGAATTTCAATTACTATAATTCCATTCTCCATCATATATTGCAGGCCTGACACAAAGTCTTGATTGTCAATCTTGTCATCTGCCCACCATCCTGCATTTTCTCGAATCCAGTCAGGAATTTTACTAGTTGGGGTAGTATTTGCAGGGATTATTTCAAAGACAATAATTTTATTTTCAATTAGGAAATGTAATGCCTTCACAAATTCAGTATCTTTGATTTGGCCTTGAGACCACCACTTTGCAACTGGTTTTATCCAGTCAGGAATACTAGGAGTATTTGTGTCACTGTGAGGTTTTTCAGTGGCAATGTATGGATACTTTGAAAGGACTTTGTCTACAAATTCTTTATAATTTTTAATTACTACACTATCTGGTTTTTTTCCAAGGGCATAATCAAAATAATTTTTTGCCTCGTGATACTCTCCCAAGTTTCCGAATCCTACACCCATGCCTGTAAGTGCCACAACGTATCATCTGGTTGTATTGTAGTATGGTGAAAAATTGCTTTAGCGACTCTTCATGATATCCTAAATTGCTTTGGGCTACTCCCTTCATTTTTAGAGTGATAGAATTGTTTGGGAATTTCACTAAAATTTCATCATAAATTGTTATTGCCTCAGAGTACCGACCTTCTGCAAAATACTCATTTGCCATATCAAATAATTTCGATTCATCTGAAGTTTGCCCAAACACTGACGGAAAAATTAAACTGAAGACCAAAATCGTGAAAAATATGTATCCTTTATTCATGTAATTTTTTGACATTATATGGACTCTGCTCTCATTTTAATTCTCATCTATGGATAATTCTTTTCTTTGGCTTGTTTAATTCTATATTCACTTCTTAATTTGAGGTAAATTCTTTAATTAACATCTGGAATCTTTTGATATATGACTGAAGTGGGAGCAGGCCATACAATTTATGAACTACGTAAACAGATTCAGAAATAACATCCGAATTGAAAAGTTTGGGTAATTCATCTGAAATTCCTGAATTAATTCAATCAACTAATCTTTTGCGCTCAAACGAACATCTTGCAGAGGTCAACTCTAAAGGGTCTGA
>PVMK01119843.1_pt1 | contig 11287 bp, 12 predicted proteins | sample 1853481 | NCBI WGS metagenome assembly PVMK01 (sample SAMN08533507, study PRJNA380276) | Marine sediment metagenome, whole genome shotgun sequencing project. | reverse complement strand
CTGATAAGTAGCAGGCGATACTGCTGAACGCATAAGTCCATTTGGATCCCACGAGAATTTGTAACCCCATGGATTGCGGTTGTGCTCAAATGAAGGAATACCTGCTCCATAGGAATCAATTTTTGTAATTTTCCCTTCCATAGAATGCACTTCATCAATCATTTGTTTTAAACCCATGTTGTCGAGACCCGGATCTTCACCAAGTTCTGTAAGAATAAGTGTCTCTTGTTTTATTGCTTCTTCATCAAAACACTCAATCCCGGGATGTTTAAAGTCTGTTGTTATCATCGGAGTTCTGTGTTTCAGACATAATTCGGCAACTACAGTATGACATGACCGGGGAATCATCACAATAACAATTTCAACTTCTCTTATTATTTTTTCCAAAACATCAACCTGATCAATCGTCCAGCTAACCGGAGTACCAAGCGATCTTCCCGCAATTACTTTCTCTGCTTTTGAAACGGTGCGTGTTGCAACAATAACTTCATATTTACAAATATCAATAAAATAATCAATCATTGGTTTTACTACATACCCTGCACCTAAAACTGCTACTTTTCGCATTTTATAAACCTTTCTAATATTTTCACCATCAATGGTCTATAACATTATACTAAACGCAATATTATTTCTATTCCAATGAATAATCATTTATTACGTATCCCTTAATCTTCAAAATAATGTTTATTGTTAAACTTACAAAACCCTATATAGAGAAAATTATACAAACATTTCTTTACTAGCTTATCAGTCATTGTATCTTTAATCACATAAATGAAATTTAATACACTTGACAAATAGATTTCATTTAGTATCTTAGTAGTTACTAAAATACTAAAGAAGGAACTATATGAAAAAGAAAAAAATACTGGTTGAAGGTCATCATTGTGTTGGTCCGCATTTTACAGATGAAGAGTTCGGTTTGATAAAAAAGAATATCAATCAACTTGAAGGTTTAAACACTCTTGCGGATCTTCTCTCGGTTGTTGGAAATGCAGTACGATTGAAGATAGTCTATCTTCTTTATGCACATAAAGAGTTATGTGTTTGCGATCTTGCAGAGATTCTGAATATGAGTGATTCTGCTAGTATCGCAGCATTTAAGAAAACTTAAAGATAAGCTCATCGTAAAAAGCAGGAAGGATTCCCAAACTGTTTACTACTCTTTAGAAAGCAAATTGTTTTTGGACATTCTTGCACAGTACTTTGTAATTCCGGAAGTGCAAAACAGGTTTGATTTGATCAATCAGAATTAAGAGTTATTTAACATACGTGTTTTCTATGAAATGTCTGGGAAACTGTTAAAACAGTTCTCTAATTAAATTACTTTTTCGTTAACCCACGACTAAGTCGTGGGTTAGTAAATACGATTTTTCTTAATTCTAACCGTTTCTCCAAAGAAGTACTTTGTACAATGGTTTTTGATAATTAGCTGTAATATGTAACAGGATAGAAAAATGGAAACAAAAAAAGTATCCGAAAAAAAATGGATAGGTGCAGGATTGTTAGCTGCAATTGTAGCCTCACTCTGTTGTATTACGCCTGTTTTAGCAGTACTGGGTGGTTTGAGCGGCATTGCCTCAACTTTTTCCTGGCTCGATCCGTTAAGACCGTATCTAATCGGTTTTACAGGCATTGTTCTGGGTTATGCTTTTTACAATGCATACAAACCTAAAATGGAAGATGATGTAGAATGTGCCTGTGAGCCTGCCCGTCCGGCAGGCGGGGATGATGACAGTCCTGCAAAGAAAAACTTTCTCAACTCCAAAGCATTTCTTTGGATTGTAACAGGCGTTAGTATTCTAATGTTTGCGTTCCCTTCTTACTCGCATATCTTCTTCCCGGACACGAATAATAATATTGATGTGGTAAATGAAAACAACATTGTAGATGTAAAACTTTATATTCAGGGAATGACCTGCACCGGTTGTGAAGAATCTGTAGAGTATACACTTCGCAATCAGGGAGGAGTTTTGAGTGCAGTATCTTCATATGAAACGGGAATTGCTAATGTGAAATATGATAGGTCTGAAGTAAAACTGGAACAACTTGCACAAGCAATTGAAGATAAAGTTGGTTATAAAGTAAAAAGTTATGAAATAACAAAAAAATAAATGAGGGATTAGAAAATGAATGGTAAAATAAAAATTGAAATTCAACATTTTCGCGGCTGCCCCAACTCTCCTGAAATGATCCACAGAGTTAATGAAGCAATAAAGGGCAGCGAAGAAAAAATTGAGTATAGTGAAGTGCTTATTGAGAGTAATGAACTCGCTGAAAAATTAAAATTCAGAGGATCACCTACATTACTCATTAATGGAGAAGATATTGAAGGAAGAGAATATCCTGAATCTGCTTCTTTAAATTGCAGAGTTTATGAAAATGGACTTCCTGAAGTTGAAGAAATTCGTAAGAGGATTTTTAACAATCTGAATTGAGATAAATGTAGAATTACTAATTGCAATACTTTACCGTATAGATTGATACCCGTTAATAACTCCATCCTTTGATAATACAATTTGCCAAACCTGGTTCCTTCTTGCTCTAAAGGTTCCTGCGAGGAATAACAAATAATACTTCCACATTCTGTAGAAACGTTCGCTGTATTTGTTTTCTATTTTTTCATAGTTGTTATCAAAATTATTAAACCATGACATCAAAGTTTTATCATAATCTGCACCGATGTTATGCCAGTCTTCCATAATAAATAAGTTTTCAATTGCTTTACCTAATTGTGCAATCGATGGAAGCATACCATCAGGGAAAATGTATTTGTTCATCCAGGGATCAGCAGCTTTTTCTGATATTTTGTTTCCGATGGTGTGCAAAAGGAATAGTCCGTTATCATTTAAGCATCTGTTAGCCACTTCAAAATATGTTCTATAGTTTTTATAGCCAACATGTTCTATCATTCCTACCGAGACAATGTGGTCGAACTTTTCATTCAGGTTTCTATAATCCTTCAGACGGAATTCTACGGGAAGACCTTTGCATAATTCTTTGCCGAGAGCAACCTGCTCCTTCGAAACAGTAATACCAACAACCTTTACCCAATTGTGCAATCGAAGGAAGCATACCATCAGGGAAAATGTATTTGTTCATCCAGGGATCAGCAGTTTTTTCTGAAATTTTGTTTCCGATGGTGTGCAAAAGGAATAACCCATTATCGTTTAAGCATTTATTTGCAACTTCAAAATATGCTCTATAGTTTTTATAGCCAACATGTTCTATCATTCCTACCGAGACAATGTGGTCGAACTTTTCATTCAGGTTTCTATAATCCTTCAGACGGAATTCTACGGGAAGACCTTTGCATAATTCTTTGCCGAGAGCAACCTGCTCCTTCGAAACAGTAATACCAACAACGGTTACATCGTATTTCTCAGCAGCATATTTGCCGAACGCACCCCACCCACAGCCGATATCCAGCACATGCATACCGGGCTTCAGGTTAAGTTTTCTGCAAATTAGTTCGAGCTTATTTTCCTGTGCCTCATCTAGCGAATCAGCATTATTCCAATATGCGCAGCTATAGTTCATTCTTGTATCAAGCATATTTTGGAATAGATCATTTCCAAGGTCGTAATGTTTTTTACCGATATTGAAAGCTCTTTTGTAGGATTGAAGATTTATAATCTTTGCTAAAAGAATATGGTAGGTGATAGAAAAATTCCGCTTCAATTTTTGATCCAGCTTTGCTCGGATAACTTTACAGATCATCTCATCTATTTGTGCGCAGTCCCACCATCCATCCATATACGATTCGCCGATACCAAGCTCAACTTTTGCTAACGCGCGTTTATAGAATTCTTTGTTATGAACCTGAATATCCCACGAATTGTTCCCGTTTATTTCGATACCAGCAAGAGCAAAAATTTCCCGTACAGTTTTTTCAAATTTATCTGAGCTCATGATGTTCCTCCTTAAATAATATAAGATTATTTAACTGAAATTCAACTATGAATCAAGATTTGAAAATTATGCTGTAGCACCTCCGCAGCTTGAACCGGCGCCTGCTGTACAACCGAAACAATGCTGTCCTGTTACAATTCGTCTGTTCTTGATCAGCGAAGCATTAAAATCTTTCAAATGGGATGGTGCCCCGTGATCCATATTCATTTCGAGCATCTGGTTGAAATCACAATCGAACAATTGCCCGTCCCACCCAACTGATATTGTGAATTTACACATTACATTTGAAGCTGCAACGGGGTTGAAAGAATCAACAAGCTTTTTCATATAAGCATCATAATTTCCTGACTGAAGAAGATAATCTAAAAAACGGCTGATGGGCAAATTTGTAATTGTATAAAGATTGTTGAATTCAAGATCAAAATTAGCTTTCAGTTCTCTCTTATAATCCTGCTCAAGTTCTGTTTGAGAAGGCGGAAGAAAGGCGCCTACAGGATTGTAAACAAGATGAAATTTTAATTCTTCATCTTCCTTACCATAACCGAGTGCATTAAGTTTTTTCATTGCGGCTATTGATTTATCAAAAACCCCGTCTCCTCTCTGCCTATCAGTAAATGATTTTTTATAGTACGGCAAAGATGAAACAATTTCCACTTTATGATTAGCCATGAACTCAGCATAATCTTCAAAACCATTTGCTTCTAAAATTGTAAGGTTAGATCTAACTATGACATGGCGATCAAGTTTTTTGACTTCATCAACAAACCATTTGAAATTTGGGTTCATTTCAGGAGCGCCGCCTGTAAGATCAACAGTCGGGATATCATGCGCAGTAAGAATATCCAAACATTCCTGCATAGTTTCTTTGGTCATGATTTCTTTCCTATCGGGTCCGGCATCAACGTGGCAATGTTTGCAAACCTGGTTGCACATCTTCCCAAGATTTATCTGAAAGATTTCTAACTCGGTAGCTTTTAAAGGTCCTTCACCAACCAATTCATATTTGTCATCAAAATGCGGGAGATCGCCCTCGTGATTTATTATTTTTAACTGCTCGTTTGCCAGAGCAAGGTTTTCCCCAAATGCTTTCATACTTTTATGTCGCGCCTGTATTGCCATCCTAAAAATAAATCCTTTTACATTGTTAGTTTTTCATTTACATTCTTCATCTGCACACCATGAACTAAAGATGCCCCGCCGCGTATTGCACTTGCAACATGTACAGCTTCTGTCATTTGTTCAAGATCTGCGCCTTTTTCTAGACTTGCCTCGGTATATGCATCAATACAATAAGGGCACTGTATTGCATGTGCTACTGCTAATGCAATTAATGCTTTTTCCCGTTCACTCAGTGCACCTGCTTTGAATACAGCACCATACCACTCGCTGAATTTTTTCCAAAGTTCAGGAGCTCCTTCGCCTATCTCACCAAATTTTAATAAATCTTTAGGGTTATAGTAAGTTTCCATTTTGCTCTCAATACGTAAGTTGATTAATAAATAATACTAAATTATAAACACCAAAACATGATTAAAAATAGTGACAAATTAGCCATTTCCAACAAAGACTTCAATTCGTTTGCGTGTTCAATTTCCAATTATACTTTAAATATTTAACTGAAACTTTGTTATTCAAAAGAAAAATACTATCCTCATCATTCATAAAATGGATTGCTGTTTCCTTTAGAGAACCATACTTTTCCTTAAACGATTTGTCAAACCATTTAAATATTTCCGATAAGTAAAGAATTTTATTTTCTCTGTCTAATTGGTTTTTATTGTGATCATTTAAATATAACTGTGCATTTTCTTCAAGTTGTTCATAAACACTTTCGCCTTCATAAGCCGTTCTTATTAGTTTCGGACAGCTAACCGCAGCACATACTAATCCGAAATGACTTAAAGTCGATTCAATTTTTAAGGCATATTTATGTTCAAGTTCATCTAATGTGATTTCTTTACCGGCAATAGTATGTTTTATCTTGTTGAAGAATCCATCCACATCTAAAGGAGAATCTATTGGTAAATGATCAACTACATTTTTAATAACTGCAGCATTATAGGCGTTAATGTAAAATGCAAGTTTATCTTGTTCAGAGAGTTTGCTTATATCCGTGGATTCAATACTGTTCAGATATTCCTCAAACTGTTTGTTGTTTTTAAATCCATCATAGTTAACCATTCCACTCTCATCAACATAATTTTTTAGCAGAGCATCAAATATTGAATGATCGAATTTATTTGATTGTGCATTACTGCAAGTAATAATAAATAGTAACGGAATGATGTGAACAAAAAATATTTTCATTGTAGAATTTAAATTCATTTATCGATAGCAGCAATATGAATAAAAAAAAGCGGAAAGTCAGCAATGAAATATGAAAGTGTAAGTTCCGTTACAATTATTTTTTAGATGGGCTGATAGAATTCCCTTTTTGTACAATCATAACCCCGGAAAAGATTAAAGCGGCTGGCAAAGAGTATATTGATTGATAAGTCTTCGTTAAGAATATACCACCCAAGTATTAATGCAATTATTGGATTGAAATATGCATAAGTTGAGACCAAAGAAAGCGGTAGATGCTGAATCGCATAAATGTAAGATGCATAACCGAATATAGAACCGAAAACAACTAAATATGCAATAGATAAAAATCCATTTTGAGTTAAATGAAAATTATTGTGCTCGCCGAGAATTAACCCCAGTAAAATTTGTAATGCTCCGGCAATCAACATTTGTATTGAAGCGCCCATCATTGGATGAACAGAGATTTTTTTATACTTTGAATAAATACTTCCAAGAGACCAGGCAATTACCGCTCCCATCAATGCGAGCACACCAAGCAAATTGCTGCCGTGTATCCAATGCTGCAAATCTTTTCCGAACATCATAAAAACACCTGAAAGACCAAGAAGCAATCCTATAAAAATATAACGGTTAAAATTCGGTCCTTTTGGTAGTAGTGATTCAAACCCTACCATCCAGAAGGGAAGAGTTGTTATAAGAAGTGCTGCTAATCCGCTTGGTATCCATTGCTCTGCAACAACAACCAACCCGTTTGCAATACCTAACAATGCAATACCAACAACAGCAAGATGTTTTATCTCATTCTTAGGCGGCAGTTTGTTTCCCATCAACCTTTGAATAGAAACTAAAATCAGTCCGGCGGCAATCCAGCGTGAACCGGCAAAAAGCATTGGAGGAAGGTCAGTAACACCTATTCTTATTGCAAGGTAAGTAGTTCCCCAAATTATGCAAATTGCAATCCAGGCGATATAAGCTCTTAATTGTGGTTTATTCAATATTGGAATTATTATTTTGCATTGATTATGAATTGGTAATATACGATTAAGATTTTGAATGTAAAGTGACAAGGATCAAAGGGAGTCGCATTTATGATTTAACTCCCTTTTGAAATAGTATTTATGACGATAGTCAGGTCTGATAAAATTTTCAACGTTTTTTATATAAAGAAAAATGTATTAATTATTACAATACCCATGCTTTATTTTTCTTTACTCTTTACCTAATTTTAAAGACAAATTTTTGATAAATATTTTTAATACATAAATGAATTAGGAGTAAGAAATGACAACCATAGTAGATATAGTTGGTAGAGAGATATTGGATTCGAGGGGGAATCCCACTGTAGAAGCAGAAGTTTTACTTGAAAGCGGAGTAATCGGCAGGGCAGATGTTCCCAGCGGGGCATCGACCGGTGAACACGAAGCGGTGGAGTTGAGAGATGGTGATAAAAACAGGTATGGCGGTAAAGGTGTACTAAAAGCAGTTGAAAATATTAATGAGAAGATAGCCGATGAATTGATCGACTTTGATGCAGCAGACCAGGTTGGAATAGATCAATTTCTAATTAATCTTGATGGTACAGAAAACAAATCCAATCTTGGTGCAAATGCAATGCTTGCAATTTCGCTTGCTTGTGCAAAAGCTGCGGCTGAAACTCTTGATTTACCTCTGTACCGTTATATTGGTGGAACAAACGCAAGAACTTTACCTGTGCCGATGATGAACATTCTTAATGGAGGAAAGCATGCAGATAATAATGTTGATTTTCAGGAGTTTATGGTAATGCCTGTTGGTGCTCCAAATTTTGCTGAAGCTTTAAGAATGGGTGCAGAAACATTTCACGTTTTGAAATCGGTGTTGAAAGAAAAAGGTTACAATACTTCTGTTGGAGATGAAGGGGGATTTGCACCGAATCTTAAATCGAATGATGAAGCGATTGAGTTGATATTAGAAGCCATCAATAAAACAGGATACAAAGTTGGTGATGAAATTGCCATTGCTCTCGACCCTGCTTCTAGTGAAATGTATTTGAACGATAAAAAATCTTATCAATTCTTTAAATCCGATAAATCAGAAAAATCATCTGAACAAATGGTTGAGTATTATGTAAACTGGGTTAATCAATATCCAATTGTCTCACTCGAAGATGCTTTGGCAGAAGATGATTGGGATGGATGGAAATTATTAACTGACAAATTAGGGAGTAAGATACAATTAGTGGGTGATGACATTTTTGTAACGAATACAGATAGACTGACAAAGGGAATTGAATTGGGAGTTGCTAATTCAATATTGATCAAGGTTAATCAGATTGGAACTCTTACAGAAACTTTGGATGCAATTGAAATGGCAAAAACAGCCGGCTACACAAATGTTATCAGTCATCGCTCCGGCGAAACAGAAGATACAACTATTGCCGATATTGCTGTGGCAACTAATGCAGGACAAATCAAAACCGGTTCAGCTTCAAGATCTGATAGAATTGCAAAATATAATCAACTACTAAGAATAGAAGAAGAATTGGATACCACTGCAATATTCCCGGGAATTGCCGCATTAAATTATAGCGGATAATTCTTTTTTTAGCCCGGTTAAATTCTGCCGGGCTTCCTTATTATAAAGTAACAATTCAGCAATCGTCTCGTTAATAATGATTTGCTATAACGATGATGAGTGGATGAAGAAATTGAATAATTTATTAGGCCCCGAATTTATCGGGGCTTTTTCACTTTAAAAATTTTACGAGTGGTTTGATATAAATCTTTAGTAATTTTACAGCGTAAAGAAAATAAATTGGTCGGATAAAATACTCGATTAAAACATTAATTAAATTACTAGTTCTAAAATAATCCTCAGAGTTTGTTATGCCATCATCATCAAAACAATTGCAAAAATGTGAAAACTTAATTAAAAAATACAAAGTGGAAGTGATTGATCTTAAGGCGATTGATCTGACAGGACGGCTGCATCATATTTCGTTACCTGTTTACCCGGGGATACTTAAAAAATTATTATCGGAAGGTGTAGGTTTTGATGGTTCGAGTTATGGTTTTAAGAAAGTTGAAAACAGCGATATGATATTAATGCCGGATTTAAATACGGCAAATATAGATCCATTTCGTGATGCACCTACTTTAAGTTTTTACACTCATATTCTGTTAACCGATAGGGCAAGAACACCATTCGCACAAGATGCAAGATTGTTAGCATCAAAAGCTGAGTTATTATTGAAAAAAACAACGGGGGCAGATAAATCGTGGTGGGGACCTGAATTTGAATTCTACATTTTTTCAAATGTTGAATATGATACGAGAACTGCAACATCATATTATAAAGTTGAGCATGCTGAAGAATTTTATAAAAAAGCTTATCACGCAGCTAATCCTTTTGATGAGTACGATGACTTCCGGGATGAAGCTTCTAAACTGCTGATGGCTCAGGGGATAAATGTAAAATATCATCATCACGAAGTTGGTGAAAGAGGGCAGCAGGAAATTGAAACATATTTTTCCGATCTGTTAACAACTGCCGATAATATTATTACAGCAAAATATATTCTTTTCAATTTTGCAGAACAGAAAAACCTGCACATTACCTTTATGCCAAAACCAATGTATCAGCAGTCAGGCAACGGATTACATTTACATCTATACCTTACGAAAAAAGGGAAAAACGTTTTTTATAAAAAAGGCGAGTACGGAAATATAAATGAGTTTGGAAAATATTTTATAGGCGGCATCCTTAAACATGGTTCAGCTCTTGCAGCATTTACTAATCCAAGTACAAACTCTTTTAAACGATTGGTGCCCTGGTTTCGAAGCTCCTGTTGCTTTAACATACGGACAGGGAAACCGTGCATCTGCAATTAGAATTCCCAAATATGTTTCCAACCCTAATGAAACAAGAATTGAATACCGTCCGCCGGATGCAACAGCTAATCCATATTTATGTTTAACCTCAATCTTGTTAGCGGGTATAGATGGAATAGTTAAGAAAATTGATCCAACTAAAGAAGGATATGGACCTTACGATAAAAATTTTCTTGAAGATAAAGAAGTTGATAAAATACAGTTTCTACCACGAAACCTTGATGATGCAATTGATGCGCTGGAATTGGACAATGATTTTTTAAAAAGAGACAATGTATTTTCAGATGAATTATTGGATCAATGGATAAACATCAAGAAGGAAGAAATTCATTCAATAGGCACAATGCCTCATCCGTTTGAATATAAAATGTACTTTAATCTTTAATATAATCTTGTAACCCCTTTGCTTATAATGGGATAGGGGAGTATTGAAAACAAAAATATTGTATATTACAACAATTATACAACAAAATGTACTTAATGATCCAATATTCACAGAGGAAATTTAATTTCCACCGTTCGTTATCAAGTAACAAATAAGTAACAAATAAGTAACAAATAAAAGCAAATCATTGGAAATCAAGTATATGCCAAAATTAGCTATATGCTTAAAATATAGGCATTTAGTTTCCTATCCTTTCTCTTGATTTCCTACCATACTATATCAATTCTAATGTTTGATAGCATTATAACTAATTGAAAATTAAGGACTTAACATCTTGGCAGTAACAAATAAGTAACAATAATTATTAATTTGCTGGTAAATCATTCTAAAACTGACTAAGTTATATATGTAGTTTTAACTCGTATTAATACTGTAGAACTCTCTCTCTTAAAAATCGAAATAAAAGTGGGAATAAATCAGATGGAAGTCTATAATAAAATTAGAGTTATTAGACCATCAACCCGTGATGCATCTTCTCCATATAGGGTTCATTGTGATGAAGTTGGTGTAAATGATACATTACGCATAACAATAATACACGAATCTGATCGATCCGTTAATTTACTATTTGAAATATCTGGACGGGAACTTGGCGGTAAAAACAGCATCCACTTTCTTCCTGAAAAAACACCCGATGGTTGGCAGATAAATTGGCGAGGTGGAGTTCAACCAAATCAGATAAGATAAATGAAAAAATATTCCTTCCCTCCGATAGTTGATGAAAATTGTAAAGTTCTTATTCTCGGTACTA
>PVMK01121809.1_pt1 | contig 11289 bp, 9 predicted proteins | sample 1853481 | NCBI WGS metagenome assembly PVMK01 (sample SAMN08533507, study PRJNA380276) | Marine sediment metagenome, whole genome shotgun sequencing project. | reverse complement strand
CCTCGGTTTTTTACAACTCCACCCGACGCTAGCGCGTACGGCCTTTGCATCACTTCGAGAAAACATCTCCATGAATGAACTCCCGCAATCGGGCGGCGTGCCCATGATCGAGGCCGAAGGGCTCTCCAAGTTCTACGGCAACTTTGCCGCGGCGCGCGACGTGACGTTTTCGATCAAGCAAGGCGAGGTGGCCGCGTTTTTGGGGCCCAACGGCGCCGGCAAGAGCACCACGATGAAGCTGCTCACCGGCTACCTGGCCCCGTCGGAAGGCGTCGCCAAGATCGCCGGTTTCAACATGGCCACGGATCGACTTGAGGGCGCGAAGCGGTTGGGCTACCTGCCCGAAAACGGCCCCCTGTATGCCGACATGACGCCCCGCAGCTTTCTGACGTTTTTCGGCCATCTCCGCGGGCTGAAGCCGGTCGAACTCGACCGCCGCCTGGAACTGATCATTAGAACGTGTTCTCTGGAAGCGGTGATCGGCAAACCGATCGGCAAACTTTCCAAGGGCTATCGCCAACGCGTTGGCATGGCCCAAGCACTGCTGCACGATCCCGACGTATTGGTGCTCGACGAGCCGACCGCGGGGCTGGACCCCAACCAGATTCGCGAGGTCCGCAAAATGATTCGCGAATTGGGACAGTCGAAAACCATTTTGCTCTCGACGCACATCTTGCAAGAAGTCGAAGCCATGTGCAATCGGGTGATATTCATCCATGAAGGGCAAGTCGTGTTCGACGGCACGCCGGAAGACCTGGTCCGCGACGAGCACGATCTAAGCAAACGCTTCCACGAGTTGACTACCGCTATCTGACCCAATCAGAAAACCAGAAAGAATCAACGATCATGAGCTGGAATGTTCTCAAATCGATATTCAAACGCGATTTCGTGAGCTATTTTTCCAGCCCGACCGGTTACGTGTTTATTTGTGTCTTCGTGGTGCTCGGCGCCCTGGCTACGTTTTGGCCGCCGGAGTTTTTCTCCAGCAACCTGGCCAATCTCGACCAACTCAGCCGTTGGCTGCCGTTCATCATGCTGGTGTTCATCCCGGCGATCACGATGAGCATCTGGGCCGAAGAGCGCCGCCTAGGCACGGATGAATTGCTGCTGACCGTCCCGGCCAGCGATTTCGACGTTGTGCTGGGCAAGTACCTGGCAGGCGTGGCGATTTTTACCGTCTCACTCTTGTTCTCCGCCTTCTCCATCTTTCTGATGTTCAGGTACGGCCTGGGGGACCCCGACCCGGGATTGTTCGCTAGCACGTATGTCGGCTACTGGTTCATCGGCTCGGCGATGATCGCGATCGGCATGGTGGCGTCGTTTCTGACCGACAATCTCACCGTCGGATTCATCCTGGGCACGCTGTTCAACCTGCCACTGGCTCTGTTTGGCGTGGCCGACTGGTTCATAAAGAACCCGACCGCCGCTCAAACGATCCGTCGCTGGGGCGCGTTGGAACAGTTCCGCGACTTCGAGCGGGGCGTCGTCAGTCTGGGTGGGGCAACCTACTTTGTCATGCTGGCCATCGTGATGATTTACTTGTCCATGGTGCTCATCGGCCGGCGACATTGGCAGGCGCGTGACGAAGGCGGCACGCTGCTGGGTCACTTCGTGGTCCGCACTCTGGCTCTGCTGGCCCTGGCCGTTGGTGTGACCGAGTTGGTGCAGAGCCACAACTGGCTGAGGGCCGAAATCAGCAGCGAGCAGCTCAACTCCCTGGCGCCCGACACGCGCAAATTGCTCTACGAAATTCGTGACAACCGCGATGCCAAAACTATCAAGATCGACGCCTACGTCAGTCCCGAAGTCCCCTCCGGATACTCGGCCACCAAGCTCAACTTCCTCTCCACACTCGCCGAGATTCGAGGCCTTGGGCGGTGGAAAAATTCAGGTCACCAAACATGAGATCGACAATTACGGTCCCGAGGCCGTGTTGGCCGAAACGACTTACGGCATCACGCCGCGGGAGATGCTGATCACATCCGGCCGCGAACGCTCGCAGGAAGAATTCTTCCTAGCCGCGGCGATCACCTCCGGTTTGGGCAAAGTGGTCGTGCCGTTTCTCGACAAAGGCATCCCCGTGGAATACGAACTGGTGCGCTCGATATCCACGGTTCTCAATAGCGAGCGATTGAAGGTGGGCATCCTGGACACGGGTATTCAGTTCTTGCATCCGTCGAGCAATCGCCAGCAGGAGTGGCCCCTCATCACAGAATTGCGCAAACAATACGACATTGACGATCGGCCGGTCGACCCATCGCAGCCGATCAAAGACATCTACGACGTGCTATTGGTGATCCAGCCGTCGATGCTCGGACCGCAGGAGATGGACCATCTGGTGGACGCGGTGCGCACCGGCATGCCGGTCGCCATTCTGGAAGACCCCCACCCGCACTTTTATCCTGAAGGAATTGCCGGCACGGCCGAGCCGAAGCGTTCGCAAATGGCGATGTTCGGCGGAGCTCCTCCCGAGCCGAAAGGAGATATCGACCAGCTCTGGAGGACCCTCGGTCTGCGGATGGACTCGATGGCGGTCGTCTGGCAAGACTATCAGCCTGAACAAACGGTGGAAGGAATGTCCGACTGGCAGTGGATCTTCGTCGACCACGGCAACGGCGCTCAGCAGCCTTTCAACGAAGACAACATCATCAGTTCAGGGTTCAATCAATTGTTGCTTATTTACCCGGGTTACTTCACGAAAGACGAAGACTCGAAACTCGCGTTCGAGCAACTGGCCGTCACGGGGCACGATCGCTCGGGCAGGGTCGACACGCCTGGCCTCAGGCGTGGCGGCAAAAACGAAGAGGTTTTCAGTCGTCAGCAGACCACCAGCTCCTATATCGTGGCGGCACAGGTTCAGGGCACGTTCATCGACGACGATCTAGCATTGGGCGGCAACTTACTGAAGGGACTCGAAGGTGCCAAGCAGGAGGCGACCGAGAACGACAACGCAGAGAACGATGACGCAGAAAATAGTGAGACGAAAGATTCCACCGAACCGTCCGAACAGGAGACACCGGAATTTGACGACGAAGCCGTGCAGATCAATGCCGTCGTCGTGGCCGACATCGACTGGATTATCCCCGACTTTTTCTACATCCGCCAAAGCGGTGAAGGCTCGATCATTCCCGCCACGCAAAACGTGACCTTTATCTTGAACATCATCGATGCCCTGGCCGGTGACCAACGGTTTATCAACATCCGCAAACGGGCTCGCACGCATCGCACACTCGCCAAGATCGACGAGGCCACGGAGAAGTATCGCAACAAAGCCCTGGAAGACCAAAAAAAGTTTGTCGACGACATCGAAGCCCAGTTGCAGGAAGCTCAAAAACGGTTTGACGAGGCATTGGCCAAGGTTGACAAGCTGGAAGGCGTGAGCGCAATGGTCAAAGAGCAAAAAAAAGCCGCCGTGCGGCTCCGGGAACAACAGCGTTTGACTGCGAAAATCAAGGTCCTGGAAGCGGACCGAAAACGCAAGCTCAAGCAAGTGCAGTACAGCATGGAACAAGACATCCGCGCCGTGCAAGACCGTTACAAACTACTGGCGATCTTCGTGCCGCCGATTCCCCCGCTGCTGGTGGCGTTGTACGTTTTCTTCCGACGCCGTGAAGCCGAACGCGAAGGCATCGCTCAATCGCGGTTACGATAATCCGAGTCACTCTCCCCTTGAGAGAAGGGGAACAAAACCAAAAGAGACCAACACACCATGACCGAAATGGCTAAGACGCTCTCATTCGTCACCCTGGCTGTGGTTTCGCTGGTCGCCGCATTCATGGCTGGGCCAAGCGTTGACGATTTTGACATCCAAGCTGAAATCGGCAGGAGACTCAACCAGTTCGAAGTAGAAGATGCGAAAGGATTGAGAATCGTCACCTTCGACAAGGAAACCGCCTCCACTCATGAATTTGAGGTTGCCGAAGAAGAGGGTCTCTGGATGATTCCCTCAAAGCAAGGCTACCCGGCCGACGCGGTGCGGCAGATGGGCGCAGCCGCCACGTGTCTGATCGATCGTGAAGTGCTGCGTATCGCCGCCGAGACCGCCTCGCGACACGCCGAATTGGGACTCGTGGATCCCACCGCCTCGAACCTCGAGCATCGAGACCGTGGGCGTCGGCATCCGCGTCACTTTGACCGACATCGATCGTGTTCCGCTCGCGGACATGATCATCGGCAAACAGGTACCAGAAACGCTGGACCAATACTACGTCCGCAATGCCAACCAGGACGTCGCCTACGTCGTCAACCTCCAGCCCGATGCGCTGACCACTCGCTTCGATGACTGGATCGAGAAAGATCTACTGAAACTCAATCCGTTCGACATTCGGCGCGTGCACATCAAGGACTATTCCGCCGAGTTTCAACCGGTTCTCACTTCCAACGGATTTCAAATGCATGTCGCCTGGGATCGCCATGGCGAGCTCGAACTCCGCTATGACAATACCAAGTCGCAATGGATCGCCGAGCGATTGCAGACGTTTGACCCCGGCAAGACAGACTTGGTCGATTACACGCTCGGCGAGGACGAAACGCTGAATGAAGATGCCCTGCGCGAGTTGCGCAATGGCTTGGACGATCTAGTGATCGTCGACGTGGAGCGAAAACCGGCCGGGCTGAGTGCCGATCTGAAAGCCGGCGGCGATTTTATCCAGAGCCGTGAAGCGGCCGACGATCTGATACGCCGCGGCTTTGGCGCTGTCTCTTTGGACAACGACAACGAGCTAGACATTCTCTCCAGCGAAGGCGAGGTCATCTGTACGCTGGAGGACGGCATCGAGTATGTGCTCCGCTTCGGCAATCTGCAAATCGAAAGCGACACTGGCGCCCTGGATGCTCAAGGATCAGCGGAAGAAGGCGACTCCGACGACGGTATCCATCGCTACCTGTTCGTGATGGCCCGGTTCAATGAGGCGATGATCGAAAAGCCTGAGTTGGAGGAATTGCCCGATCTGCCTGATCTTTCCGAAGCGCCCGCAGAAGCCGAAGAGTCGGCGGAAACTGATGCGGCAGTGGAAGAGGACGACGACCCGCAAGAAAGCACCGCGGACCAAGCCCCCAAGGATTCTGAAGAGACCGAAGAGACCGCGGAAGAATCCGCAGAAGACGCTGACGCGGTAGCCGAGCAAAACGCTCAGGCCGAAGGCGAGGCCGATGGTAATGAAAGTGACCAGAGCGAGCTGTCAAGACTTATCGCCGAGCGCAAGGCGATCGAGAACGAGAATCAACGACTGCTGGAAGAGTATCAACAGAAGCTCGACTCTGCCCGGAGCGCGTGCAGGAGCTCAACGAACGCTTCGGCGATTGGTACTATGTGATCGACAACCGCGTGTACCAACAAATCCACCTCAGCCGCGATGATGTTATCGAGGCCACCGTCATCAAGTCCACGCAAGAGGCGGAAGCGGAGGGCGACGCCGACGACGCCCCCGGCATCGGTCTGCCCGGCCTGCCAAATCTGCCGCTGGGCCAGTAGGCGGGGGATGAAACGCAGAGACCGCTGAGAATCGCGGAGGGCCACAAAGGAAGATTTCTTTGAAATTCATCCCTGCAATGCGGCCCTTCGCTGCTCCGCGACCTCTGCATTTAGTTGATTCTCAGTCTGCCATGGGTCGCCCAAAACGGGCCATTTGGGCGTAGGGGTGCCGAATTGGGGTGGGTTGTTGAGGCGTACGGACCCGAACTTCGGCTAGAGCAACTTTCATAATGCGTGATCGTAATTACGCTGAAAACCGCTGAAAAAACGGCAAATCGTGACCGCATGGGTGTGCACCTTGCCCTAGGCGTTGCAGTAGAGTTGCCATATGATGCAGCTGCTGAGCTAGGGTATTTCATCCGGATGTACCAGAAACCACTCCAGGCTCGGAAAGTCGCCTCTTGTCAAAGCATGCCGTCCGGTGACAATGTTGGCTTCAGCTGTTGGTGGTGAACCAGGCGAACGGATTTTCCGCCACCCAACAGACGGACACAGATGAGCTGCTCTGATTCTACTACCTGTTCACTCACTCCCATTTATGAAAAGGATTAACGATGGCGAAAAAGAAAAAAACTTCCGCTAAGAAACCGATGACCAAGTCGGAAGTGCTCGGTTCCCTGTCCGACTCGACCGAGCTTACCAAGAAAGAAATCTCCGGCTTGTTCGAAGACCTCGCCACATTGATTGCCAAGAATTTGAAGAAGAGCGGGCCGGGTGTGTTCACAATCCCCGGACTGTCGAAAATCAAAGTCGTCCGCAAGCCGGCCACGAAGGCGCGCAAGGGCATCAATCCTTTCACGCAGGAAGAAATGATGTTCAAAGCCAAGCCCGCTCGCAACGTTGTAAAGATTTATCCGCTCAAGGCGCTGAAGGACATGGTCTGAAAACCAATTCGGCGCCAATCGTAGAATCTTGAAAGCCCAGGGGTTCCTCCCTCTGGGCTTTCAAAATTCTACGATTCAACAACATTGCCCAGCTCGCGCAACGAATCGAGCGTGAACAGGCCCGTGTTGTGGCCGTCGCTGAAATGGATCGCGTAAGCATAGTGGCCTTGCGGCTCCATCTTGGTGATCCGCAAAGGCTCGGTTTCCGCCTGACTCAACACGGGCAACTCGGTCGGCGGCGGGGGCGGCGCTCGACGTTTCTCTCGGCAAGTAGCACAGGGACATTTTTCGCGCAGCTCGCGGACCGTGTACTGGCGCACCTGGCCATCGCTCCAATCGATTTGGAGAAGCTGCGGGGAAACCAATTTCAATTGGGTGGGCTGTAAGCTCATCTACTTCCGCAAATCCACGAAACGCTGTCCCTTGCCTTCGAACCGCGGCAGCGACAACGAGGGGGCCAACTGCACTTCGACCTTCAAACCTAGCCGCAACATGAGTTCCTCGGCGATGCGGTCGGGACTTTCCAAGTGATCCTCCGCTTCAATGACCAACTCGTCCAGCTCGCCTTTCTTGCGTGCGGTGAGACGATATTCCACGACCTCGGGAAAACTGTGCATGATCTGCTCGATCGAGCTGGGGAAGATGTTCACGCCGCGAACCACCATCATGTCGTCGGCCCGGCCCACAACGCCGCCTTCCAACAGCACGAACCGATTGGAGCCCACTGTAGATAACGTCGAAGGCCACGTCGGTCGGACCAAGTCACCCGTGTGGTAGCGAATGATGGGCAAGCCGTGGCGGCCTAAGCATGTAAGTATCAGATGCGAAAGCTCGCCTGCTGAAGCAGGCTCGCCTGTCTCGACGCTGACAAACTCGGCGATGAACTCGCTTTCCAACACGTGCAGCCCGCGCTGTTCTCGGTCGCCATAGCCCCAGGGGCCGACTTCGCTGGCGCCGCTGTGATCGGTCACTCGGGCGTTCCACGCCTTCTCGATCCGCCCTCGGGTGGCCGGCACGGAACCGCCCGTTTCGCCCGCCACCACGATCTTGCGCACCTGGTATTGGGCCAGGTTGATCTTGTGCTCGTGAGCCACTTCGACCAGGTGCAAAGCATAGGTGGGCGTGCATAACAACGCCGTGGCGCCGGTGCGGCCGATGAGATCGAGCCGGGCCAGCGTGTTCATCCCACCGCCGGGAATGGCCAATCCGCCCCGGGCGACCACTGCGTCGTGGGCACTCCAGAAACCGATGAACGGACCAAACGAAAACGCCATCATCACTCGGTCTTCCGCCGTAATCTGAGCCGCGTCGAGCACATACTGCCAACTTTCGATAAACCAATTCCAGTCTTCGGCGGTGTCAAACACCGACAGCGGCCGACCGCGGGTGCCGGACGTTTGATGATAGTGCACGTAGTTTTCGATGGGCCACGTGAGATTCTTGGGAAGCGACATCGGGCCCGTGGGAGAAGTGAGCTCGTCCTTCGTGGTCGTCGGCAGAATGGCTAATTGTTCGAGACTCTCCAATTGGTCGGGACAATGAGCAAGTTTTTCCGCGTAGAACGTGTTGGCCGGCCGGATCGCAGCCAGTAGTTCGTTCAGCCGCATTAGCTGATATTCGGCCAGCGCCGCCCGGTCGAGCGATTCCATGCGACGACGATGTTCGGCGGAACTAGTTGTCATACGCTTCAATCTCCTGCCCCAGCCACTGGACCGCGGATGACCGAGGTTACTGCGCGGGCAGACAGGCCAGCGAGCTCATGCTCCGCAGAAACATTTTACCACGGCCGATGGCGGGAGTCGCGTGGCTCGGCGCCCCCAAATCGACACGGCCCAATTCGGCGAACTCTCGTTCGGCCGCCAGAACCACGACCTCCCCGTCGTCGGAAATGCCGTACAATCGGCCTCCCACACAAATCGGCGAACCGTAATAGGTGCCCCCAATCCGCTCCTGCCACAATTGTTCGCCCGTCGCCAGGTCGCGGCAAGAAACCACGCCTCGATCACTCCACACGAAGAGCAGACCGTCGTGGGCCACTGGGGTGACCGTTTGCGGTATCGCTTTGGTCCAACGAAAAATCACTTCGGCCGGGACATTGGCACTGTCGCCAGGGCGCACGGCGACCATGCTTACGCCTCGACCTCCCACTCCGGAACTGCACATCACCAATCCTTCGGCCACCAAGGGAGAGTTTGTGCATCGCATCTCAAACACGTCAGGCAATTGCCACAATAGGCGACCGGTGCTGGGCTCCACACCTACCATCCCTTCGGCCATGCTGCAAAGAATCAGTTGTCGGTTACCGTTGGGTGCCTGCCAAACACAAGGCGTCGCATAGGCGGCTTTGCCGGATTTCCTTTCGATCCGCCAGCGAGGATCGCCTGTCGCGGCGTCCAAAGCGGTAACGAAACTTGCTCCCTGTTGGTCGGAGGCTATCACGACCAGGTCGTCCACAATCATCGGCGAGATGCCAAACCCATGTTGGGATTCAAAAGGGCCCAAGTCTCTTCGCCAAACTTCCTCGCCGTCGTGCGTAAGTGCGACGAGCTGTATCGACTCGGGGGAAGCTGCCAGCAGATAGATGCCCCGGGCGTCAACCGCCGGAGAACTCGACGCGTAGCTATTTAATGTGTGGAAACTGGAAGGGGTCAAACCGATGCGTTCTAACCATCGCTCGTCGCCGGTCTCGGTATCTAGGGCCAATACAATGAGCTCCGTCGCCTCAGGATCGCCGCAGGTCACGTAGAGTTGGTCTTGCCAAATGACTGGGGAGCTGTGCCCCACCCCCGGCAAGTCGCGTTGCCAGAGGTAGTCCTGCTCCGTCCATTGGACGGGGAAGGCAACCCCCTCGGCGATCCCCGAACCGTTGGGACCTCGAAAACGGGACCAGTTTTCTTCGGCAGCCGAGACCGAATAGCCGGCCTGCCAAACGAGAACCAAGAAAACGATCTTACGTAATAAAGTTATACGACGTCGCATTGGTTTCCCTTCTTCCTCTAGCGTTGGATGTTGTAGACTTCGATTTTACGATATAGGGTTGCCCGGCCAATACCCAAGAGCTTGGCCGCTTCGGGGACGTTGCCCCCGACGCGCTTCAAAGCTTCGGCGATGAGCTTGCGCTCCCATTGCTCGATTTTTAGCGAATCGAGTCGCTCGCTGCCGCTGTCGCGGAGCCCTAGATCGCACGGGCGAATCTCGTCCTCTTCGGCCAGAACGACGGCGCTGTCGATCACGTTGCGAAGCTGACGGATGTTACCGGGCCAACTGTACTTCAACAACTGCGACCGTGCCGCGTCGCCCAGTTTCAACGGCAACCGTCCCCGCTCCTTGCGAAAATGGTCCAAGAAGAAATCAATCAGCAGGCCGACGTCGTCGCCCCGATCCCTGAGCGGAGGCAGATGCAAATCAAACACGCTGAGTCGATAGTAGAGGTCCTCGCGAAACTTCTTTTTCTGAACGTAGCTCTGCAAATCCTGGTTGGTGGCGGCGATCACTCGCACGTCGACTTGCATTTCTTCGGTGGCCCCGACAGGCAGGAACGGGTGTCCCTCCAAAATCCGCAGCAGCTTGGCTTGCCCTTCCAGCGTGAGTTCGCCGATCTCGTCTAAAAACAGTGTGCCCAAATCAGCCTGTTGAAAAAAACCGCTGTGGTCGCGATCCGCCCCGGTGAACGATCCCGCCTTGTGACCGAAGAGCTGGCTCTCCATCAAATCCTCGGGAATCGAGGCACAATTGACTGAGATCATCGGACTGTCTGCCCGCTGACTACTCCGGTGAATGGCCCGGGCGACCAGTTCTTTGCCGGTGCCGCTTTCTCCCCGCACGAGCACGCACCCCGGTGCGGTGCTCACGCGGGCGATCTTGTTTTTAAGTTCCCGCATCACCTTGCTATCGCCGATTTGCTCGTCGTAGCCCGGCGAGGCTTGGACCAGCCTCTCGAAGTGGCTCCGCAAACTCACTGTGGAGCGAGCCCGCACCAAGGCGATCACCGCCAAATTCGCCACGGCGATGATAAAGTCGAAGTCCGACTGTCGAAAGCGACCGTTTTCCAGATAGACGTGGATCGCGCCCAGCGTGCGGCGTTCGCCGTCTGGGTCCTTTCGCACCAGCGGAGCGCACACCGCATCGGCAAACTCCACCGAATCGGTCGTCTTGACCGCCTCGGTCTGATTAGCGACCCACACCGCGTGGCCCTGGCTCAACACCAACTCGGTGAGCGACTTGCTCAACTTCACACGATCGGCCGCCTCCTGGGGAATCACCAACTTCGGCCGCAGCTGCGCTTCTTCGTCAGCCCATAAAAAGCCGACCACCGCCGCCTTGGTTCGCTCTTTGAGCAGACCCAGCGCGACACGTATCACTGTCTCGGGATTCTCACACCCGAGCAGATGGATGCTCAGCTGATAGAGCAATAACAGTTCCTGCACCTGATCGGGAGTCGGCAGCGCGGCGAGGACTTCCTGATTGCTCTGCTGTACGGCGATCGGCATGTCCTGGACGATGGTTTGGGTAACAGACACACCGTCGTCGGTATCGGCCGTCGGCGGTTCATCGGACAGATGCAGCTCAAACTCATTGGAACCAATCCGCACCACGTGGCCGTCGTCGAGTGTGGCTTCGCCGACCTTCTGGCCGTTGACCAGCGTGCCGTTGCGACTCTTCTGGTCGCGAATCACCCAACTCTCGTCCTCATAACGTACGATCGCATGGACCCTTGAACACATCGGATCGGGAACCGAAATGTGACAATCGCTCCCTCGACCAAGCAGCGTGTCGCGACTGGGGTCGAGCGGAAAATTCGTGCCGATACGATTGCCGGTGAGAATGGTGAGATAAGCGTACACGTCGCCGCACGAAGAGGGTGCCAAAATTTAGAAGTCTTATGCTATCAATCCTAACGAACTCTGGCTCGCTTGAAAACGGAGCGATTTT
>PVMK01116958.1_pt1 | contig 11289 bp, 9 predicted proteins | sample 1853481 | NCBI WGS metagenome assembly PVMK01 (sample SAMN08533507, study PRJNA380276) | Marine sediment metagenome, whole genome shotgun sequencing project. | reverse complement strand
TTCCACAAATAATATTGGAATCTACCCCCATCTTATCATGTACCGTCCTTCTCTAATCAGCTTACCTCACCAGTCAGCGGTTTAGGCCGTTCAACAATATAGCCCTGAATTGCATCAATGTTGAGTGCTTTGAGAAGTTCCCATTGCTGTTCTGTTTCAACTCCTTCAGCAATGACATCAATATCAAGGCTGTGAGCAACACTGCAGAGCGATCCTATAAAGAAACGGCTGTCACTTTCCTCGTCCTTCAACTCACCTGTGTAAGCCCTGTCGATCTTGACATAGTCAGGCCGAAGTGACTTAAGATAACCCAGGTGAGAAAAACTCTGGCCATAATGATCAAGCCCGACAAGATGCCCAAGCTGCCTGACAGCCACACTGAACTCCTTAAGCAAGTCCAGATTCTGAACAGCTCCAAATTCAGCAAATTCAAAATTAATCCGGGGTGCTTTTTCAGGAAGGGTTTTCAGGACAGAATAGACCCAATTACGGAATGAATCATTCTCCAGTGAGGCGGATGAAACATTTACCGCAACATGATTGCCGATTGTTTCGCGGGTACTGATTCGTATCACTTCTTCCAGGACGATGCGGTCCAGGTATGAAACAAGCTGCAATCTCTCTGCAAAAGGCATAAATACACCCGCACTTAACAGGCTGCCGTCTTCCTGAATGATACGGGAGAATATCTCAAGATGGTAAATCTTCTCTTTATCCAAAACATTGACAACCGGCTGGGCATATAAAACAATTTTTCGTTCCGATAAAGCCTGGTCAAGAATTCCTTTCCATTGTTGCTGCCCCAGAGGCATCTTCTCTGTTTCTGCTGTAATTGTTTTAAGTTCCCACTTATTCGGTCCAGTCTGCTGGGCTGATCGCAATGCCAGGTCTGCCTCTGAGAGTAAACGACCGATAGTGGTCGAACTCTCATAACTTACCGCCCCGATATGCCCGACATTATCTGTCAGTGTCAGTTGTTCAACTGCCAGTTGCCTCAACCTATGGCTTACAGTGTCTGCAATGCTCTCGGCATCCCATGATGATGCATCCGGGACAAAAATGCCGAAATCGCCGCCTGTTAAACGGGCAAGGACAGAGTTTGGATGTTGTTTTGTTGCTTCCTGTATTATAGTGGCGACTTTTTGTAAAAGTTCGTCACCGGCCTGAAATCCTTTCTGCTGGTTCAATCCGTGGAGGTCTTTTATCTGGAGCAGAAGAATAATACCCTGTGTTGTACTTTCGCCTCTGTCAAGACGGGCGGTTATCTGACTTTCAAAAAATCTCCTGTTTCCCAAAGCAGTCAGAGAATCATAGTAGGCATGTTTTTTAAGACCTTCTGCAATGCTTACCTGTTCTTCGAACATTTCCTTGACCTTGCCGGTCATGCGATTCATGGCTTCTACGACACGGCGCAACTCTTTTGTCCATGGCACTTTCTCCTGGATTTCATACCTCTTTTTACAGAGGGCATCTGCCTGAGCCTCAACTCTGACAAGGGGTTTAAGCAGTAACTTCAGGCCAAAACCACCAACGACCAAAACGAAAATACCGCAGCCAAGGAACCACAGAGTAATATGAACAGCATCTTCCCAAAGGGTTTTATAGGCATAACCGGGATGACTTTTCACATAAACGGTGCCGGCCTGAATCCATCCTGCCATTACATTTGCAGTAGCCTCAGGGGTTTGTAAAGGGATCAGGCGGATAAACCATTGCGGCACATTTTCAATGGTCACATCAAGCACTCGATCATAAATGATATTCTGCTGAGCATCGGTATATCTGACAACCCGGTAATATCCCCTGTCAAACACAGCATTGATCATTGTTTCAATTGCCGGCTCTTCATGTTCAAGACTATACTGTGAAATTGATAAACCGAGGGACGTTGCAGTATCCTGGGCATGGGACTCCAACTGGTCAATGAGAAAAGACCGGGTGCTTTCAAGCTTTGCAAACCAGGTGCCGGTGAAAAGAAGAAAGAACAGAACCAGGGTAAAAATCAAGAGTTGTCGATATAGCGTCATATCTTACACCTTTAAAAAGCCAAATTATTATAATTCGATTTGTATCGTCCCATATATATTTGTCTGCAATTTAAACCTGATAATTCTTTTCAATCTGAAGACTCAATAACACCTGTCTTTTTATGATCCCAAATTATCCTCAGACATTTTCTGCATCACGTCCTGCCAACGCTTCAGTCGGCTGCTGCTGCCCGCCAACTTACCCTTCCCACGCTGTTTTGCAAGCCACAGACTGGTACCGTTAAAACTATATATCGGCAACAGATCCGTGCGCTCGGTTGCAGGATGGATATCTGTGACATAGTTATCGAGAATAAGAGGTACACCTCCCGGTGTGGGATAGTATGCGAGAACCATGTGGTGCACACCATAGGTAAGAGCCTTAACATATGTAAGATTCAGCTTTTCATCTTCAACACCCATGGCTTTCAGGGTGAAATATTTTGCAATAGTATAATCTTCACAGTCCCCTGCCTGGGTGCCTAAAAACTCTATCGGCGTGGCCCAGTAATCCTTTTGTCCCCAGTGAACTATATCTTCGACATACTCCATCTGGTTGAAAAAATCATTCACCTTCTCGAGTTTTTCCCTGTCGGTTTTGCTATTGTCTGAAATAATCAGATCTTCCCAGGCAACAAGTCGTAAACGGGCCGACTTGCCGTATTTCTGTTCAGCTCTATTAAGAAGCTCCGCATCAAGGTGAAAACCTTGTCCATTAATGATGGGGACGATAAAGACCAAAAAAGAAAGAAAGATCAGAAAAGGCAGTGAATATTCTATTTTGTTAGTATTTTTGATCACAATGCTTAATAGAGGAAGCACTCTTTCTCTGGGTGCACTCCCAGTAGAAATGGTTAGGAAGATGGGAACCTTTGCAAAATAAAAATGGGATAGCAAAATCTGCTATCCCATTTTAATAATTTAGATCTCCAATAATCAACGATCTATTCTCTTTGAGGAATCATAAAATCTTCGGCATCTGTTGCGGACTTTTTCCCACTGCGGGGCCTTCTTCCGCCTGGATCTGTACCTGCAGTTCTTCCGCAACCCTAATTGCTTTCCAGTGGCCACTGCAGACCAAGCGTATTAATCAACTTGCCCATGCCACCCAAAACTCTGTACTGGCAAGGTTTTATGATACCTGGCATTCACCAGATCGATCTTTGCGTTGATAAGTTCAGCCTCTATATCAAGAACATCAAACATGGTTCGCCTGCCGATATTCCACTGTTTGGAAAATGCCCCTGCGGTTATAGTTGTTGATTCTACATAATTTTCAAGAAAAAGAATCTGGCTTAAAGTTGATTGATATGCAACCCATGAAAGCCGGATAGATTCGACGATTTGACGATGTGTGTTATTACGGATCTCACGTGCCTCACAGATAAGTTTATATGTTTCTGCAATGCGGGCTTTATCCTTCCAGCCATTAAAAATATTATAGCGTACTATAGCGGCAGCAGTAAACTCTTCCACGTCACCGGGGGTATCGACATCTTCTTCCCAGCTCTGGTCTGCTACAACATCAAGTTGAGGATAATAATTGCTCTTGGCAACAACATGTTGTGCTTCCCGGGCATTAACGTCTGCCTGCGCTGATTTGAGGATAGGGAAATTTGCCACTGCCAGTTGTTCAGCCTCATCTATAGATGCAGGCAGAGCAGAATCAACAGAATAGGGTGCAACAAGATATTCCGGCATACGCCCAACAGTAAAATGGTAATCAGTGTTCGCATCAATGACATTAGCCTCAGTGACAATCATATCTGATTCTGCCCGGGCCAGACGTCCCATAACCTGGTCAAGATCAGCTTTCCGATCCAATCCTGACTCGCTTCTGAGCTTGATCTGGTCGAAAATACGTTTATGGATTGTGACGTTTTCTATTGCCAGTTCGTTGATTTCTGACTGGCGCAGGACATTCAGGTATACTCTTGAGGTACGCAGGGCAATGTTCTCAGAGGTTCCCTGCAGCAGGTACGCAGCAGAATCGACACGGGACTTCTGTCTTTTCACTTCGTATTTATCAGCAAATCCTCTAAAGACATTCTGCCGAAGGCTTAAAAGTGTAGCCTTCGGGTGCGATGTGCCAACAAATGGTCCTTCTTTATGATCTGTCCATCCGGTACTATAGGAAGCATCGAGAGTAGGCCAGTATCCTGCCTGAGCCTGCGTGACCTCCTGGTCTCTTGCCAAGCGGTTAAATGATACAGCCCTTATTTCCGGGTTGGTCTGCAGTATGTACTGAACCGCTTCCTGAAGTGTTTCAGCCTGAGAGTACCCTGCCCCACAGATTAAAACTCCAAGAACCATGAAGCCCGTAAACTTTAGTATTAATTTCATATGAGTGCCTCCCTCTGTATGTTTATAAAACATTATTTACAGATTCAAAAAAACACCAGTCATTAAAAGTCAATCCAACAAAACTTTAAACAATCAAATTTAATTAATGGAAATTAAGAACAAATGAATAAATATCACAGTCGGAAAAGTTTCTCAACCTCTTTTAATTTTTAGAGAAATTTAACCTAAGGCAGTTATCCTTATCGAGAAAATTACACTCTTGCAGACTGCAAATATATAAAAATGATTATTTATGTAAATGGAAATTTAATTATTTATGTAAATATACTATAAAAATATGTTGAAGATTTCCACAACAATTTATTATTAAAGCGAAATTGCTCAAGGAGAACCCTATGAAATTACGCCCTGTTATTTCTGCAATCTTTGCAACCATTACGGTATCACTTATCTTGTTTTCACCTGTCTTCTCAATGGATGATCCCGGATTTACTATCAGCCGCATGGCTGTTTGTGAAAGAATTTCAGACAGAGAACCTTATGGTATAACCGACACATTTTCTATTGATGCCGGCACCGTTTTTTGTTTTCTGGAGGCAAAAGATATCGAGTTTGACACGACAATCAGTTTTGTCTGGTATTTTGAGGGGCAGGAAAAGGCAAGAATATCCCTTCCTCTTCAAAAAGGCAGGCGCTGGAGAACCTATTCCAGCAAAAAACTTGCAAACCTGAAAGGCAGTTGGACTGTTGAACTGCAGGAAAGTTCCGGTATTGTACTGAATACTGTTTCCTTCCAGGTACAATAAAGAAATCCGGGCTCTGAGGACCCGGCTTCGGAGTCTCACAGGTTCGCTACCCGGAGATCTCGCAGGCTCGCTTACCTGCTGCCGCTGACAATGATCGGAGATGATAAGCGCACAGAGGCAGTCCATGCCTCTTCAGACAAAGGCACATGAAGCATTAAGATGCGTGACCATGAATATCATAGAGCGCATCCGTTTATCAATTTTTCCTGGTGCCCATAAACCGGCAGAAGAGCAGAAAGGCCAGCGGAAATATTTCCGCAGCCTGCTGCTGCATTTCAGGCCCAGGGTTGTTCCGGAGCGCACCCTCAGGTTCTCCCTGACCTGGGGGCTTGGCGGCATGGCCGCTGTACTGGTATTTCTTCTCTTTGGTACCGGCTTGATGCTCAAATTCGTGTACGAGCCATTTCCCGACAGGGCCTATGATTCCATCCTGCATTTGCAGCAAAATATTCCATTTGGGCAGTTAATCAGGAATATCCACCATTGGAGTGCCAACGGGCTTCTTGTTATAGCATTCCTTCATTTTCTGCGGGTCTTTTTTACCGGTGCTTTTGTTGCACCCCGTCAGTTTAACTGGATCATCGGTCTGGCACTTTTTGCAGCCGTTATACTATCTAATTTTACCGGCTACCTCCTGCCCTGGGACCAACTGGCTTTCTGGGCAATTACCATCAGCAGTTCCATGCTGGAGTACATCCCCGGAGTGGGTACATGGCTGCAGGAATCAGTACTGGGAGGACCGGAACTCGGCCCAGCAACCATCTCGAATTTCTATGCCATTCATACCGCCGTTCTGCCGGCCCTGCTGCTGCTCATTATGCCGTTTCACTTCTGGCGCATACGAAAGGCAAACGGCCTGGTTATTCCCAGGTTGCCGGATGAAGATACCGGTACCCTTGGTCAAAAGGTCAACACCATTCCTAACCTGATAATACGTGAAGTGGCGGTGGCCCTGGTATTGCTTGCCGTCATCCTGGTCATCTCCATGCTCTTTAACGCACCCCTGGCAGCCAAGGCCAACCCGGGTCTGAGTCCCAACCCCACCAAGGCGCCCTGGTACTTCATGGGCATCCAGGAAATGCTCATGCACTTTCATCCTGTTTTTTCATTGTTCATTATCCCGTTAATGCTGGTATTCGGACTGCTCTGCATCCCCTATATAAACTATCAGTCTGAAACAGCCGGGGTCTGGTTCTGTTCCAATAGAGGCAGGAGAATGGCCCTAATTGCTGTGCTGACTTCAATAGCAGCAACTGTTACCGGTATTCTGGCAGACGAGTTCATTATCGGTTCCGTCCTGACCGGGCCGCCTGATATCATCAGCAGCGGCCTGGTTCCTTTTGTAATAGCGCTGGCCGGCTGCATCGGCTTCTATATCTTTATGAAGAAAAGGTTTAGCGCAACAAACAACGAGGCTGTCCAAACTCTTTTCATTCTCCTGGCTACAGCCTTTCTGGTTTTGACAATTATTGGGATATGGTTCAGGGGAACAGGAATGCAGTTGATGTGGCCATGGTAAATTTGAGGCTAAGAGGCGAAAGGGGTAAAAAAAATAAGGGTACAAGGGTTCAAGGAGTCGAGGGATCAAGGGGCCGAGGGGAAAAGATGTTTTTAGTGCTTCAACCTTGAAACCTGGAAACATTGTGTCTGTCTGCCAATCATCGTCTGTTTTGTGAGACGATACTCATCGTCTGTTTTGTGAGACGATACTCATCGTTTGTTTTGTAAAACGATAATCGTCAGCAGTTTGTTGATTAACGAAACGAATCAACGATTGACACGTATGCTGACAAACCTTGACACCTGAAATGTGTAGGAATTTTTAAAGACATAATGGCAAAAACTGATCCGAAAAATAACCAATATGTAGAGAAAGAACCCGCGTCTTCCCGCCGTTCTTTACTCACCAAACTGTGGGTTTTGCTGGGCATAGTAGCCTTGGCTGAACTGATCGGTATCGTCTTTGCCTTTTTGAAGCCCAGCCCAAAAAAAAGTAGTGCAGCTGATCGTGCCGCCATAATCATTGCAGGGCCGGTGGATACTTTTCAGCCCGGTACAGTGACCGCCTTTGTCCGGGGCAAATTCTACCTGGCCAGGCTGGAGGACGGCGGTTTCCTGGCCCTGTCGCGCAGTTGTACGCATCTGGGCTGCACGGTTCCCTGGGTGGCCAAAGAAAACAAGTTCATCTGCCCCTGCCATTCTTCGGAGTTCGATATCAGGGGAGAGGTAATCAGTCCGCCTGCACCAAGGGCCCTTGACCTGTACCAGGTTGTTATTGAAAACAACGTGCTCAAGGTGGATACCAATAAACGCAAAAAACGGTCTGAGTTTACTGCAGGCCAGATTACCTACCCGAAAAAAACGTGAGCCGGCAAAACAACGACATAAAGGCCTGGGAACTGACCGGCCTTATAGCAGCGATTGTTATCATCCTGTCCCTGCCGATCTACTATTCTGCAGTGGTGAAAAACATGAACGACGCAGTTATATCCAGCGCTCCGGCAACCTTTGCAGGCAGTGCAAAATGCAGGGACTGCCATAAAAAGGAATATGACAGCTGGCAGGGTTCCCACCATGACCTGGCCATGGAAGTGGCAAATGAGACCACGGTGCTGGGCGACTTTAACAACGCTGAGTTCACTCTCCATGGGGTAACCTCGCGCTTTTATAAAAAGGACGGCGGATATTTTGTCTATACCAATGGCCCGGCAGGTGAGATGGACGAGTTTGAGGTGACCCATACCTTCGGCTGGTACCCGCTGCAGCAATACCTTGTCCCATTTCCCGGCGGCCGGCTGCAATGTCTGCCAATCGCCTGGGATGCCAAGCAGAAAAAATGGTACAGAGTACCGCCCGAGGGACCGGTTGACCCGGGTGACTGGCTCTACTGGACCAATGCGGCTCAGAACTGGAACGGCATGTGTGCTGAATGCCACTCCACCAATCTGAAAAAAAACTATGATTCTGTCTCAGATACCTACAGTACAACCTGGTCGGATATCGATGTGGGATGCGAGGCCTGCCACGGCCCTGCTTCCAGCCATGTGAACTGGGCCGAAATGCCCGAAATGGCCCGACCGCCAGCAGTAAATTTCGAACTGGCGCAGAAAACCTCCGGAACCAGTGCTCGGGATATGGTGGAGCTGTGTGCACCGTGCCATTCCCGCCGGGCGGCATTGGGAGACTACGTGCATGCTGAAGCTGACCTTTTGGACAGTCTCCTGCCCAGCCTGCTGACCGAAGAACTCTACTTTGCCGACGGTCAGATCCTGGAGGAGGTTTACGTCTATGGCTCGTTTACCCAGAGTAAAATGTACCGACACGGGGTGCGCTGCAGCGATTGCCACAATGTCCACAGCATTAAACTTGTCAAAGAAGGTAATGACCTCTGTCTGCAGTGTCACCGGGCTGCGCAGTATAACACCAGGGAGCATCATTTTCATAAGCAGAAGGATGAGCCGGGCGAGCCCATAAGATCAGCAGAAGGTGAAGTGCTGTTTGAAGTGGGTACAGGCGCGCAATGCGTTCAGTGCCACATGCCAGGCAGGTATTACATGGGAATAGACTACCGGCCTGACCACAGTTTCAGGATACCCGATCCGACGCTTAACGGAGTTCTCAACACACCTGATGCCTGTCTCCGTTGTCATATAGATAAGAATTCACAGTGGTCGGATGAAACCATTACCAAATGGTACGGTCCTGGCCGTCTGCCTCACTACGGCACCATTATTGAGAAAGGCCGCCGTATGGATGCTGAAGCCCACGGGGAATTGATCCGCTTGGCCGCAGATCCTCTTTACCCGGTTATTGTGCGGGCCACGGCACTTTCCCTGTTAGCAGCCTATGCCGGCGAAGAAACTATCCAGGCAATGGAGATTGCATTGATGGATGAAGAAGCCATGATCCGGAGAACCGCCGTGGCATCCATCCAGGTACCTGACCAGGAAAAACTGGCCAAACTCATTGGTCCCATGTTGTATGACCCGGTCAAAGCTGTGCGCATTGAAGCTGCCAGCCGGTTGGCCGGAGATATATCAAAACATCTGAATGCTGACCAGCAGAAGGTTTTTCAGGTTGCTCTCCAGGAATTTGAGTCAGCCATGGAATATTCAGCTGATTTTTCCTTTGGCCGCTACAACCTTGCCAACCTTTATGCCGATCTTGACCGACAGCAGGATGCGATCAATAACTACAAGGCAGCCCTCAAAATAGATAATCAGTTCCACCCGGCCAAGGTCAACCTGGCCATGCTGTACAACCGGACAGACCAGAATGACCAAGCTGAAAAGCTCCTTCGGGAAGTGGTGACTGCGCAACCCGAGTTATACGAAATTGCCTATTCCCTCGGTCTTCTCCTGGTGGAAATGCAGCAGTATAATGAGGCTGTCACCTTTCTTGAGAAAGCGTCTAAGGGTATGCCGGACCAGGCCCGCATTCATTACAATCTTGGGCTCCTCTACCAGCAACTCACAAGGATATTGAGGGCCGAGAAAGAACTGCAGCTTGCCCTGATGCTCGAACCTGAAAACCTGGACTTCCAGTATGGAATGGCAGACCATTACCTGAAAAGAGGGATGCTGCAGGAAGCCAGGCGCATAGCTGAAAAGATGGCCGCCCTGCATCCTGACAATCCGATCGGCAGCGGATCCTCGACTATATTGATAAAAATATGGGTAGGCAGAAATAGAAAACAGCTTCTACCTCTTAGGATTCGACTGTCGGTGTATATCAGAGGTCGGCCTGGATAGCATCAGGTTGTTATTATCCTTTATCATCTCGCCACTGATTCACGGGCAATGCCATGTACGCTTTCGGTGTCCTGATCCTCTGTCTGCCGGCTCCAGTCTTTTTCAAAGCTGCCCCTTGACAGCCCTGTTCAATAATTTGTATATCTAACACACTGCTTTTGCACAGAATTGCTCAATATTAGACACATATACGTTACGTGGGAGTTGAATGCAGAGCTTGCTTGAGAAACTCATAAAATATACAGTCATTCTCCTCATTGTCCTGGCATCCACTCCTGTTTGGGCTGCGGAAGAACCAGCAGCAGCGCAAGCGGCGGCAGCGGAAGCGGCTGCAGAGAAATCTGTTAGAGATGAGGAGGTTGGCGGCCTTAGTGAAGGCCGCAAGTTTATCCCTGCTGCAGATGAACCTGCAGTAGAGGAACCTGTTGGAGAAGAACCTGCTGCAGAGGAAACTGCTGGTGGAGATGTTCCTGCTGCAGAGGAACCTGCTGAAGATGATGAGGTTGGCGGACTTAGCGAAGGCCGCAAGTGGATCCCTGCCGTATCGTTCCCTCCGGCCGACCCGGACAGCATTGAAGGAGAAGTCTATTTCTGGGACAGAGATTTTCTTATTGATTTCGCTCATTCAAATCTGCACATTTCCAAAAAGCGTGGAATTGAATATACCAGAGACGACAGTGAGTTCTATCTCAGGATCGGCGGCAGGATATATATAGATTTTGTCAAGTACTTTGAAGACAAGAATGATCTGGGAGATAACGGGGTCGGCATAAGAAACTTTACTATCGAGATGAACGGCCGCTTCAACAAGCAATGGCTCTACAGGTTGAGTTGGGGCGGTTTACCAGTGGAGGCAGGTTCGACGGTGGCGGTGCATTTATAGACGATGCCTATGTGTCGTATAACGGCTTTAAAAAAATCGCCATTATATTAGGGCAACATAAAGAACCATTCGGTTTAGAGGAATCGAGCAGTTCGCTGGTAACCACTTTCATGGAACGGGGACTGCCCAATGCGCTGGTCACCGGCACAAACCTCGGGGCAAGTTTCAGTACTTACCGCTCATGGTGGGGCTTACCGCAGGTGCTATTTGCCGAGGATCTTTCCAATGGTTCCGACCTCAGTAACCAGGGGTATGGTCTGACCGGACGCATTCATTTCAATCCAGGACACCGTGAGGACAGGGTATACCACCTGGGTTCCTCTGTATCCTTCCGTGATATCAGCGATACAGATAGTTTCTACTACCGTAACCGGCCCGAGTCAGGGTTGACGGATGTGCGTTATGTGGATACCGGCGACATTTTCAACCCGGAACATGTCTACCGCTATAATCTTGAAGCGGCGGTCACTGCGGACCATTTGCAGTGCAGGGTGAGTACATCGGCTCCCGCATGACAC
>PVMK01116779.1_pt1 | contig 11290 bp, 12 predicted proteins | sample 1853481 | NCBI WGS metagenome assembly PVMK01 (sample SAMN08533507, study PRJNA380276) | Marine sediment metagenome, whole genome shotgun sequencing project. | reverse complement strand
GCCTGTCCGCAATGTAAGGGCGAAATCACTCCCGACGACAAGCATGATCAACTGTTCTGCCAGGCATGTAAGCTGGCTTATCCGGTTCGTGACGGAATCCCCGTCATGTTGGTCGATGAAGCCTTGCCGCTGCCATAGAATAGCCCTTTTTCCCGTAATCGAAACCTCTTGAGAAATCTCGAACCAGAAAAAATCAGTCGCATCATGGTCAGAACAGCCAACTGGATTGGCGATGCCGTCATGACCCTGCCGGCGTTGATGGCTGTCAGGGAGACTTATCCCGAGGCACATATTGCCGTGGTGGCCAATCCTCTGGTTGCCCAGTTGCTGGAAAACCATCCTGGTTGTGATGAGATCATCGTTTATAACAAACGCGGAGAACATTCAGGCATCTTCGGTATGCTGCGATTTGCATTCGCTTTGCGCCGACGGAAGTTCGATTGTGCGATTCTTTTTCAATATGCGATAGAGGCCGGTGTCATGACCTTTCTGGCTGGAATTCCGCGCCGCCTCGGTTTTACTACCGATGGCCGCAGGTTTCTGCTGACTCATCCGGTACCCTTTGGCGAAACAGAAAAAACGATTCACCAGACAGACGCTTTCCTGCGTATTGTGAATCATTATGACATCATCGCTGCAGATAAGGCTCAGACTCTGGCATTGCTTGAAGAAGAACGCATCTGGGCGAAAGAACAGTTACCTGAAGGCCCGGTTGTGGTCATCAATCCTGGGGCGGCTTACGGTTCGGCCAAGCGCTGGTACCCGGAACGTTTCGCGGCCGTTGCTGATTTCCTGGCGTCAGAATACGGCATGACCCCTGTGCTGATTGGTGGACCGGGTGAGGTTGAAGTCGGCAACGACATTGCCGCTATCATGCAATCTCCGGTATTGAACTTTGTTGGCAAAACATCGGTACGACAGATGATGGCCTTGATCGATTCTGCTTCACTTATGGTTACCAATGATTCCGGTCCTATGCATGTGGCGGCTGCCTTCAAGGTGCCGATTGTCGCTGTTTTTGGACCGACTAGTCATACCACGACATCGCCTTTTACAGAGTACTTTCGCATCGTCCGTCATGATGTTGGGTGCTCTCCATGCATGCTCAGGGAATGTCCGACTGATCACCGATGTATGGATAGTGTTACAGTTGATGATGTGATTGAGGCAGCGAAGTCTCTTCTTCTCGAGATTGCTTGAAATCTCACCCCTATTTGCCGTAAAGTATCGTTGATGTCACGTCATCTGATTGAAAAATATCGTCAACGTTTCGAACAGGAAACAGGATTGACTGCCAACCCATGGGGCGGTCGTCTGAGCGTTGCCCTGGTTTACCCGAACACCTATCACCAGGGTATGAGCAACCTTGGTATGCAGACTGTCTACCAAATGCTCAACAGCAGGGACGATACGCTCTGTGAGCGTTTTTTTCTCCCCGATCCGGAGGACATCGACGAACATCGTCGCACTGGTTTGCAGCTGGTTTCGGTTGAATCGCAACGTTCTCTAGACGATTTTGACCTGATTGCTTTCTCCATCTCTTTTGAAAATGACTACCTGAACCTGCCGATTATCTTTGAACTCGGTCGTCTGCCGCTCTGGCGTGAGGATCGTAATGAGTCTCATCCTCTGGTCCTTTGTGGTGGTGTTTGTGCTTTCCTCAATCCAGAGCCTCTGGCTGACATCATGGACCTTTTTGCGGTTGGCGAGGCTGAAGTGATCCTGCCGCCACTGCTGCAGGGGTTGCTCGATCCTGATGTGTCCAGTCGCAAAGAGCTCTTGAGTCATCTCTCGCAGGTGCCGGGTATTTATCTCCCCGGGGGATACACTCCTGATTATATGGAGAGTGGCGAGTTGCGGTCGATGCCTCCGTCTGAAGAACTCCCTGAACATGTCAAACGTCAGTGGCAAAACAATCTCGATGAGAGTCAGAGTCGCACCTGTGTGGCGACACCAGAGACGGAGTTTGGCAGTATGCATCTGGTTGAGGTCTCACGTGGGTGTCCGCGTGCCTGTCGCTTTTGTGCTGCCGGTTTTATCTACCGGCCATTTCGTGAACATTCACTGGACCATTTGCGACATGAGATTCTTGGTGAACAGCAGGAGGTCGGCAGGGTTGGCCTTGTGGCTGCTGCTGTCTCTGATTATGGCGATTTGGCTGACATCGGTCGTGCCATTCTCGACCATGGTGGTGAAGTTTCTGTTTCAAGTGTGCGTATCGACGCGATCACGACCGAGCAGATACAAGTCCTTGCTGACGCTGGTCACAAGACCCTGGCCCTGGCTCCAGAAGCTGGTAGTCAGCAGATGCGTGATGTGATCAACAAGGGGATTGATGAAGAACAGATCCTCGCAGCAGTGAAACTGCTTGCGGAGGGTGGCATCCCGAACCTCAAGCTGTATTTCATGATTGGGCTGCCGACTGAATCGGAGTCTGACATTGTTGCGATTGTCGATTTGACAGTGAAGATCCGGCAGATCTGGGAGGGAGTCGGTAAACAGCGTGGCCGTCTTGGCCGACTTCACCTTTCGGTGAATCCCTTTGTGCCGAAGCCCTGGACACCACTGCAGTGGGCGCCGATGGAACGACGCGGGCAGCTTGAAAAGAAATATCGTTTGTTGCAGAAACGCTTGCGCCCGCTACCGAATGTTGATCTGAACTTCGAATCGTTACGCCAGGCCGAGATTCAGGGTCTCTTAGCCCGCGGAGACCGTCGTGTCGGTCGCCTCTTGCCATTGCTTGCTAATGGCTCCAGCCTGAAGGCTGCTTGTCGGCAGTCCGATATCGATCCAGCCTTCTATCTCCATCGTGAGCGAGGAGAGGCTGAACTCTTTCCCTGGGACATTATCGAGCAGGGCGTACAGCGTGAGCACCTGCATAAGGAATACGTGGAGGCATTGGCAGCCCGGCCCGGTTATGTCTGTCATGCGGGCTGTCGTCGTTGTGGGTTGTCATGCTGACCTTGTCTGGCTTCTATACCAGAAATATATACTGCAACCATTCGGAACGGCTCTAAAACATCCGCTGTGTCTCTCATCTCTCAGCTGATAACATATTGGCTTGACTGAATCTTCCCTTTGTAGTAGTTTTGCCTCACAAAATATATGACACTCTGTTGGCCCCTTGGGTCACAGAGCTTTAGCCCCGGCCTTCCCCTCCAGGAACCGGGGCCTTTTTTATTACTGATCGTCGTCGGTATGGTCGGCATCAATATGCGTTATGACAAGATCATCAACCATGCTGTGCCTCAGGATAAAGTGGTGCAGAAGATCATTCGTAATTTACAATCGATGACGATCGACTCCTCTAATATGCTCAAAGCTGTGGATCGCGTCACGGTTGAGCGGTTGCAGAACCTCTCTTCCAAGCGTTTGCGTGATTTCTCCTCCGCTCTGGCTCTAGGTGGGGCTATCAATTCTACTCACATGATTCTGGACAACTTCAGGAAACTCTGCATACGACATCGCTCTCTACAAGGCTAAAGATACTGGTCGAAACAAGGCTGTTCGCTTTGAAGAAGAGATGTGGTCAGGCGATGAGTTCTGATTCTCCTCTCACAGTCCATTACAAAGCCCTCGCTGTAAAGCGGGGGCTTTTTTAGTTGGTGCTTATGGCGTATTGACGATTCCTCGGTTATAATGACGAATCATTTAAATGCTACTGACGTTAACCTTAACTTACTGATATCAGAAGATTACATCGGAGGAAGACTATGGCGGATGCAAACTTGCTACTTGAAAAAGATGATGCTCTGGCAACAATTACTTTCAACAACCCCAAGGCGCTCAATGTCTTAACTGTGGCGACATTCTATGAATTGGAAAAGCTGCTAGTTGAATTGGAGCAGGATGCGGATGTCCGCGTGGTTATTCTCACAGGAGCCGGTGAGAAAGCTTTTATTGCCGGTGGTGATATCAGTCACTTGGGGACCCTCGATGTTAATGGTGCTCGTGAATTCACTCTGTTGGCCCAACGCGTTATCGACCGCATTGAAAGCTTTCCTATACCGGTGATCGCCGCGATTAACGGTTACGCTCTTGGCGGTGGCTGTGAACTGGCTATGGGGTGCGATATTCGTATTGCGGCTGACTCAGCAAAGTTTGGCCAGCCTGAAGTCAAGCTCGGCATTATCCCTGGTTTTGCCGGCACCCAGCGCTTGGCTCGCTTGGTCGGCAAGGGCCGGGCCAAAGAATTGATTTTTACCGGAGAAATGATTGACGCAGAAGAGGCGTGTCGGATCGGATTGGTCAACCGTGTGGTGGCAAAGGATCAATTGATGGCAGAGACGCGTGCTCTGGCTATGAAAATGTGTGATAAGAGCGCCTCGGCAATCAGAATCGCCAAGGAAGCGATTAATAATGGTCTCGAGATGGATTTTGCACGCGCTGAACGTTACGAAGCAGACCTTTTCGCTCTCTGTTTCACGACAGAAGATTGTAAAGAGGGTATCAGCGCCTTTATGGAGAAACGGCCTGCCAAATTCTAGATGGCAAAGGCAATATGGGGGTTAGAAATATTGAATCAAGGTATACAACAGCGGTAGGGTGAGCAAAGGCAAACACAATGCCAAATCCGGCCATGGCGATGGCCAGTTCCACGCCCCATGCCCGGCCGCAGCGGCCAGGGCACAAGCTGTTACCATCGGCGGCATCCCGGCTTCGAAGATGGAGATTTCGGCGGCTAAGCTGTCCAGGCCGAAGAGGCGACAGCCAAGCAAGGCTATCAGGGGGGCAATGATCAATTTGATGGCGAGCCCGGCACCAAGTGGTTTTAGTGTCGTTCGCTGCAGGCGCAGTTTTATCTGAAAACCGATGGCGGTCATCACCAGGGCGGTCAGCACTCCACCCAGGTCCTCCAGAGTATTAACGACTACCTGCGGGTAGGTCCAGTTGCGCAAGGCCAGGCCGATCATCAGGGCAGTGGTGGGCGGAAAGAGGAGAGCGCGTTTGATGATGGTTGCGACATCACTTCGCTCACCACTGTAAAGTGACAGGATGACTGCGCCATAGGTGGCAAAAATCAGCATGGTGCCGAGCTGGTCGTAGAGGATCAGGTGCGGGAATTCCCGCTTCTCCCCAAAAGGCATTGACCATCGGTACGCCCATGAATGAAGTGTTACCGATGGTACTACCAGCAACAGTACTCCGGTCGTTGCGCGTGGCCACTGCATGAACCGTGGACAAAGCTATGACAATGCTGCCGAGAGCATCAGCATGCACCATGGAACTATGGCGGCGATAACAGTTTCCCCTGAGATGGAGAGTTCTGGGACCTTGAGCAGAATGACCGCCGGAAGCGAAACGTAGAGGGCAAACATGTTGAGGACATGCGCTGTCTGGTCAGGAAAAGCCTTGAGGCGCCGGAACAGGACACCCAGTAATACAAAAAGACCGATCAGGATGAAGTTTGCCAAGGTCTGCTCCATGGTAGAATCAAGTTAGACGAAAGTAGCTTAAATTATGAGAGATTGCCAGCCTGAAAGGTGTTTCATGGCAACCATCGTCTCCAGAGGTAAAATCAGCCATGAAGCATCTTCAAAAGTCCTACTGAACACTTACCTCTAAGCCAGTGTCATTTTAAACAGGAGGAATTTCCCGTGTTAGCAAATAAGAGCATTACATCACTCGAATCAGTCCTCGATCTTGCCGTATGGTTGGAGAAGCATGGTCAGGCTTTATGAAAGAGCCCGTGACGCAGCAACCGAGCCCGGCCTGAAAGAAATTTTTGCCACTCTGGCTGCTGAAGAAAGGAAACATTGTGCGATTTACACAGATCTTTATGAACTCTATACCGGTAAGTCAGCTGAAGGGGAAGAACTGCTTGGCGAGTACGGTAAGTTCATCCAGTTATTGATCAAGGAAATCACTCAGTCTCTGGACTTTAGTAGTGAGTTGACCCAGGAAGATCTGATTAATCGGGCGTTGCAGTTCGAAAAGAATACACTGCTTTACTTTTCTGAGGTCAAACCGCTCTTTCGAGGCAAGGCTGGCGCGCTTATTGAGGCCGTCTGTCGCGAGGAAAAGAGACATATCCAGCAGTTGCTGGAGTGTCGTGAATTGCTGCGGGCTGGCTCGGCGTAAAGTTAAAAGAAGACAAGACTTGTCATTAATTGGCGAGCTCTGGTAAAATCCTCAGTAGCTGTTTAAATATCAACTACGAAAGGAGTCATAGCAATGCGTAATAAACGTCTTCTGCTCTATGCAATTTTTATAACCGGCATAGTTCTCCTCGCTATGTGTCTTACTGCTAGTGCCGCCTCGGTGCCGCGCATCTCCACTGATGAGCTCAAAACAAAGCTTGGTTCTGCTGATCTTGTGGTGCTTGATGTTCGCGCTAACTGGGACTGGGTCAAGTCTGAAGAACAGATACCCCGGTTCGGATCGTGTCCCTCCTGGCGGGGCGAACCAATGGGCTGCGAATTATCCCTAAGGAGAAGACAATCGTTCTCTACTGCGCCTGAGTGAATGAAGCGACCAGTGCCAGTGTGGCACGGACATTGATAAAAATGGGCTACTCCAAGGTTTATGCTCTTAAGGGTGGCTGGCACGAGTGGAAAAGCAAGGACTATCCGGTGGAATCTAAGGAATAAATCAATGAGTGGAAAGACCCTGTATGACAAACTCTGGGATCGTCACGTGGTTCGTTGTGACGATGATGGCACCTGTCTGCTTTATATTGACAGACACCTGGTTCATGAAGTGACCTCACCTCAAGCCTTTGAAGGTCTGCGACTTGCCGGGCGTGTTCCCTGGCGGGCAGAGGCAAATCTGGCTGTGCCGGATCATAACGTGCCCACGACGGACCGTAGCGAAGGTATCGCTGATCCTCTGTCTCGACTCCAGGTTGAGACCCTCGATGCCAATTGCTCAGAGTTCGGCATTACTGAATTTACTATGGATGATATCCGCCAGGGCATCGTACATATTATCGGTCCTGAACAGGGTGCGACACTCCCAGGTATGACGATTGTTTGCGGTGATTCACATACCTCGACTCACGGCGCTCTGGGTTCTTTTGCTTTTGGTATAGGCACTTCTGAGGTCGAGCATGTTCTGGCGACTCAATGCATTATACAGAAAAAGGCTCGTAACATGCTGGTCAGTGTGGATGGTCAGGTTGGAATTGGGATTACCGCCAAGGACATCATGCTTGCCATTATCGGCAAGATCGGCACTGCCGGTGGTACAGGGTATGTGATCGAGTATGGTGGCGATGCGATCCGGGCCTTATCGATGGAAGGACGTATGACGGTCTGTAATATGTCGATTGAGGCTGGCGCGCGCGCCGGCATGATCGCCGTTGATGAGAAGACTATCGATTACGTCAAGGGCCGCCCCTACTCTCCAAGCGGAGCACTTTGGGAGAGGGCGATCATTGACTGGCAGTCGTTACAGAGTGATGCCGATGCTCATTATGATCATGTCGTGCAGCTTGATGCCGCCACGATTCAACCCCAGGTGACCTGGGGGACTTCTCCAGAGATGGTGGTTGCTATCAATGACTGTGTTCCGGACCCCGCAACGGAACCCGATCTTGTTAAGCGCGAAGGTATGCAGGCGGCTCTCGCCTATATGGGGCTGACTGCGAACACTCCGATGACCGAGATTTACCCTGAAACAGTGTTCATTGGTTCCTGCACCAATGGCCGCATTGAAGATCTGCGTGCAGTGGCCAAGGTCGTTAAAGGCCACAAGGTTGCCGCAAATATTAGGCGGGTTCTGGTTGTTCCCGGATCAGGTCTGGTCAAACAACAGGCCGAAGCCGAGGGATTGGATAAGATATTCAAGCAAGCAGGTTTCGAATGGCGCGAGCCGGGTTGCTCCATGTGCCTCGCTATGAACGCCGACCGTCTCTCACCACAAGAACGCTGTGCCTCAACCTCAAACCGCAATTTCGAAGGCCGGCAGGGGCAAGGTGGGCGTACTCACCTGGTCAGCCCGGCCATGGCTGCTGCTACCGCAATTGTCGGTCACTTCGTTGATGTCAGAACTCTGGAGGTTTGACCTATGCAAGCATTTTGCAAGCTGAATGGACTGGTTGCGCCTCTGGATCGCTCCAATGTTGATACGGATGCCATCATTCCCAAGCAGTTCCTCAAGTCGATTAAGCGTACCGGTTTCGGCCCGAATCTTTTTGATGAATGGCGTTATCTGGATCACGGCGAACTTGGCATGGATTGTAGCAAGCGTCCTCTTAATCCCGATTTTATTCTCAACCAGTCTCGCTACCAGGGTGCGCAAATCCTGCTGGCGCGTGACAATTTCGGTTGCGGGTCCTCTCGTGAACATGCGCCATGGGCAATGTTTGACTACGGCTTCCGGGCGGTGATTGCGCCAAGCTTTGCCGATATTTTTGCCAACAACTGTTTCAAGAACGGCATCCTGCCGGTTGTGCTCCCGGTTGAAACAGTTGCTATGCTGTTTGCAGAGGTTGAGGTAGCCTCCGGTTACTGTCTGGACGTTGATCTCGAACAGCAGCTGGTGACAACGCCGACAGGCGAAGTGTTTGGATTCTCCGTCGATGGGTTCCGTAAGAAATGTTTGCTGGAGGGGCTTGACGACATCAGCCTGACTTTGCAGTATGTCGAGGAGATAAAAACATTCGAAGCCAGACGAAAAATTGAAGAGCCCTGGTTGTTTGGCTCTTGATATTAATCGCAATATCTCAAAATGGATTTAAACATTACTTTTATCTGAAGAGGTTGCAATGCAAGGATCAGAACTGGTTTTAAGGGCGCTTCATGCCAAGGGTGTGAAATACATTTTTGGCTACACCGGCGGAGCGATAATGCCGATCTTTGATGAGATGGAAAAGCAGCAGCTTTTCACTTTTGTTATGCCTCGTCATGAGCAGGGGGCGACGTTTATGGCTCAAGGCCTGTCACGCGCTTCACTCTCGACAGACAATCCGCAAATCGGTGTTTGTATGTCGACCTCTGGTCCGGGAGCGATGAACTTGGTAACCGGTATTGCGGATGCACATATGGACTCTGTCGCTATAGTCGCAATAACCGGGCAGGTGGCAACCGGAGTCATTGCTACCGATGCTTTTCAGGAGAGTGATGTGGTTGGTGTCATGATGCCAATTTGTAAACAAACCTACATGCCTCTTACTGTCGAGGATGTTGAGAAAACTGTTCACGAGGCCTTCTACGTGGCAACAACCGGTCGTTTCGGCCCGGTGGTGATTGACATCCCCAAAGACGTACAAGTGCAAAACAGCAAGGAGAGCTACACCTTTGACGCAAAGAAGTTTCGTCCGAAGCTGCCGGGGTTTTACTATCATCCATCGCCAGAGCGGGAAGTTCTGCATCAGGCTATTGAGTTGATCAATAGTAGCGAACGGCCGGTAATGTTCTGCGGTCACGGGAGTGATTTCCAGTAATGCCGGAGCGATGTTGCAGGAATTTGCCGAAAAGACCAATATTCCCGGTGGCCTTCACCCTGCATGGTTTATCGGCGATGCCAGCCGATCATCCTCTGAGCCTTGGTATGATGGGTATGCACGGTACCGTTGAAGCAAATCGTGCTGTCATGAATGCCGATTTGATTATCAGTTTTGGCATGCGCTTCGATGACCGGGTGACCGGAAAGCTGAATGAATACGCTAAAAATGCCGATGTGATCCATGTTGAGATAGATCCTTCCGAACTCGACAAAAATGTTGCGACCACTGTAGCGATTAATGCCGATGTCTCCAGGACCTTGCATGTCATGCTCCACGATCCCGAACTGACTTCCAAGCCAAGACGGCGCTGGCTAAAGGAGATCGAAGTGAATCGTCAGGAGACAATGGCCGAGGTTGAGGCAGAAATTGCTGCCGGGGTCGGTGACGATGGCAAGCTTTTGATGAAAACGATTATCCGTCGTTTGTCAGATATTACCGAAGGCAAGGATATCGTTGTTCCTGATGTTGGCCAGCATCAGATGATGTCGGCCCGTTACTATAACTTCCAGACCAATAATAGCTGGTTTACCTCCGGTGGCGCAGGCACTATGGGATGCTCTTTGCCGATGGCAATCGGGGTCAAACTGGCACGACCTGATGAGCGGGTTTGGTCGATCAGTGGTGACGGCGGTTTCCAGATGAATATCCAGGAATTGGGCACCATTATGGAGCAGGGCACGGATGTCAAAATCATGATTTTGAACAACGGTTATCTGGGCATGGTACGTCAATGGCAAACACTTTTTTTTGACGGTCGTTATGCCGGGACGCCGATGCAAAGCCCTGATTTTGAACTGATTGCCAAGGCCTATAATATACCGTATCAGAAAGTTACCGAACTGGATCAGGTCGATGCAGCCATTCGTACTGCTGCTGATCATGAGGGTGCTTACCTACTCGAATTTATCTGCGATCCTTCTGAGGTTATCTTACCGATGATACCGGCTGGTGGTGGCTTTGGCGATATGATCGTGTCGCGGTCTAAATCCTGAATTTTAAAATTTTGATGGGAATATAAAAATGACAGTTAAAAAAATGCAAAGACGGGCTGTCCTGGCTTTTGTGCAGAACAAACCGGGGACGCTCAATAAAATCTCCATGATGATTCGCCGAAAGATGTACAACGTCGATACTCTGACTGTCTGCAAAGCCAAGGCTCCAGGTGTCAGTCGTATGACGATCACACTGCGTGAAGATGACGAAGCCAGGGTTACTCAGGTGATTCGGCAGCTGGAAAAGTTCACCGAAGTGATCCGGGCCAAAGAACTGGATCGTGACAAGAGCTATTGGCGTGAAGTGGCCATCGTCAAATTTGAGCTGGAAAAGAAGGCCTTTGAGAAACTACAGAAAAAGTACACGGTTGAAATTCTCGACAGCCAGCCGCACGATATTTACATTGTGCAGATTGCTGGTCCCACGGAGCGGATTGATAGCTTTCTGGAGGATGTTGGGGCAGATCATTTTATTGAAATAGCGCGGACGGGCGTCACCGCAATGGATAAATGAGTAGTTAGCTATAATGACTTTAAGGCCAAAAGAAGCTCTAACAGGGATAGACAGGATGTGCAGGATAAAACCATTAAAAGAATAAATATTTGTAGTTTATCCATGCGCTGAAGGCTTTGACTTTATCCTGTTCATCCTGCATATCCCTGTAAAAAAAACAGTTTAAATCTCCTGGTTATTGGTGGGGCGAAGCAGACAACCTGATACTAAGAAGGTAAGACAATGAAGCGTCGTAGCGAGGAAATCACAGGTCGCAAGAACTCAGAAAGTTGGGTTGAACGTACTGCCGCGCGAACCATGCTGCGGGCTGTACGTTTTACTGATGAAGACTTCGAT
>PVMK01114292.1_pt1 | contig 11291 bp, 13 predicted proteins | sample 1853481 | NCBI WGS metagenome assembly PVMK01 (sample SAMN08533507, study PRJNA380276) | Marine sediment metagenome, whole genome shotgun sequencing project. | reverse complement strand
TCGTGAACAGGCCCGGCGTACCCCGGCCACCGAGGTTCCTCTTGATTTGCCGGGCCAGCGACTCAAAAACGGCGGCAATATCACTTTTCGTCAGACCGGTATCCATGGCGATTTGTGTGTAAATTTCGGATTTTCCTGGCGCTTTGGTTTTTGCACCGGTCTTGGGTTTGGCTGCCATGAAAAAGTATCTCCGCAAAAAAGGGGACAGTTTACTTAATTGACCTCACTCCAGTTAGAAGGAGATCAATCAAGTGAACTGTCCCGTAAAGTTAATTGGTGAAAAACTGGCGCTTGAAGCGAATGTCCGTTGCCGTGGCGACGCCTTCCGGAGTGACGCTGATGTCGAAGATCAGAATTTCGCGATTGGCGATCGGTGTTTCCCCGATATAATAAATTGATTCCCCTTCCGTGATTGTACGCATGTTTATGTTCTTGAGTTGCCCGGTCAGGTTGACTGTTTTGACGGTGACCTCGGCGTTTGCTGCATTGTTCGTGCCTTCCTCCAGTACCGATACCGTCAACATCGCGCGGTTCTTGCTGCGCACGAAGTTATATGCCTGCGCCACTTCCGGTGGCAATTGATCCGTGGACTGTGCGCTGAAATGAACGACATAATCACCAATGTCCACTGACGTCGCGCCAGCGGGCTGTGGCACCGGCACTGTCGCGTCAGTCGCAGGTCCGCCGCAAGCTACCAGCAAAGACAGACATGACAGAGTGATGATTGTTTTAATTATTCTCACGCTTTGCGTTCCCCTGTCCGGTTAAGCGAGTCACCTGCAGACTATAGCCCATCGGCGGCGCTTGTCCTAGATCAATGGGGTCAGACTCGATCGATCATGAGTCCATTGATCAGGAATTCGGATTCAAGTCTCTGAGCCAGGATGGCATTAGCGCCGGTGTCGAAATCTCGAATGTCTTGTTGCGCTGCGAGGCGCCACTCTTCAATGCAATGCGCGACGGAGGTACGCCGAATTCACTGGCCAGTTGCCGGATGACATCCTTATTCGCCCTGCCATCGGCGGGAGGGGCGGTGGTCTTGATCCGCAGTCGCCCATCCTTCACGCCCTGGATTTCACTGCGGCTACCACGCGGCTGCACGCGGACCGCTACGACCAGACTGATTTCCCGATCCGTTCCGGCAGGCATAAGGAATGCTCCGTGTGAAATCAGATTGGAATGGGTCGGTACGATTGCAGAACGATTTCCGCCGCCTTCAAAAGTACGATCGCAAAAATCGGCGAAATATCGAATCCACCGATGGCGGGAACGATACGGCGAAACGGACGGAGCATCGGCTCCGCCATCGTATTCAGCAGCACGGTCATCGGGTTATAGTTTTGCGGCGCCACCCAGCTCAATATGATTTTGATCAAGATAACGAAGAAGAATAGATTGAGACTCAGGATGGCAAGTTCAAGAATCGCTGTAATCGCAATTGGCAGGGTTTCCACGCGGAGCCCTCTTAATGCGAGCAGCGCCAGTATCAGCAGAAACTCGAGTATGTAGGCAACCAGGATCGTCGAAGTATCGAGGCGGCCGATCGGCGGGATAATTCGTCTTACCGGTATTACCAGCGGAGAAGTGATTCGCAAAATGCCATTAGCGATCGGATTGCGAAAATCCGCTCTCATTATGGGCAACCAAAAGCGCAGTAACAGCAACAGCAAATATAGCTGCGCCAGCGTTTTAACGATGAAGTATAGAGCCTGTGTCATGGCGAACTGTCTGTTTAACTTGCGCTGGCTTCATTGGCCAGTTCGGCAGCCCGTCGTTCGGCCGCGTCAATGGCTGCTGCAAAGATACCACGAACATCAGCCGCATCGAGAAGCTCAAACGCGGCTGTCGTGGTGCCCCCTGGCGATCGTACACGTTCGATGAGCGATGACATCGATTCTGTTTCAGCGGCGGCCAGCGACGTCGCTCCGCGCGCGGTCTCAACCGCAAGCGTGCGAGCAGTTTCCGGATCGATGCCCGCCTTGATGCCGGCCTCGATCATGCAATCGATCAGCAAATAGAAATATGATGGGCCTGTACCGGATACCGCCGTGACTGCATCCATTTTCGACTCGCTGTCCAGCCACACGACCTGCCCCACAGCTGTCATTATATTCTCGGCCATGTCGCGCCCGGACTCGCCAGTTCGTTCGTTGGCAAACAGCGCCGAGATACCCTGGTCGATCAGGGCCGGCTGATTGGGCATGACCCGCACGACGGAGAGGCCACCCCCGAGCCATTGGTCGATGTCGTCAATCTTTGGACCAGCGGCGATTGACATGATCAATGGCCGCGAATGTTGCACGACTTCCCGTCAGATTCTCGCAAACCGGCTTCAGAATTTGCGGTTTGACGGAAAACAAAAGAGTTTCTGCTGCCGCGGCGACCGTCTCGTTTTCTTCGGTCACCATGATGCCGTAAAGCTCCTTCCGCAAAAGGTCGCATTGCTCCGGCAAGGGGTTCGGCGACCATCAGATTTGTCGCGTGCATACCGCCGCGCAGCAGGCCCCCGGCAATCGCCCGTCCCCATGTTGCCACCGCCGATGAGTCCTACTTTGGTATTGATCACTCTCTGGCTCCGAATAGCGCCGTTCCGATTCTAACAATGGTTGCGCCTTCCCGAATCGCGGCAGCATAGTCTGCCGTCATCCCCATGGAAAGCGTATCCATTTGCATTCCGGACTTATTCAGCGCATGCATGAGTGCGCGCAGCCTGGCGAAAGGTTGTCGCTGTTCATCAAAATCATCCCGGATCGCCGGCAGACACATGAGTCCACGCAACTTGAGGCGAGGCAGATCGGCGACCGCCAGCGCCAAATCCGCCACCTCGTTGGCTGCGACCCCGGATTTGTTGTCTTCAGCGTCGATATTGACCTCGATACAGACGTTCAGGTCAGCGGCATAATGGGGGCGCTGTGCGCTCAGGCGGCGTGCGATCTTGAGCCGGTCAATGGTGTGAACCCATTGAAAATGCTCGGATACAGCCTTTGTTTTGTTGGACTGCAGGTGGCCGATGAAATGCCAGACAGCGTCGTCCCGGTCAACTGCGGCGATCTTGTCCAGCCCTTCCTGGACAAAATTCTCGCCAAAATCCCGTTGTCCGGCGAATAGGCCTCAAGAACGGCCTCAGCGGGCTTTTTCTTGCTGACCGCCAGCAGCCGGATCTGGTCCGCGGAACGCCCCGCATCCGCGGCAGCTTTCGCCAGCAAATCTTGGATTTTACGAAAGTTTTCCGTGACTCTAATCACGTTTTGCTCCGAGTGCTTCGTTATACTAGGCAGCCATCAGGTCCGGGTTATGGTAAGTCGGACCAGCCACATCCAGAGGGAGAACTATGGCCGTCGACGTTGCCCAATTGTTGTCGTTCTCGGTAAAGAACAACGCGTCCGACCTACACCTTTCCGCTGGGGTGCCGCCCATGATTCGTGTCGATGGCGACATCAAACGCGTCAACATGCCGGCGCTGACTCACAAAGATGTCAATAGCATGGTGTACGACATCATGAATGACAAGCAGCGGAAGGACTACGAAGAATTCCTGGAAACCGACTTCTCGTTTGAGATTCCGAAGCTCGCCCGTTTTCGCGTTAATGCATTCAACCAGAACCGTGGTTCGGCTGCTGTTTTCAGGACCATTCCCTCTGAAATCCTGACGCTCGATGATCTGGGCTGCGCCAACCATTTTCAAGGATTTATCGATGCATCCGCGTGGTATCGTTCTCGTTACCGGGCCGACCGGATCCGGCAAGTCGACTACGCTGGCGGCGATGGTTGATTACATCAACGACAACAAACCAGATCACATTCTCACGATCGAGGATCCGATAGAATTCGTTCACGAAAGCAAAAAGTCGCTGATAAATCAGCGCGAAGTTCACCGTGATACGCTCGGATTCAACGAGGCGCTACGTTCGGCACTGCGCGAAGATCCGGACGTGATTCTCGTTGGCGAGCTTCGTGACCTTGAGACGATTCGCCTGGCGCTAACCGCGGCAGAAACCGGTCATCTCGTTTTCGGAACGCTGCACACCAGTTCGGCGGCAAAAACCGTCGACCGTATCGTCGACGTGTTTCCGGCGGCCGAAAAGGAAATGGTCCGGGCGATGCTGTCGGAGTCGCTGCGAGCGGTTATTTCGCAGACATTGTTGAAGAAGGTCGGTGGCGGCCGGATCGCGGCGCATGAGATCATGGTTGGTACGCCGGCGATCAGGAAACCTGATTCGAGAGGGCAAGATTGCGCAGATGTATTCCGCGATTCAGACCGGGCAGGGTCAGGGCATGTACACGCTCGACCAGAACCTGGCGAGCTGATGGCCAAGGGTCTGATCAACAAGGAAGAGGCCAGGTTCCGCGCGGTCAACAAAGAGAAATTTCTAGGGCGTCGAAAGAAATTCAGGACGTCTGAGAGGAGAAACGGGAAATGGAACGCGAACAAGCGGTTCGCTGACGCAAAACCTGCTGAAAGAAAGATGGTCGAGAAAGGAAGGCTCGGATCTGTTCCTTACTTGTGGCTTTCCACCCGCGATCAAGGTAGACGGGTCCATTCATAAGGCGACCGATACGCCGTTGACGGCCGATCAAGCGGCGATGATGGTGCGTTCGATCATGAACGACAAACAGATCAAGGAATTCGACGCGACCAAAGAATGTAACTTCGCCATTGCACCGCAAGGTATCGGCCGCTTCCGCGTTAGCGCATTCATTCAACAGGGGCATGGTAGGCGCTGTGTTGCGTACGATCACGACCGAGATTCCCAACCCTTGAAGGACTGGATCTGCCGCCGATTCTCAAGGACGTCGTAATGAACAAGCGCGGTCTTGTAATCGTCGTTGGTGGTACGGGTTCTGGTAAGTCGACGACGCTCGCAGCGATGATCGGGCATCGAAATGAAAACTCGAAGGGCCACATTGTTTCGATCGAGGACCCGGTGGAGTTCGTACATCCGCACAAGGGCTGCGTGATTACGCAGCGCGAAGTCGGTGTGGATACCGAGACCTGGCATGCGGCTTTGAAAAACACGCTGCGTCAGGCGCCGGACGTCATTCTGATTGGCGAAATCCGTGACCGCGAAACGATGCAATATGGCATCCAGTTCTCTGAAACTGGTCACCTTTGTCTTGCCACACTGCATGCCAACAGCGCCAACCAGGCGCTCGATCGCATCATCAACTTCTTCCCCGAGGAACGCCGCTCACAGTTGCTGATGGATCTGTCACTCAATACCAAGGCATTCGTTTCGCAACGTCTGATCCCGCGGGAAACGGGCGTCGGCCGTATCGCTGCAATGGAAATCATGCTGAACTCGCCACTCATCGCCGACCTGATATTCAAAGGAGAGGTCGGGCAGATCAAGGAGATCATGGCCAAGTCCACGCGCCTCGGCATGCAGACTTTCGATCAGTCGCTATTCGCACTGTACGAAGACGGCACCATTTCCTACGAGGAAGCGATGCGCAATGCTGATTCGAAGAACGAACTCAGATTTCGTATCAAGCTTGAGAGTCAGCGCGAATCTTCGAATGACGATCGACAGTCAGAAAGCCTGAAGATTATGGAAGAAGACTCTGCTCAGTCATTCTGAGCAGCTCAAGGAACCGAATAAGCAATGAATGTAAAACCGCTTTTCAAGCTGATGGTCGAGAAGAAGGCGTCTGACCTTTTTTTCGCGCCGTTTGCTCCGGCCAAAATCAAAATCGATGGCAAAATAATGCCGGTCAACAAACTCGAAATGACGCCAAAAATGGTCAAACAGGCGGCAATCGAGTTGATGGACGACGACATGCTCGAGACGTTCACACGCGAACTCGAGATAGATTTTGCGATATCAGAGCCTGGCCTGGGCCGTTTCCGCGTCAATGTTTTCCATCAACGCGGCAACGTAGCCATGGTCTTGCGCTATATCACTTCGGAATTGCCAACGCTCGAAGAACTCGGCATGCCCGAACAGATGAAGGACCTGGTCATGCTGCGCCGCGGACTGATTCTGATGGTGGGCGCTACAGGCAGCGGTAAATCGACCACGCTTGCGGCGATGATCAATCATCGCAATGAAAAGACCTCGTCGCACATCATTACGATTGAGGACCCGATCGAATTCCTGCATCCTAACAAGCAGTCAATCGTTAATCAGCGCGAGGTTGGCCTCGATACGAAATCGTATGCGCGGGCACTGAAAAGTGCGATGCGCGGCGCACCCGACGTGCTGTTGATCGGTGAAATCCGTGATCACGAATCCATGCAGTCAGCCATAGACATGGCAGGTACCGGTCATCTCGTTCTTGCCACCTTGCATTCAAACAATGCGCCGGAAACGCTTGACCGCATCATCAACATGTACCCTCCGGAGCAGCACGCGCAGGTTTTCATGGACCTGGGACATTACCTGCGGGCAATCCTTTCACAGAGGTTGGTACGGTCGCGCACGGGTAAACGCGTTGCTGCCGTCGAACTGATGCTGAATACGCCACACATCAAGGACCTGATCCTGAAGGGCGACATCCCCGAGGTGAAGGAAGCATTGAAGAACAGCAGCGAAAAAGGCATGCAAAACTTCGACGAAGCGCTGCTCTCACTGTACAAGGCGGGCACGATTACGCTCGAAGAGGCGATGTCGAACGCCGATAGTCGCTCCAATCTCGAAGCCAAAGTCAACTTCGGGGGCTAAAAATGGAATCGCGGCTAAAGCCGCTCCCACAGTGCCAACAGAAAGACTGTGGGAGCGGCTTTAGCCGCGAATCCCTAGTTCTGGCACCGACCCTAAATCTAATTAATCGGCGTAATCACCCCCCTGCCTGGCGTCCATGGCACGGCTGCCGCATCAAGTGCCCGCAACAGTGCCCGGTACTCGCCGTCGATCAACGGTGTCAACGCTGACCCGATTTCGCTATAGGCATCCTGCGCGATCGCAAGCGACTCCCTTTGTGTTTGCGTCGGGCCGTAGGCGTTGCCGTTGGGATCGTAGGCGGCGTATTGCAAGCGATTGCGCACCGACATCAGCCCGGGGTCGCTGAAGTCGCCACGAGTTTCGTCGCCTCTCAGTCGATCTCGAGCCTGGCTGATGCGTTGCTGAATCGAATTTGCCTGAGCGTACAGGGCCATGTCGGCAGTCGAACTTTGCAATGCCTCTTTTATCGCGTCCAGTTGTGAAAGCGATTCATCGATTGATTTGACAGTGCCGCTCACGGCTCGCTGCATTTCATCGACTTGTCTTGAAAACGCGATGCGTTGTTCCTGGGAAGAACCAGCCAGCGTCGGTTCGCGAATGGAGACTACCTCGAACGACTCACTTTGCTTGAGGTCCACTAACACACCGTCAACCCGCTGGTACATGGCTACCTGGTAAGTCCCTGGCGCCACCAGCACACCGGTCGGGTTCGCATACTCGCTGCGCTCCTCTTCCGGCGTCCACGGATCAACGGCGGGATAGCGGAGGTCCCATGCGAGACGATGAAAGCCGGCCTCAACCGGACCCTCGATATGGCGGATGACGTTGCCATCGGTATCGGAAACCGTGAAGACAATAGCAGGTGCATCCTCGCGCTGTTCCTCACCGACCCGATCCCAGCTCGGGAAATCGACGTCCTCGTTCTGTGCAATGCGCTCTTTTTCGGCCTCCTGGCGTTGCTCTTTCAGGCTCCTGAGCTGCTTTGGCAGGTAGTACGTGAATGTCGCTCCGAACGGAGGGTTTTGGGCAACGTAGTAACTATGACCCTGGCTGTCGACACAACCGATGCGTTCGCATGACAGCGGGCGCCGCTGTACATACCAGTGCGCACGGCGCACCGGGAACAACACGCTGTTGTTCTGCAGCATCTCGCTGGTAACGTTACGCAGCGGAGAATAGTCGTCGAGGATGTAAAAGCTGCGCCCGAACGTGGCGCCGACCAGGTCACTCTCACGCGTCTGAATCACGAGATCGCGAAACGCGATTGTGGGTGCGCCACCGGCCAGCCTGGTCCATTGGCGTCCGCCGTCGACCGTAAACAAAACACCAGTCTCGGTGCCAACGAAAAGAAGATCGGGATTGACGTGGTCCTGCACGACGCGCCACAGGACGTCGCGCTCGGCAGGTGGCGGCAATGCTGCGCCAGCTCCGACCACGATTCCCACTCTTCAGCAGGTAGGGAGAGAAATCACCGCTCTTGTGATCATCGACGACGACATAGACGGTATCCGCGTCATGCAGGTCTGCCTTGATGTCGTTGACGAAGAAATTGTCCGGGACGCCCGGCAGGCTGTCGACACGCCGCCAGTTGGCGCCGCCGTCTTCACTGATCTGAATCAGGCCATCGTCCGTACCCGCATACAGCAGTCCTGCAACCAGCGGCGACTCGGACAAAGACGTAATGGTGTTGTACTGCGACATCGCTGACAGATCCCAGATGGCATCGAAACTCCAGCGGCGGCCCATAAGGGGTTGCTGGGTGCGTTCCTGATCGCGCGTCAGGTCGCCGCTGATGGCCTGCCAGGAGTCGCCGCGGTTGTCGCTTCGCCACACGCGATAGGGTTGCGTGATAAAGCCGCTCCGCATTGTGCGGGCTGATCAGGATCGGCGCATCCCAGTTTACGCGCTCGGCCTCTTCGTCAGCGGCCGGCAGTGGTTTGATGTAAACACTCTCGCCAGTGCTGTGGTCGTAACGGGTCAGGTTGCCTTGCTGCCAGTTTGCATAAATGATGTTGGGATTGGTTGGATCCGCCGCCGACTGGTGGCCATCTGCGCCCAGGGTCAGGTACCAGTCTTCGTTGCGAATGCCAATAACGTTATTCGTGCGCGATGGCCCGCCAAAGCTGCTGTTGTCCTGGGTACCGCCAAAGACGTTGTAAAACGGTTCATCGTAGTCAACCGACACCTTGTAAAATTGCGTTATCGGCATGTTCGCGATAAAGCGCCAGGTCTCGCCGAGGTCCAGGCTCTCGTATACGCCGCCGTCATTGCCCACCAGCAAGTAGTCTTCGTCGCCTGGATGAAACGCCATCGCGTGATGGTCAACATGCTTCTTGTCGGAGTTGGTCCTGACAAAATCCTTGCCGCCGTTCTCCGTGACGTGCATGTGCTGGTCCATCTGGTAGACGCGATCGAACTGGTGCGGGCTCGCAAAGATTTCCTGGTAGTAATGTGGCCCTGTGCCACCCGAAATGTAATCGTTCTGTTTCTCCCAGGATTCGCCACCGTCTTGTGAACGGTAGAAGCCGCCTTCGCGATGCGCGAGTTCAATGGTCGCGTAAACGACGTTGGGCTGTTGCGGCGAAATGGCGAAACCAATCTTGCCTTTATCTTCCGTAGGCAGCCCTTCCGTCAGTTCGCGCCAGGTTTCGCCGCCATCGCTTGATTTGTGAATGCCGGAGCCGGGGCCGCCGTCCAGTAAGACCGCTACGTTTCTGAATTTTTGCCACGAAACGGCGTACACGACATCAGGATTGCGGGGGTCGAGATGTACTTCGGATACCCCGGTGTACTGGTCGTCGATTTCGCTGTTGCCTAGTCCATCGCCGAGGATCTTGCGCCAGTTCTGGCCACCATCGGTCGACTTGTACAAGCCGCGTTCGCCACCGCCCGACCACAGAGGCCCCTGTGAAGCGACATAAACGACGTCGGAGTCGCGAGGGTCGATCCGGATCATGCCAATGTGTTCTGAAGCAGCGAGACCCATGTTTTCCCAGGTCGACCCGCCATCCCGGCTTCGATACACGCCTGCGCCGTAAGCGACGTGGCGGCCGCTGATGTTTTCGCCCGTGCCGACCCAGATCGTACTGGGGTCGTTGGGGTCGATCGTGATGCAGCCGATCGAATAGGTATCCTCGTCATCGAATACCGGCGTCCAGGTTGTGCCACCGTTCTCCGTCTTCCAGACGCCGCCGCTGCCAACCCCGACGTACCAGGTGCTGGGGTCCGTTGGATCAATCGCGATATCGGCAATGCGCCCGGACATCAGTGCCGGCCCGATGCTGCGAAATTCCAGCCCGGAAAAGGTTGATTCGTTGAATCCAGGTTCCGGTGTTTCCTCTTCCTGGGCCAGCACCAGCAGCGGTAGCAGAAACACAATAAGGCCTGCTCGAATGATTCGATTCATGATTTCCCCCGGAAAACGGTCGATCTTGTTGTAGGATGATTATTGACTAAAACTATAGCAAATAGTTGTGCCATTCATTGACCGGCCCGCGCGCCGGTACTAGTGTGAATATAATGAATCGCTATAAGAACAGGGCAGCATTATGACCATTCAGGACTGGGGCGCAATCGGAGAATTAGTGGGCGGCGTCGCAGTTATCGTCACTCTGATCTACCTTGCGTTACAAATCCGTCAAAACACTCGCGCAGTCCGTCTAAGTACGAGTCACGCTGTTGCAGAGGATGTTCGAAATATGTTCGCGCTCATGGCGGAGCAAACCGAATTGACAGAGGCGATTCACAAAGGTTCGAGTGATCCAGGCAGCATCAGCGGTGCTGAGAAAATGCGTTATTGGGGTTTCAACGGTTACTTCACGCTCGCATTCGAGAATGCATACGTACAATTGACGGAGGATGCATTGGATTCCAGGCATTGGTCAGGGATGAAACGAATGATCATTGATTACACTTCGGTGCCGGGCTACAGAGAATATTGGCCAAACAGAAAGCATTGGTATTCTGAGGATTTCCAGCATTTCATGGACAGTGAAATCTTACAGACAGACGCAGAAGAGGTGCCCTTGCCTGGGGAGTACTAGCCGTTGCGATAGATATAACTGTAGCCGTTGATCGCGGGCACACCGCCGAGATGCGCGTACAGAATCTTTGACTTAGCTGGGAAAAATCCCTTGTTCACGAGATCAAGCATGCCCTGCATGGATTTACCCTCGTAGACCGGGTCGGTCATCATCCCTTCCATCCTCGCGCAAAGACGTATCGCGTCGTTGGTCTCGTCTGACGGCACGCCATAGGCGGGGTAGGCATATTCGGTTTTCAACACAACATCATCGGCGGTGATTTCCTGCCCGAGTTTGATCAGAGCTGCTGTTTTTTGTGCGATGTCGAGAACCTGTGCATGCGTTTGCTCAGGAGTGCCGGATGCGTCAATCCCGATGACATTTTGCGTGCGTCCGTCCTTGGCGAATCCGACCACCATGCCGGCGTGCGTTGAACCGGTAACCGTGCAGACAACGATGTAGTCGAACTTGAAGCCGAGTTCCTTTTCCTGCGCGCGAACTTCTTCCGCGAATCCGACATAACCGAGGCCACCGAACTTGTGCACCGACGCACCTGCAGGAATCGCGTAGGGAGTGCCACCCTTATCCTTGACGTCTTCCATTGCGG
>PVMK01118220.1_pt1 | contig 11293 bp, 9 predicted proteins | sample 1853481 | NCBI WGS metagenome assembly PVMK01 (sample SAMN08533507, study PRJNA380276) | Marine sediment metagenome, whole genome shotgun sequencing project. | reverse complement strand
CACCCCCGCAATCGGTCATGGTGAGCCGCCCGACTCCGGCGCCGGCGTCCGCCTCGCTCGTGTCGAGGCACCGACCGGGTGGCAGGACCAGCGCGAGATCGATCTCGACGGCGCTGCCATCGGCGACCTGCGCCAGCGGGATCTCAAAGGCTAGACCGGCTGCATTGGCAGAGGTGCCCATGTGGAGTCGGATCGGCGGCTTCTTCTGAGCCGTGTACAGATCCTCGGCCACTGCGCTCTGCCAGGTCGACTGAACGACGCTCGGCTTCCCGTTGCGCTTGTAGCCCTTTGCCAAGCCCGACGGGACGCCCTGTGCAGTCAGGACGAGCACCGCAGCGTCGTTTGCGCCGGGCATGCCGATGCCAGCGTTTGAAGTGCTGAACATGCCGTCCTCGGCGCTGAACGAAATGGCCGCTTCGCTGTCGAAGCGCATGCGGCAGAAAGGCGTGCTTGCGTGCAAATCGTCGGTACTTTTGCCCTTGAGCGTCGGTTCCAGGATCGGGTTGATGGTGTCGCGGTCACAGACATCACCGTCACCGTCGCCGTCCGTATCCTCCTGGTGGCCGTTGGGATTGGCGGGACAATTGTCAACGCCGTCCAGCACACCGTCGCTGTCGAGGTCAGGGCGAGGAGCCGCCGAGGAGTCCGACGCGACGAGAAGGTTGGCCGATGCGATCACGGCGACTGAACACAGCACAATCGAGAAACGAGGCATAACCGTTCCCTCCTTCGGACGTGGGGTCGTCCTTTATGGAATTTGGCGAATAGAAAGCGGACTGTAGGTATCGAGAAAAAAAAGAGCAAGCACGCACCCGTCGCGATCGCTCAGAAGTGAACAATTACGTATGCCGCCGGCCAGTGCGCGGTAGAAAGTGAACAATTACGTATGGCGCCGAAACGAGATCCGATCGACATTGCCCGAAGCGAAGTGAGCTCTCGGTGAATCCTTTGTGTTGTCGCGAGCTAGCGCACACCTGCACTTTGGGTGTGGTCGCTTGCGCCGACTAGCTCTCGAGTCCGAAGACCCTTTGCGCGTTCTCGTAAAGAAAGGCGCGTCGCGCTTCGTCCGGCAAGTCGAGCGAGTCGAGCTGAGCGATGCACTTCGCGGGTTGGATCATCGGGAAGTTGCTGCCGAACAGCACCTTGCGCTTGCCGGGCCCCTTCATGAACCGGACGAGGGCATCCGGGTATCGCTCCGGCGTGTACGCCGAGGTGTCGATGTAGACGTTCTCGTATTTCGTCGCCAGCGAAACCATTTCTTCCGTCCACGGGTAGCCGATGTGTCCGGCGACAATCCGCAGCTCGGGGAACTCGCATGCGACCTCGTCCAGGTAAGGGATGGGACGCCCGGGCTCGCTTGGCCGCAAGGGGCCTGCGTGTCCGACTTGCAGGCAAAACGGAACGCCGAGCTCCACGCACTCCGCGTAGATCGGATAATAGCGGCGGTCGTTCGGAGGCAGCCCCCAGAGCCATGGCAGCACCCGCACAGCGACGAAACCAAGCTCTTTGACGCAACGTCGCAACTCGCGAACGGCATCCATCGGCCGATACAGATTCACCGAACCGACGCCGGCGAACCGATCAGGGTGTGCGTCTACCGTGCGCGCGACGTCGTCGTTGGAGAGAAGCGGACCCTCCGGTCCCCACCATGCGGAGGCGAGCGCTTTGTGAACTCCCGCCGCATCGAGCGCGGCCAAGGTCAGCTCCACCGGGATTTCCTCGGGAATCGCATCGAGGTTCATCCAGCGTCGCAGCGAGGCGAACATGTCGTGCCCGATGAACTTCCCCGTCGGATGCTGGATCCACGCGTCGATGATCGGTTCAGTCATGCCCTATCCTCGGGCGCGTCCCCCGCGCAAGCAAGCGCTGATCCCGATTGGATCTTTCTTCGCCGTGCGCAATTGTGATATTCGAGAGGCCGTGATTGGCGATTCGAATAGAGGCAAGATGAACGATATAGGCAAAGGCTGGCTCTACAAGTTGTTGTTCGCTTGCACGTTGGGGCACATGGTTGCCATCGGCGTGATGATTGCGCTCCCGACCGGGGAGCTCCTGCCGCCCTTATGGGCGGTGCCGCACGTTGCGGCGATGGTTTTCATGGCCGCCTTCCACTGCGTCCATCACCTCGGCGTCAAGCAGGCGGTTGCCTTCTTCCTCGTGATTGTGCTGATCGAGGGGATCAGCGAGCAAATCAATATCGCCTTCGGCGGGATCTTCTTCGGGGACCTGATCTACCACGACACACTGGCGGGCCCGAAGATCGGAGACGTGCCGATCATTGTTCCCTTCGCCGTCGCGGCGCTTATGTGGCCGCCCTTCGTCATGGTGAACATCATGCTTCACGAGCGTGCGGTGGTCATCGCCGAAAAGGGCGAGGGAATCCTTCGCTTCATATGGCGCTGCGCGATCCTCGCCTTTGTCCACACCGCCTGGGCGTTCGGCATTGAGCCGGTCACGATCAAGATGGGCGTGTACCAGTACGTTGGCCTCGATGCCAGCTCGCCCGGCACCTTCTACGGCGTTCCGATGAGCGAGTTCCGTGGCTGGTGGGTCATGGCGTTCGTGATGTTCTTCGTCTACTGCAGGTTCGTCGCGCCGAGGATTGAGATGCCGAAGGAGCGTCCGGTGAACGTGTGGATCGACGCTACCCCGTACGTTCTTTACGGTGGTTTCGCGCTCTTCCTCATCCTCGACCCCATGAACCCCGCGATCGGCGTGGTGACGCTCTGGACGATGGGCCTCTACATTGCCATGTCTGCGTACAAGCTGTCGGCCGCCGCGCGTTCGAGCAGCGCCCGGCTTGGCGCCGCCTAACCCGCCTTCTTCGTCAGCTGGATCCGACATGACCCTCCCGACTGCCCCAGCTTCGCGGAACAAACAATCGGTGATTGGTCCTACTCGAAACGGGGCGTTGGAAGCTACCTTGGGTCAAACTCGACGGGAGGCAAGGGGGAAAAATGAACGGCGCAGTCAGAGAAGTGATTCCCATTCGAGCAACCACCGAGGAGGTTCGACAATGCATCCTCTCGGCAAATCGAATCCTGCAGTATTACCCCATGGGCAATGGGTCAGGTGATATCGAGCCGGGCAAATCCTTCTATTGCCGAGGGCGCTTGGGTGTATCGCTGTTTGAGATCCTGCGCAGCGAACCCGATTACATCTTGCTCAAGGTTCACAACGCCACAGCATGCGACCCGCCCTACACGGCAGAAGGGCTCAAACAAGCGGCCTTCTTTTCAATGTTGGAAGACTGGTACCTGGAAGACGAGGTCGGAAACACGACAGTGACGAGACTCTGGCGTGACTTCGAACAGCACAAGCTGAAGATGATTCCAGTCAAGCTCCTGGTTCAGATCACCGCAAAGCTCGAGTCCTTAGCGATAAAGAAGCACTGGGCCACTAGATCTGTCTGATGAACGGCGAACCAGAACCGAGCGACTGGCGCATGTCGATCTGCCCGTACTGCGGTGTCGGATGCGGCGTCGAGATCGGCGTCGCCGATAATCAGGTCGTCGCCGTACGAGGCATGAAGGACCACCCGGTCAACCGCGGAGATCTCTGCGCGCTCGGCGCCAATCTCCTCGAGATGCTGCACGCGGGCGGCCGGCTGCTCCATCCGATGAAACGCGTTGGCGACCGCTTCGAACGCATCGGATGGGAAGCTGCCAATCGCACCGTCGCTCATCGCATCCGCGACATCATCGATGCGCATGGGCCCGACGCGTTCGCGATGTACGTGAGCGCATCCGAGTACGTCGAGGAGTACTACGTCTACAACAAATTCGTGAAGGGCTGCCTCGGTACCAACAACCTCGAATCCAGTGCGCGCCTTTGCTGGGCAAGCGGCGTTGCGGGCCTCGTGAAGGCCTTTGGCGCCGACTCCCCTCCGTGCGCCTACGACGACCTGAACCATGCCGACCTGTTCGTCGTGAGCGGATACAACCCCGCCTCGTCGAAGCCCGTTCTGTTTCGGCGGTTGCTCGCGGCCAAGCGAGGAGGGGCTGCAAAACTCATCGTCATCGATCCTAGGACCACGCCCACGGCCGCCAAGGCCGACGTGCACCTCCGAATCACGCCAGGGACTGACGTCGCGCTCCACAATGGGATCGCCCACGTGCTCATTCGTGACGGGCTCGTCGACGAGGAAGAGGCGCGCGGATTGACCCGGAACTACGACGAGCTCAAGCGGCACGTCGCACAGGACACACCGGCTCGCGCGTCCCGAGTCACCGGCCTTCCGGAGGAACAGATCACCGAAGTGGCACGGATGATCGGACGCGCCGACGCAGCCCTTTTTCTGTGGGGACAGGGGCTCAACCAGAGCCGGGTCGGCACGCGGAAGGTCACGACCCTCTTGAACCTCGCCTTCATGACCGGGAACGTTGGCAAGCCGGGCGCCGGTCCGTTGGCGGTCACGGGACAATCCGGCGCGATGGCCCTGCGAGAGGTCGGTGCCCTTCCGCATCTCCTGCCGGGCTTGCGGCTGGTGGCCGACGACGAGGCACGAAACGACATCGGCCAGATCTGGGGCATCGATCCAAAACGCATTGCGCCGAAGCCGGGCAAGACCCTGCCGGAGATTCTACGAGCCGTCGACGAAGGCACGATCAAGGCGCTGTGGATCATCCACGCCAACCCCGCCGCGACGTTTCCCGACACCGAGTGGGCACGCTCCGTGCTCGCACGGACGGAGTTTCTCGTCGTCCAAGACTGCTACCATCCGACCGAGACCTCCAGGCACGCCCACATCGTCCTGCCCGCGGCGCAGTGGAGCGAGAAGACCGGCGTGATGACGAACTCCGAGCGCGGGCTGAATCTCGCTGAGCAGGCCGTGCCCCCGCCGGGCGAAGCAAAGGCCGATCACGAGATCGTCATGGAGGTCGCCCGCGAGATGGGATTCGGTCAGCACTTCGATTACGCGAGCACCGAGGAGATCTTCGACGAGTATCGGAGCTGCACCACGGGCAGGCCGTGTGACATCGGCGGCGTCAGCTACGCGCGGCTCGCCACGGACAAAGGAATCCAGTGGCCGGTGCCGACCGCCGACCATCCGGGGACCAAACGGCGATTCACGGACGGACGCTTTCCCGACGGCAAGCTCGCACTCGGCGTTCACCGACACGAGGACCCCGCCGAGCCCCCCGACCCAGACTATCCGCTGCTTCTCATCACCGGGCTCGTCGCCGCGCAGTTCCACTCGAGAACGAGAACCAGTCGAGTCGAGCGGTTGAACCGCGCCGTCCCCGAGCCGTTCGTCGAGATTCATCCACGGGACGCAGACGCGTTGACGATTGCGGACGGCGACTTGGTCGAAGTCTCGAGCCGCCGTGGCCAAATCAAGGTCAAGGCACGCGTCACCGACACCATGAAGGAGGGCGCGGTCTTCGTCCCCTATCACTTCGGCGATCTCGCCGGCCCCAACCAGGCCGTGAACTCCCTGACCATCCGCTCATTCGACGAGCTCGCCCATCAACCCGAGTTCAAGGCCTGCGCCGTCAGAGTCACCAAGGCGTGACACAAAGACCTCGGAGCGCTTCGCAGCTTCGGCCTGTTCGTTCTAGCTCCCGCGGCGTACTGTGAGCCCAGCGACAGGAGTAACCCCGACGGACGAAGGCGCTCGATGCAGTTGGAAGACATACGCGCGGCAGCGGATCGGTTGGCGGGACGAGTCGTCTACACGCCGTGCACCCGTAGCGTCACCTTGTCCGCCATGACCGGGGCGGACCTCCATCTCAAGCTCGAGAACCAGCAGTTCACCGGGAGCTTCAAGGAGCGCGGCGCGCTGAACTGCCTGCTACATTTGACCGAGGAGCAGAAGCGAGACGGCGTCATCGCCATGTCCGCGGGGAATCACGCGCAGGCTGTGGCGTATCACGGCGAGCGACTCGGGATCCCCACTACCATCGTGATGCCTCGCTCGACGCCCAACACGAAGGTCGAGCACACACGCGTCTTCGGCGCCGAGGTGATCCTTCATGGAAGCCACTTTGACGAGACCAAGGAGTTCACAGAGAGGCTTGTCGATGAACGCGATCTGACGCTCGTCCACCCCTTCGACGATCCACGGGTCATCGCTGGCCAGGGTACGATTGGCCTCGAAGTTCTCGAGCAGGTCCCCGACGTGGAGTGCATCGTCGTGCCGGTCGGGGGAGGGGGCCTAATTTCGGGCGTTGCCGTGGCGGTCAAAGCTCTGCGCCCCCAGGCGGCGGTGATCGGCATTCAGGTAGACCGCTACGCGGCGGTGCACGGCGAGTTTCACGAGCACGCGCGGCAGCTTCGCGGGACTTGGGACGGTGGCCGAGGGGATTGCGGTCAAGTCCCCAGGTGCCCTGACGTTGGCGCTCATCGATGAGCACGTCGACGACATGCTGCTGGTGACGGAGGCGCAAATCGAGCAAAGCATCTTCACCCTGCTCGAGATCGAAAAGACGCTCGTGGAAGGGGCGGGCGCAGCAAGCCTGGCCGCGGTGCAGGCGTTTCCGGATCGGTTCATCGGCAAGAAGGTCGTGTCCATCCTGACGGGCGGCAACATCGACATGATGATCCTGTCGTCGGTGCTTCAGCGAGGTATGGTGCGTACCGGGCGGCTGGTCCGCCTGAACGTCGAGATCCCGGACGTTCCTGGGGCTCTTGCCAAACTCACCCAGGTGCTCGGCGACCTCGGCACCAACATCGTCGACATCGTTCACCAACGCGCCTTCGCGGGTTCCTCGGTCCGCGCGACCCAGGTGGAGCTTATCGTACAAATGCGTGGCGACCAGCAGGTTGACCAGCTCATATCCGAGCTGCAGGCCAGAGATTACGAAGTCAGTCGCCACGGCTAAGTGTGCAGCGCGATCGGTAACTCCACCGGCGTCCGGTCGATTCGTTCCCCGCGATGATGAGCTGAAGAAGAATGCTCACGCTTTCCTCGACCGTCAGCGCATCGTCGTCGGCTCCCGTTGCCTCCGCTAAGAGTCCGAGAAGGTCGTCCTTTGGGTTTCGTCCCGCCTCCTCGAACCGGGCTTGCAGATACTGAAACAAGCTCAACGCTCCCATTGCGTGGGTTGCCATTTGCTCGGCGGTGCTCGTTCCGCTCAAGAGCGCGATCCGGCCTCCAACGAAACCTGACGGCAAAGGACCGAACCCGAGACCGGAAGACATGCTCGTATTCGGCCCCTGCGCCGGCGCGGCCTGGTTGACGAAGATTCCCGTGAAGTTGTAGGTGAAGCCCAGTTTCTCGATGCCCTCCATGTTGGCGGGGTTGAGGACGAGCGCCGCAGGCCGTTCCATGAACGTCGTGCCCGTGAGCCCCATCCCAACGCTCCTCGTATCGTACGCCGTGGGCTCGGGGTTGGCGCTTGCGACGGCGGGGGTCAGCACACCAGCCAGGACGCAGGCAACGGCGAGCCACTCGCACCTTCGAACTCTCTCGCCGCCGCATAGCACCGGCGCATAGCACCGGCGCATACTACACACAGAGGCGCCAATTCCCATCACGAAAATCCGAGCCCTCGTTCGCACCCACGAGTCAGAGCTCGATCAACGGCTTGGGTCAGTCGATGGCGAATCGAGCGCGGTAGCTGGCGAACTGTCGACGAACGGCTTCTGCTTGCAGACCGAAATCCTCGAGGCGGTAGTCATGGACACCGTGTTGGAACGTCGACTCCGCGGCAGCAGCTTGCTCGAAACGTTGGAGCAGTGCGCTGTCGAACGGAAGATCGAAGTGCTCGTAAAGATTCCGCAGGACCGTGCGTGGCTCGGCCCTAAGCGCGTCGAGGTGAACGTCGTAGACCTGCGATGCGGGGAGACGGTCTCGCGCAGCAAGTCCGCGCTCGATCCCCGCGAGCGAGTAGTCCGCCCAGAAGCGCCCCAGATCGTGCAGGTCGACGTTTCGCTGAAGCCGGCAAGCCATGCGCGCGCTCAAGCTGCATTGGGACCCGATCGCCTTGTCGACCTCGCGGTGGATATGGACGATGCGCGCATTGGGATAGACTTTGAGAAGCGCGTCCAGGTTCCACAGATGCCAGGGGCACTTCAAGACCCATCGTCGGGCGCTCCGTTGTGCAGACAGGATCTGGAGCTGCAGCCGATGCCACCGATAAGGCTCCTCCATATCCCATTCGAGCATGCGCCACGCATACTGCCAGTCGCCAAAGCCAACGACGAACTTCAGCCCGGCCATGTCGTTTTCGAGCAGAAAGAAATCCTCTTCGAAGGCGTCGATGGTGACGTGGTGTACCATTTTGTGGTCCGGTGCGATCGCGCGGGTCATGGCCAGCGGAACGGCGGTTCGCCGTCGCCTCCACTTCTTGTCGCCCAGCAAGTCGCGAGCCCGACCCACGGGATAGGCGAGCTCCCATGTAGCGCCCGCTCGCGTGTTGGGATCCGCTGCCATGATGTTGTGTAGAAACGTGGTGCCGGTTCGAAAGAGGCCCACGATGACGATCGGAGGAGCGACCTCGATCTCACGGAGCTCGGGACGCCGTTCGCGGAGCTCGACGAGACTCAAGCGATTGATGAGGTGCCATCGCAGCGTGGTTCGGACGGCGACGCGGCCGATCAGGTTCCAATCGGTGTCCTTCAAACTCTCGAGCGTGGCGTGCAAGCGTCGGCCAAACCCCCCGTCGTCTCCATAGTCACACAGTCCCGTGATCCGCTCGGCGGTGCGCTTTGCGCGATCCACGTCGATGGGAACGAGCTGCGCTGGCCACCGATCTGCAAAGCCACTCGCAACGGACAGCGGGAACGAGAGGCGGAGCGACGGCGGAGGCTCGGTCATATCTCTTTGTAGCGCTTCCGCACGACTCCCGCACAAAAGCTCCATTGGCACCCGCATCGAACGAGCGCTCAACGTCGCAGAGATCCTTTCCTCGCCTGGCGCGTCTACACGGATAGCCGGAGGAAAACCCATGAGAATCAAGCGACTCTTCACGATTGCGGTGCTCGTCTCTATCACAGCCGCCTGTAGCAACCCCCACGCGGAATACAGTAGGACCACGGTAGCGGGAGACGCACCCGCCGCCGACCAGGAAGCCAAGGAACAAGACGCCCGGCGCGACATGGTCGCGTCGAACAGTCTTACTCGCAAGGTCGCCCGTGAAAGGCCTGCTGGGCTGGCTTCCATGCCTGCCACCCACATCGACTTCAATACGGAAGGCTACGACCACATCCAGGAGAACGTCTTCCATTCCGCCAAGGATGAGCCGCTCTCCACATTCTCGATCGATGTTGACACCGCGTCGTACGCGAATGTGCGCCGCTTCTTGGCGCAGCAGCACCGACTTCCTCCGAAGGATGCGGTTCGAATCGAGGAGCTCCTCAACTACTTCAGCTACGACTACGCGCCGCCGACGAGCAGACACCCTTTCGCCGTCCACGTGGAGTCCGCCACCGCTCCCTGGGACGAAACGCATCGTCTGGTGCAAATCGGCATCAAGGCAAAAGAGGTGGATCACGGTGACCGTCAGCCCGCGAACCTCGTGTTCCTACTCGACGTATCCGGATCGATGGCACAGCCCAACAAGCTTCCGCTCCTCAAGCGCGGGATGAAGATGCTCGTCGAGCAGCTCGACAAACGCGACCGGGTCGCGATCGTCGTCTATGCGGGTGCCTCCGGTCTCGTGCTGCCTTCGACTTCCGCAAGTCGAAAGACGCAGATTCTCGACGCGCTCGAACGACTGCAAGCCGGCGGATCCACCAACGGCGGCGCCGGGATTCAGCTCGCATATGACATCGCCACGCGTCACTTCGTTCGCGGCGGCGTGAATCGCGTCATCCTCGCGACCGACGGCGACTTCAACGTGGGTACCACCAACCGAGGCGACCTCGTGCGCCTCATCGAAGAGAAGCGAACGAGCGATGTATTCCTTTCGGTGCTGGGCTTCGGAATGGGTAACTACAAGGATGCCGCCCTAGAGGAGCTCGCCCGGCATGGGAACGGGAACTACGCCTATATCGACTCACCTCTCGAGGCCCGCAAAGTGTTGGTCGAGGAGATGGGAAGCACCCTCGTCACCGTCGCGAAGGATGTGAAGATCCAGGTCGAGTTCAACCCTGACAAAGTGCAGGCCTACCGCCTGATCGGCTACGAAAACCGCATGCTCGAGGCCAGGGACTTCAATGACGACCGGAAGGACGCCGGGGAGATCGGAGCAGGCCACACCGTGACGGCCCTCTACGAAATCGTCGCCCCCGGTCAGCCCATCGACCTGCCAGGCATCGACCCGCTCAAGTATCGAGCGAGCGATCCGGTCGCGTCGGGCTTCGAGCGAAATGCTCACCGTCAAGCTCCGCTACAAGCAGCCTACTGGCAACCGAAGCACCAAACTCGAGATCCCTTTCGAAGGCGACGGTCGTACGATTTCAGACGCCTCCACAGATCTTCGTTTCGCTGCCGCCGTTGCCGGGTTCGGCATGCTCTTTCGCGAGTCGGATTTCCGAAGCGACCTCACCTACGCGGAGGTCCTCACCCTCGCGCGCTCCGGCCTCGGTCGCGACGTCGGCTCTTACCGTGCAGAGTTCCTGCGACTGGTCGAGGTCGCGCGTACCCTCCAGTAGCCTCGCCCTATTCCTCGGCGACGCGCACCAGCAGCTTGCCGGTGTTCTCGCCGGTGAACAGCATGTTGACCGACCGCCAGGCTTGGTCGAGCCCCTCGACGATAGTTTCGTCGATGTGGATCTTGCCTTCTTCCATCCACTTCGCGAGCTTGTCGGCGATCTCGGCGCGCCTGCCCCAGTGGTCGATCCCGTTGAAGCCCTCCATCCTGCCCCGAAAGCTGATGAGGTTCAGATAGTTGGGCGGCCCCGGCGGCTTCTTGTCCGCGTTGTATACCGAGATGGCGCCGCACAGCACGATGCGCGCGCCCACGCTCAGCCTTCCCAGCGCCTCATTGAGAATCCACCCGCCCACGTTGTCGAAGTAGACGTCGATCCGTTTCGGGCACGCTTCCTTGAGCGCCTGACGAAAGCCGTCGTTCTTGTAATTGATGCAGGCATCGAAGCCGAGGTTCTCGACGACATGCCGGCACTTCTCGTCGCTACCCGCGATGCCGACAACGTGACAGCCCTTGATCTTGGCGATCTGACCCGCGAGAGAGCCCGTGGCGCCGGCCGCGGCCGAAACCAGCACCGTCTCGCCCTCTTTCGGCTGCCCCACGTCGATCATACCGGCGTACGCTGCGACGCCGGTCGCGCCGAGCACCCCGAGCAAGTGTCGCGGATTCATCGAGCCAGGGAACTCAGCGGAAAATGTCTCGTCGTTGCCGATGGAGTACTCCTGCCAGCCGCAAAGATGCGTCGCGAGGTCGCCGAC
>PVMK01126211.1_pt1 | contig 11295 bp, 9 predicted proteins | sample 1853481 | NCBI WGS metagenome assembly PVMK01 (sample SAMN08533507, study PRJNA380276) | Marine sediment metagenome, whole genome shotgun sequencing project. | reverse complement strand
TCTGCTCCCCGATAACCACACGCAATCCAACGCCCTGCTGAATTCCGGAATTGGCGCTGCTAACGATGCCATCTTCCAGCGTCAGAGAATTATTTCGTGTGTGCTGGAAATACAGGTCGGCGGTATCAGCGCCTCGCGATGTCAGTTCCGACATCACCCGGGCGACCACGGCCTGGTCGACACCGAACCACTCCATAAACGGATTCTCAGGCGTTGCGGATGCAATAGCTGTCGCAGTTTGTACGCCGCACCCTGATAAAAAGCCCGGCATCGTAATGATCGCGCTACCTGCGGCGACGGAACCGAGAAAATCTCTGCGTTTGATGGTCATAGTTATCCCTTGAATTGACCTTCTTTAGATGCAACAAGAGCCCGAATCGTTGCGAATTTATGCGCGCCTTGCGAGCGCCAATCCTATTCCTGCTGTGGTCAGGAAAACACCGGTAATTTTGTTTCGCAAGTGTGCATATCGAGTGAGCAATTTGCGAGCCGAACTGGCGAACAAAGCCCAGCCCAGATCGCCTAGAAAAAGAACGCCTAGAAAAACGGCGCTGACGAGCACGAACTGGCTCGCCGCACCTGTGCCGACGAACTGCGGAATAAAGGCGGCATTGAATAACAGGGTCTTTGGGTTGACGGCCGCCAGCATGCAGCCACGCAGGAACATCACTGGCGCTGCCGTTATCTCCCCAAGATCTGTTGGCGGCTTGCGCCAGGTACGCATGCCGAGCCAGATCAGGTAAATCACACCTGCCCAGCGTATCCAGGTCAATGCACCGGCGGCGAGTTCCACCAAAGCCGCCATGCCAACGACGACGAACGCAAGCTGCAAAGCAACACCAACCGTCGTTCCGAACACCGTCATCGCGCCCATGCGAAAACCGTACTGTAGACTGTTTGCAACAATCAACGCTACATTCGGCCCTGGAATAATGACCAGGATCGATGTGGCGACGATGAGTGCGACAAACGTATCCATTAGCGGTGGCGTTTCCTGCCCCAGTACTTGATCAATGCGAAGCCAAATAGCATACCACCGAGGTGGGCGAAATTAGCGATGCCGTTGTTAGCACCGCTGAATCCCATAGAAATTTCGAAAAGCCCCAGCATGATCACGAAATACTTGGCTTTCATCGGGATCGGCGGAAACATCAACATGACGCGGCGATCCGGAAAAGCCATGCCGTGGGCCAGAAAAATGCCGAACACACCACCGGATGCACCGAGCGTCGGCACGCCCCACCCCTGCACAACGCCGACCAGCAACTGAATGAGACCAGCCCCGACAACACAGGTCATATAGTAAGTGAGGAACCGGCGTGGCCCCATCAACCGTTCAATGTCGCGACCGAACATCCACAACATCAGCATGTTGAACAAGATGTGCATCAGCGACCGCGGGTCGTGCAGAAATCCGTAAGTAACGAGTTGCCACGGCAGGAACGGTGGAAACTGGTAGCCCGGTGGGTCCTTCAGCGGTTGTAGCGCGAACAAGCCTTCCATCGGCCCCGGAAAAAACTGTTGCAACGCGTAGACCACACCATTGGCAACCAACAATAAGAAGATTACGTCCGGGATGGCACTATTGCTGGCTGGCCTGCGACCAAAGATTTGCTGCTTCATTCGTTTTCTTATTTCCGTTTGTTTATTGTTGTCATTACCAGCCGCCACCACCGCCACCGCCGCCGCCACCACCGGAGGAGCCGCCACCACCGCCACCTGACGACGAACCCGGTGCCGTGACCGAAGAACTGACAGCAGAATTCAAACCGCTTGAAAGCCCATTCGTTGCTTTTGTCAGGTTCGATGAATTCCACTTGCCATCGTACCAGCTTGGACTGTATGACTGACCACCGGGTTCCCGTATTGAAGCCAGCAGGCTCGCAAATCGTTCGGACCACTGTTGATCAACACCCAGCGCCAGTGCGAAAGGAAGATATGTTTCGAATAGCGCGGGCGTTTTTGTTGGTGGATTGCGGAGGTTGAGCTCTTCCTTCTCGGCGATTTCGAGGTAGTCCTTGAAACCGAGCATCTCGTCGAGCAACTGCCTGCCACGCATTGTCGGCCGTTTCATGATGATCGCGAAGAAAATCATGGTCAGAAACATCAGAATAACAGTAGCAATGACGAGCAATGTCGGCCCGTTGCCTGCCTTCAATGCAAGAACCGTGGATACCAGGACGATTACAACCGCCGGAATATTCAGTGCCCCATTGGTGCGAAAATACTTCTGGTTGTAGTCGGCCTTTAGCGAACGTTTGTGTTCGCTACGAGCGTTGCCGAGTAACTCGTGATTAAACTGCTTCAGCGTCACCACATCATCTTCTTTGAACAAGGCGGTGTATAGCTCCTGTTCGCCCGCCGCCAACGCCGGACGGAGAGTACCAGCGCCCACCTTCTTGATCGAGTGCGTGCCGCCTTTTTTCTTTATCTCAAGATAACCTTTAACGGCAAGGTTAACGATAGCGGCCGTCATGACCTTATCGTCATAGTACATCTGCCGAATATAGCGCAGTGACGCCGGAGAAAAGTTTTTCGGCGGATCGTATCGAGTAATGACGATGCCTTCATCCGGATCCTTGCCGTGACTGCGCCAGACCGGGACGTAGTAGGCAAGCAATAGTAATAAACCAATAACGGCGATTAGCAGGTTGCGATTGTCGCTGAGCAACCAGCCGACGCGCTGCAATTGTGTGGGCTCAACAACCAATCCCTTTGGCCAGCCAACAACAATGGTTATGCCATGAGCCGACGGCAATGGATTGTCAGCGCTAAAGTGAACTGCCCCTGCCGCATCCATATAACGGCTGTATTCCTGAGCTTTTGACCCAAGCCGGCCTGTATATCCCTCGACCATGATTGAGTCGCGGGGTGCATCGAACTCCAAGGTGACTGTCGCGCTCGCTTTATCGATCGGAAATGCCCATCGATTACCCGTAACGTTCCAGTAAGTTCGTCATGCTCATCTAAAAACCCGAGCATCCTGTTGGCGCGATACCGGTACGTGTAGGTATGTATGCCCGGCTCAATAAAACGATTCTTGCTACCAAAGTAGGTGCGGACATCGTGCCTGTTTCTCACCGTATGAAAAGGCTCTGGCATTTCGTTACGCAACACCGCTAGTGGTTCAACCGAGATCTCGTAGGTGTTGCCGAGCCGGTCTTCGTATTCCACAGGAAAATCGCGATAGATGCCACGCCGAATCTGATTGCCCTCGGCACGTACCTGTATCGTCTCCGTCACTTCGATCATGCTGTCGGTGAAGACTCGGATGTCGCTGTGGAAGCTCAGGATTCGCTCGTCGGAAATTGCTGCTGTTGACAGGAACAGTGACAAGATTGCAATTAATTTTTTCATTCGACGCCCCCCAGATCGACCAGCGGAACATTCGCGGCTTCATCTGAGGTCTTCTGGAAGAATTCTTTTGGCCTGAAATTGAACCAGCCGGCAACGACGTTATTCGGCACGGTTTCAGTCAGGGTGTTGTAATCGCGAACTGCGCCGTTGTAATAGCGACGCGCGAACTGCAGGTAATTCTCGGTCTCGACAAGTTCATTTTGCAGCTTGAGAAAGTTTTCGTTTGCTTTCAGGTCAGGGTAGTTTTCAGCCAACGCGATGATGCGCCCCAGTCCGGCGCTTAACTTTTCTTCAAGCTTTCCTTTCGCGCGAACCTCAGCCGTCTGCATCGCTTCGGTACGCAAAACAGTTACGGCCTCAAGCGTCGCTTTTTCGTATTGGGCGTACTGCTTAACGGCTGTAACCAGTCTGGGAACCAGGTCATGACGACGCTGTAACTGTACGTCTATATCGCTCCACGCATTACTAACGCGATTGCGACCACGAACTAAGCGATTGTAGATGCCGACACCGACCACAAGAATCAGTAGCAAGACAGCAGTGATGATCGTGCCCATAGGTGCAGCGCTCCGTTTGACCCCGGCGCTTATCGTATCACTTGTAGGAGCGGTCCCCGACCGCGAAGCGCTCAGTACCAGAAAGTGAAAAATATCTGGAAGATATCGGCGTCGAGCTGGTACAGCGGTTCATCACCAATAGGTGCGAGTGCAGTCAGGTCAGAAAAATTATCATAGTCGACGTGCAACAGGTCGACAGAGGCTGTGACTTTTGCTTTCTTGATAAAGCCCCAGTTATTGCCATCGTCATTCAGAAATTCGTACGCTGCTTTCAACTTGAAGGTGTAGCTCTGTAACGCGCTGAGCTCTTTATCGCGACCGCGAAAGTTTGTCGCTTCCGAGCGCGAAAACAGATCGCTGTAAAAATGTGCACCGGTCTGTGTGTGGTATCTGAACTTGCCCGTAAACGTAAAGTCGCCCCACGGGTGGATGTATGTCAGCGCTGCCGTGTGGCCCTCGATATCCCAGGTATCCGTGAAGTAGCGATATTCACCTTCGATCGCTGCACGGTATGGGAGGAAATAACGGGCACGCAATCCTAACGCATTACTGGTGCGGGTATTGGGATACAACTCAGGCTCATAGCTGTAGCCCAGCGCGCTGCCCAGGTCCGCGTAGCGTACGGAACGATACGGGTTATTGAGGAAACCCTCATCGGTGACCGTTTCGAAATTCAATGTCGAAATCAGATTCTTGGTCAGAATCTGCGTCACGCCGATGCTGTAGGTCTGTCTATCGAGATTACGCTCAAACGATGGGTCATCCGAGCGGCGCACGAGATCGTCGCCGAGCGCATAGCCCAAGGTCAGCGTCGTGAGGTCCCCGAACATATCCTGACTTACTGAGAAGCTGATTGTCTCGGCATCGAAGTCCGACTCTTCGCTACTGACGTAATTGATTCGCATGGTCGTATTACCGTGCAGGTAATCCATGCCCAGTGACCACTGTTTGCGTTCTTCGGTGTATGGACTGGCTGTCGTGATGACATCAATAGATGCCGAGCTGATCATATCGACATAGTAGTTGCCGACAACGGAAATGCTCTTGCCCACTTTTTTTCGAACCAGTATTGACGGTCCATCTATTTCGACGCCACCACCATCGTAAAGGTGGTACAGAATGTCGGCGCGATCTTCTGGCAACACACCCGCAACCGCAGTATTGGTCAATGCCAGTAGCAGCGCAGTTAATGATAGTCGTCGTAGCATCATCGGCGGATCATCTTGAATCTAGTTACAGCCGCAGCCACCGCCAGCAGCACCTTCGCCGCCGCGTGCGCCTTCCCGGGCTTCGTACACGTGTTGAATATAAGCTGTCGACACCGCGTCACCGTCCAACGCCATGATCGGGTCAGCCAGCCTGTCGCGTTCGTAGGGCTTCACCCAGGGCTCAATTGGCCCACAGGCAGAAAGACCCATTAGCACCAGCAGTGCTAGCAAAATACGTCCTGTCGAGCGCTTGTTCATAATCATTCCTATACTTTATCGACGCTGCCGAGATCGAACTGTGACCGCTGCCTCAGAAGAACACCGTCACGCCGAGATGGCCTTCCAGATTGTGAGCTGTCTTCTCTTCACCGAGCAAGTCAATATCAAACAGGTGGTCCCGGAAATCCAGGTGTAATGCAACAGAGTCGGTCAGCAGGAAGCGGTAGCCAGCGCCTACGTTAACGGTAAATCGGTCATCGCCGGCGAACGTCGTCGAGCCCAGGCCGGCGATCAGATATAAGTTCGTGTTATATGCACGCCCTTCTCCGATGAACACTTCACCGGGGCGAATGTTGTAACCGAGATTGAGGTTGTAATACGTCATCGTGCGTTCGCTATCGGTAATGAGCCGCGCACCACCGGATAAGACCTCAAAGCTCGTCAGGCCACCTTCCGACTGGCCGACCGTAGCCTCAACGAAGAAACCTTCGGTGATGTGGTAAGCAAGACGCACGCCATAGGAGACGTTCGAGCCAAAATCTTCGATGCCCATAATGCCGACATAAGCACCGATCTCGAAGTCCTCACGGTCTATCGCAGGTTCTTTTATTTCCCTGCGCTCAACCTGCGGGTCAATCACTTGTCCCGGTGGTTCAGCAGAAGGAGGCGGTGCCTCCTCATGGCCGAAACCAAAAAGATTTTTTGTTGCCGCACAGCCTGGCAGGCTGACGATTGCAACAATTAGAAAAAGAACGCGAAACCGACTTTCCATTCTTCTACTTCCTCATTTTCATCACGGCTCGTGAAAACCACGTAGCTCTTGTATTCAGCTCGCAACAGGAATCGTCGTGTTGCATAAACCCGGAAACCGGCGCCAACATGTCCAATCTGGGCAGTGCGGTCCTCACCCCGGATAATCGTTGATTTGGTGCTTGTGTGTATGACACCGGCACCTAGTGTAAAAAACGGTGATACGCGCCATTCTGGGAACGCTTCGTGAACGATATTGATGCTGCCCGTCCAGCCATTCGAAAAATTGCCCAGAATCTGCGAGCCCCATAGCTCAACAGAGATATTGGGGTTAAGCGAATAACCGCCATACAGCGAAATGATATTGGCACCACCAAAATCGCCAGCGAGCACACCCAGTTCCCATTTCGAATTGGTGAAGTCTTCCAGACTGGCTTCATCAAAACTGACGGGATTGCCGTCAGGCTGGAGCGTCAGCTCCATCTGCGACCGGTCGACCCAGCCTTCCTTGCCTTTTTCCGTACGCACGAGATACCACTCGGTACGCTGCATTATGACGTCGACATTATCGCCACGGTCAACAACGTGGAAGATTGGATAGCCACCACCCGGTCCGGTACGCATTTCCAGGTACGGGTCGGCAACGGTTACGGAACGATATTCATCGGCAGCACGAACCGGTGCTGACAGAAAAATCTGCAGTACGATTGCAAGCAAACACAGGAGCCGAAGGCCTCTAGTTAGCTGGGGCGTCGAAGGGATTGTTGTAATACTGGGCTCCGACATCCAACCATTCCGCGACGAGACGCTGCTCCGCTCGGGATAATATATTGAAGTGAATTTGATCGTTTGGATCGTTAAATCTGTCAAAGAAATCGCCCGAGCCCTTGCGCTGCCAACCGAAGCCGGTGGTGCATACGGCACATTGGCAGGAATGTCGTTTCCATTCGCATCCTGACCAATGATCACAATCCTATCAATTAACATGCCGCCAGCGTCCAATTCCTGAAGATTATCAGTAACTAACAGCTCGCGATAGGCGATCTCGTGATCGGGCTCATCCACCGAAGCTCCGGTTTGCAATTCCAGTTGCCCGGCGGGGCCCCGCGGGGCGTTGGCATTCAGTGGATCGGTTGGTGTATGGCGTTGCAGGCAATTGTTGCTTAGCTGTACGCCATTGCCATCCAGTAGCGGTACTTCTGGTGTTTGTGGGTCGTTATCATCATCAAACGTGAGCAGTCGCGGTGCATTCCATAACGGATGAATGATCGCTACATAATTGATGACGCTGCGGCAATTCCACTGCCAGTCCTGCTGACAGGCAAGCGAGGTTGGCGAGGCCGTCGTAAGATCTCTGTAGAGGTAGTCGATATCAACGTTGTTTGCGGCTACCAGTGGATCTGCAGTCCAGACATCACGGTAGACCACATCCAGCGATGGCTCTATCGAGGAGCAGTCAGTTGCGCAGGTAATACGTGCCCGCACCTCCGCCATCGTTTCACCAACATCGCCGACAAACCATTGCGGATCTGTATTCGGGAATGGCACACCCGCTGTCGTAGCACCGGCGTAGGCGCTATCGAAGGCATCGATACGACCGTGAGATACACCACTGTTTGCATCATGGCAGCCATTACACTTCAGCTCCTGACCAGCCGCTACCGAAATCCAGTTCTGGTGACGCTGCGTGATTCGCATCGCATTTTCATCAACAATAGTAATCATCAACGCGGCATTTGCCGGAACCTTGGTAATTACGGAACCATCCGGTTCGATCATTGCGTAGCCGACAATTTCTTTCATGCCGAACCTGGTCGTGATGCCAAACGCTGTATTGTCGATATCCCGGATATCATCATTGGGTTGCGACACCGCTTTTTCGATACGCAGAAAACGTGCCGGACGATTCGCCGCCGGTGTTTGCAAAGGATCGGCCAGTACAACAGGGTCGACTCCCGGCAAGAATGCGCCATCAAATTCATAGACGTTGCGAATATTCAGTAATGCTTCGCCATTATCAGCAAGTGTTGCATCCAGCGCAAAATCATTCAGGCCAGCCAGCATCACTGGCGGCGCCGAACGCGGATCTGCCGACACGACCTCCGTAAACATGAAACCCTCTTCACCAGTAACAATCGGCAGCTGCGTGTCGTCGCGGGGATCGTAGATCCAGATACCGTACAGCGGCGGTGCGACCAGAAAATCTCCAACAGCGGGTATCGGCGGATTCGCAGCGTTCGGATCTATAACCAGCACATTCGCGAGATTTTCCGGAGTGCAAGCAACGATCCGTTCATCGAGCGTATTCGGATCACCGTCGTCGGGCAGAATCTCTATCAAACGACACTGACTCCAGCTGACCATTAGTCGACTGGTGCCGTCCTGAATCGGGTAGACGGAGAAGTAACGGCCGCCTGGTGATGGTTCACCTGGCACGGTCGATACAACATTGACCGTCGCATCTTCCTGCGCCGGACCCGTGAGCACTCCGATGTTGTCTTTCGTTGGCTGTGTATTTTCGAGGTACTGCGGTGTGTCGATAAGTATCAACTCGCCGCCGCCCTCTGTGTTCGTAAACGGGCGCGCCAGAACCATGAGGCGTCCATCCTCAACCAGGCGTGGTTGCATGAACTGAATCGTCTCACCGCTGGCGCCAGTATCATGACTCTGCTGACCGTACAGTAGCTCCTGATTAGAACCATCGGGGTTCATGCGATACAAGTTGATAGCATCATTCGGCCCATTGTGATCCCAGCGGCCGTAGACAATCTGGCCGTTGTCCAGCACGGCCGGATCCAGATCATGACTCTGATTAAAAGTGACCTGCTTCAGGCCACTGCCATCGTCATTCATTACATGCAGGTTGAACGTAAATTCATTGTCGTCTTCATCCTGCGCAGGAAACCCGCCCTTGCCTTCATCGAGCAGCAAAGCCTGTGACTGCGTCTGGCGCGTCGACGAAAATATGATGCGTCCGTCCGGAAGATACTTCGGCATGATGTCGTGGCCGATTTCGGCCGTGAGCGGTGACGAAATTACACGGATCAACTCATCAGTAGCGAATGTGTATTGCCAGATATTCCAGGTGGCAACCTGATCTTCGACAGCAACACCCATTTCGAATGGCATTCGCATGGCGAACAACAAGCGGCTGCCGTCGTAGTCGATTTCAACATCGCGAACTGCCGCGAGGCCCATTGACACACGTTCGGTAATATTCACCGGTACCGCACTAATCGAGGCGCGATCGCGGAAGAAAAGGTCCGCGCCAAATTCAAAGGTAATCTGTTCGCGCAAGTCCTGCTGCTGGAAAACGCCGTTGTCATCTACCGGAAGAGGAGACTTTATATAGGCGATCGGAAAATCAATCACTACAGGATCAGGGTCCTGTCCCGTGCCAATTTGCACGCCATCACCTTTGCTGCAGGCGGCAATCAAGATACTCACCATCAACAACACGACCATCCTGGTCAGTTTTCTGGCAGTTCCGTTTTCAGTTTGTTGCGATAGCTTATACATAGCTCTCACCTTAGGTCTCATGGCAGGTTACGCTGCATTGCAGGCGCCTTACCGTAACGCGTTCACAGTGTCGAATTATAAGAGAGGCGAGTACAACGATGTAATGTCTCAAAAGTACGACAAGTGGCCACAAGGAAAAGCACTCTGCGTGGAAACCTTTTCGCGCAACGAATCGTGTCATTGAGGCACCCTTCTAAAGAATCTGCTTTAAGTTTGATGCGCTTGTAGTTGTTGTCTGGAGGCGTCACTTCCTGCCCGCGCTGTCTGCCTTCAGCGACAGTTGCGCAGCCCTGCACAATCAGTAACTTATGCGAATCGAGCATTATGGTTGTGCGGAACTGCCGACAACCAGTTGACATATCTTCATTTCGGTTTATGCCTACTGATACCTAATAAGCTATTGTTTTATATGCTTTTTATCAAGTATTTTCGGCTCCGGAGCGAGGCTGGCACAGCACTTGCTTTAATGATTACAGATCTTCTGATCGCAGCACAGGCCGCAGAACAAGTAATTCAAGGACTGTGAGTGCTTTCACGGTGATGCCGTCGGGAGTTTGGCAACATTTAACGACCAGGCTCAACAAATAACGACAGTCGTATTGATGACTTAAGAGCAGAAACGATATGAATAACAGGATGTGGACAAAACACATGGATGACGTTTTTGAGATCTTGTCTCGATTCGCTATTGCAGGACTGCTTGCAGCCGTTCTTGCGATGCCGGCGAATGCGGGGGACAGCGAAAAAGCCAAGCGGATTCACGATCGTATTGCCGGTGTTCCGCCCTCCGATGCCGTGTTACTGGAAATGGAAAGTGCACTGCAGGGTGCGAACCCGATATGTGCCAGCTTCACCCTTTCAGGCGTTGATCCGGGCGCCGAGTGTGCGGCTTATATCGCCATGAATGACAAGAACTTCTACAACGTAACGTTGAAGAACTTCGCCGCTCCCTGGACGAATCGTGACCGGTCAGTATTTGTGCCTCTAAATGATTACATCGCGACGGTTATCGGCCTGATTCGCGACGATGAGCCTTTTAATGAATTGCTGTCTCGCGATATCACGTATGTAGGTCGGAACGGCGTCGTTTCTGCCGCACCGTCTGCGAGCAACAATGATCATTACGCACAACTTGAGGCAAACAATATCAATTTGCGTGATGAACTGGAGCCGGCACAGCAATCTGCTGTCAACAATATTCCTGTTGGCGCGACGGCTGGCGTATTGACCTCGCGAGCTGCGTCGGAAGCCTTCTTCATCGCCGGTACTAACCGGGCAATGTTTCGTTTCACGATGATCAACCATTTCTGCAGTGACATGGAACAACTGCACGATCCGGCGCTACCGCCCGACCGAATTCGTCAGGACGTTAGCCGCAGCCCGGGTGGCGACAGCCGCCTGTTCCTGAACAACTGCATTGGCTGTCACACGGGTATGGACCCGATGGCGCAGGCTTTTGCGTATTACAACTACGATGAGACCAGCGGCGCACTTCAGTACACCGCTGGCAACGTGCAACCCAAATACTTTAATAACGACCTGAATTTCCCGCCGGGATACAGGACGCCGGATGACCACTGGGATAACTACTGGCGCAGAGGGCAGAACTCTTATCTCGGATTTGACGGCGCGCTGCCAGGCTCCGGTGACGGCGCACAGTCGCTGGGAGTGGAACTCGGTAACAG
>PVMK01115398.1_pt1 | contig 11296 bp, 11 predicted proteins | sample 1853481 | NCBI WGS metagenome assembly PVMK01 (sample SAMN08533507, study PRJNA380276) | Marine sediment metagenome, whole genome shotgun sequencing project. | reverse complement strand
AACAACCCGGTCTCGACGCCGATGAGATAGGTTGCCCCGTCGTCAACGACCTCAACGGCATAGCCACCCTCCGCCAGTGCGAGCAGGGCGGTGACGGGAACCGCGAATGCGTCGCTCGCGGAATCAGACACGATCGCAACGTCGACTGGTGCTTCGTCCAGCCCGACAGTTGCCTCGGTATCGTTGATAGTCACGACCATCTCGAAGAAGCTCTCGCCCGCTTGGTTCGTTTGGGCGACGGTGCCAATGGACGTAACCGTTCCCTCGACGATGATCTCGTCGGGAAGCTCTACCACAACAGTGTCCCCGACACTGACGAGGGACTGATCAGTCGTTGCCAATGCAACGGTCACGAAGGTGGAACTCGCGGATGTCATCAGTACCGGCGAACCATCCATCGCGGTTTCTCCCAGAGAGGCAACGATCTCACCGACGCGAAGACTCTCAGTGAGGAACACAACCTCACCAAGATTGACGACCCCATCTGGATGGGCACCGACCGAAAGCTGCCACGCGACGACTGCCTCAAGAGTTGCGTCATCGAATTCACCGACCACGAGACCATCAGACGCGAATCCAAGATCGATCAACGCTGCCTGAAGTTGCGCGACATCGGTGCCTTTGTCCCCCGACGCCATGGCTCTGAAGGCAGGTAGTTCACCGTGGAGCAGCACGGTTGGCCTGTTGTCGACACGATACAACACATCGCCCTGTTCGATAATGGCACCCTCTTCAGCAATCCAGGTGAAGGTGCCCGAGGGCGCTGCGGACAGAGCAATGACATTCTGGCCGGATTGGACCTGGTCTCCGTTGCCAACGAGCGCTTCTGCCACATATGTCGGGCCGGGAGTGAACAACATCTCACCGAGGGCGAACCCACCATCAACCTCGGCTCCGATGTCCTCCTGGAGCAGTTCGATGGCGGCCCTGGTCGCGGTCGTGAACTCCTCGTCGACGGTGATGTCGCCGTCGGGGTCGAAGCCCAGATCGACAAGCGACTGCTCGAGGAACATGATGTCCTCTCCGTCGCTGGTTCTTCGGTCGAGCGCCCTGTATACAGGCGTATCGCCGTACAGGACAACGACTGGAGCGGCGTTCACCTCATAGAGAACGTCACCCGCGACTATCACCACACCTTCATCGGGAGCGCTGGTGATGACTCCCGCCAGCGCGCCGTAGGCGCGGTCAACCCCATCTGGTGAGGTTCGGAAGGTGATTGCCTCAGCATCCCCGTACCCGAGTGTCCCAGAAACGGTCTCGGTGACGACAAGATCTAGCTGCTGCACCGTGGCAGTCGAGAGTCGCTGGCTGGTAGCTTCTGTTGACGTGCCGGACGAACTCGTCACCGCTACCACCACGGCGACTACGGCAACGATCGCCAGAGTCACGAGCACCCATGGCCACCAGCGCCGCGAACCTCGTTGTCCATTCGGCTCGTCTCCATCGACTCCGACGGTCTTGCTCGCTGGGCTGTCCACAGATACGCTCGCTTCAGTGTCCAGGGGCTCGGTCGTGGTCATTATCCCCTCCCGCCCCCGCTACCGGGGCCACCACCAACGAACGGAAGATTCTCGAAGATGTGCTCGCACTCCTCCATGGCCGATACGAAGTCAGGATCGTCCGGATCGACCGCTCCACCGAATATGCCACCGCCTTCGCCTCCCCGTTCGCCGAACTGCGAAAGATCCGGGTCGGGCATGTCGTATCCGTTGTCGCGCATACATGCGGCAAAGTCGACGAGAGTGTCCTCCAACTCGGTGACGTCGACGCTTCCTGGACCGAACGCGAGGCCTTCGAGATGATCCGAACAAGCTTCAAACGCCGCTCGCGTTACATCTCGGTCGACGTCGCTACCGCCGCCTCTGAGGTTGAACTCAGGCACGCCGTCCGCGCCGATGGAGGGATCTTCGAAGTCCTCCACACCGTTGTCGCGCATGCAGGAAGCGAACTCAAGAAGCGTGTCCTCGTCGCTGGCTAACGCCTCATTGCCCGACGAAGCAACGGTAGTGGTCGCCGTGCTCTCCAGAGAGGCCACGCCTTGAGACTCGGAGTCGCTGCATGCAGCGACCACCAGAGCAAACGCTGCCATCGAAATGAGTACCCGTTTCATTCACACTCCTACTTGATATGAGACGAACGCTATCGGCTGAACCCAAATAGCTCATTTGAAACAGCTAAGAAAACCATGAGAATGCGGCACACCTTTTCCGCGCCCTACCGGACTGTCACGGCCCTCGTGGCGATGAAGGCCCCAACGAGTACGACGACGACACCGACGATCGCCACGGGCAGGACAACCTCATCCCTGAAGACAACGCCAAGAACGATCGCGAAGAGGGGGATCAGATACGCCGTTGTCGACATACGGGGCGCACCTACTCGCCCGGCGAGCGTTGCACCCAGCGAGCGGACGATTCCGGTTCCCACGACCCCGAGCATTACTACGGCTACCAGAGAGCTCATCGCAAATTCAGATTCACCGACTGTTGCGACGGCGAAGGGGAAGAGCATGAAACTCGAAAGGATGAGTGCCCACATTGTCACGGCAAGGCCACCGTATCTCTGCTGCAGCGGAACAAGCAGGTTGCCGCTGATTCCGTAGCCGATCACCGCAAGCAACACGAGACCAACTCCGACAGGCTCTGCATGGGCCCCTCGCAGCGACGGAAGCGTCATCATGAAGATTCCGACGAAGCCCAACGTGATGCCGATCGTCTGCGCCTTACCTGGTAGCTGGCGAAGGAGCACAGCTGCAATGACGAGACTCACGATCGGGACACCGGCCGTGACCATGCCTGCAACGGCAGAATCAAGGGAGGTTTCCGCTGTTGAGTAGAGCAGCGCTGGCGCCGCGTTTCCCACAACTGCAACGACGACAACACGAGACCAATCGGCACGATCGATGCGTCTTCGTGCGCGTGAGAACATGGCAAGCGCACCAGCGCCAAGGGCCACCCGACCAAAGGCAACAACACCGGGTGAGAAATGGTCGACGCCGATTGCGATCCAAAGAAACGCCGAGCCCCAGATGATGCCGATGGTGAGCGTAAGCCCCCACTCAGCTGCTCCATATGCGCCGGTCCGGGACCCGACATTCGTGAGTGGTGCTGCCATCGACCATCCGTCTTTCGTTCCGGGGACACTATCGGAACACCTGAGCGGCCAAAACGGCGAGGGTCCGGGAATCACGTGGGCCGAAGTCGTGTTCCCTCTCCGTGCGGTTCCTCATACTCCCCCTCCTTCTCGTCGCGTCGTGTGCATCCGCGTCCCCTGCCGTCGTGCCCGAAAGCACCGAAGCAACGAGTGAACCGATCGTGATCTCGCTATCGCTCCTCATTGTCGATGAGGAAGGCGGGGAAGCGGATTCCGACCTCTCGTCACGGCGCGATATCGTCGCTGTCGAGCAGATCGTTGAGCGGATCCAGTCCATCTGGGCGCCAGCGGGCATCGAGTTCGCAGTTACAACCATCGATCGGGTGGACGCGTCGGCAGATGCGCTCTCCGATCTTCGCAGAGGCGACACCAGCGGGTTTCCTCGACGGTCTCTACAGCGGAGTGATCGCACCTTCGGAGGTTGGTGCGATCAATGGGTTCTATGTGCGGAGCATTGGGAGCATCAACGGCATCGCTCCATTTGGTTCCCGAGTGTTCTTCGTCACCGATGAGCCGTCCGTGCACGATGAGAGGGTCTCGAGCCACGAGATCGGCCACATACTCGGGCTCCACCATGCCATCGATGACTCGGATCGACTCATGTTCTCAGGCACCAACGGAATGGACCTGGTCGAGGCCGAGATCCGGGTTGCTCGATACAACGCCGAAGGGATCGCCGATGGCACGAACTAGAACTGCACTCATCGTGGCCGTCCTGCTCGTCGCGACGGCCTGCACTGGCAATAAAACCACCACCACGTCGAGCGCTCACACTGCAGAACGGATCACGGTGTCGAATCACGGAGGAGAACTCGAGGGACATACACCAACGGGATTTGCCAGCTCAGGTACAGGATTGTTCGCTGGCGACAACCTCAACGCATCGTTCCCCGATGGAGTGGGCGTTCAGTTGTATGTGACGTTCACTCTCCCGCGAGATGTTGGGATCAGTGACGCCCGGATTGTCTCCGATGCGCTTCACGTTTCCGGTACGCCCTTCGAGGACCTTGGCCCCCTACTCGTCGAGCCGGTCTCCTATGAGACCTTCGGACCTGAGCTCTTCGATCTGGTCGCGACCGGGCCGCACTCCGAGTGCACAGTCATAGGGGGAAACTGCAATCGTATGTGACGTCGGCACAGCAGTAGAGGAGCTGGTCGGAGAGGGAAGCGCTACAGCGCAGTTCAGGATCCGATTCACAAGGCCTGCAGACGGCGACGGGCAACAGGATCTGGCAATGTTCTTCAGGAGAGACAGCAACACCAACGAGATCGGCATCTTCGAACTCGAGATAACACCCGACATTTAGGAGACTGCTGAATAATGCATGTCAGCCAACTGCACGAATCGGCAGCCTCCTTGACGCTCGCCCGGTCTCATGATGACCCCGCCCATACCTACCGTGGGATCGGCATGTCGACGACACAGGAAGGAATACACCCCGATGCTCCACCACACAGTCATGTTCCGATTCAGAAATGGAACCACACCCGACCAGGTAGCCGAGATCACCGAGGGGCTCTCGACGCTCCCTGGGGAGATCGATACGCTCGTTGACTATCGATTCGGGCCGGACGCCGGGATCACAGAATCTTCCTGGGACTACGGCGTCTGTGCGACGTTCGTCAGCGATGCTGATTACACGATATATGCAGAGCACCCAGCCCACACAGAGGTGATCCGGACCACAATCACGCCAGTTGTCGACGAGATCGTCCGAGTTCAATTCAGATCATGACCTCGGCTCGTCAGCCCGACGGCGCCCACGCTGACCATATTGAGTCAGGGATAATCACCGACTCCGCGCCATCGAGTGGCTCGATAACGACGACCGGATCTGTACCTACGACCGCGGGATAGCCGAGGTAGTCACCTGACGATGACCAGAACTGGACCGACTGCGCGTATTGATCGAAGAAAGGAACCAGATTGGAGAACCAACCTGGTTGGAGCGCGAACGGCTCCTTCTCAACACTCTGGCCATCGGTCCACACATTCCAGACAAGGGAGCCACGGCTGTCCGCGAGTGTGGCATAAACCAGCGATGTTCCAGCCGGATTCCACTGATACACAAGTGCAAGTTCACTCGACACGGTTTGGATCTCTGTCGATTCCATGTCGATGACGACGAGCTTTCCGCCAGGGATGGTCGGGATGGCCTGAGTACGGAGAGCTGCCGCGATCGATCCCGCATCGGGCCGCTCTGTCGCCTGGATGGCCACCAGATCACCGGAAGCAACGAACCCTGCGGGTCCCACGACCTCGGCGATGTCGGTGAACGATCCGTCCCAGATCGCCAGACGCTGGACATCTGATACGGTGCGCAATGTCACAAGACCTTTCTCGACCCACACCGGTGTCTGGAAGAGGCCGGTCTCAGTCAGTAGCAGCTCCGTCTCCCCGTCGCGATACACGTCGAGATGCTGGCCCGCTATGTGGACGGCCAACGCGTCTCCCGAAGGCGACCAGCTCGTATAGAACGGCGACTCCTCCGACAACATCGACACGATGCCGGAATGGTCAACCAGCTCCGCGATCAGCCCGCCACCCGTCGGGTTGTTTCGGAGTGAAGTTGTTGCGGACGGACCGCCCGACGGAGCAGGCGAGAAATAGAAGGGCGAGGTCTCCATGTCTACACGCCACACAACATCGGAGCTCTCTGCATCGGCCGCGACCAGGGCATGGTCGCCGATGTCTGAAACATCTGAGAACACGACAGTGTCGCTGCTCAGCCACGTTGGCTGGCGATAGAAATGCCCCTCAGGCGGATCGATGCGCGAGATCTCCTCTCCGTTGACTCCGTACACAGCAATAGCGCCCGTGATGGTTGACACGACGATGCGATCTTGATCGATCGTGAACGCCAGGGGCAAAACCGCAGTATCGCTCGTCGTCGTCGAATCGGATGTCGCGAGTGGCTGGCAGGCAGAAGCCAGGACGCCGAGTACGGCGACGATAATCAGAAGGCGAGGCATCGCACAATGCTACGTCACGAACCCATCGCGATCGACGGTCAGGCGAATTCGTTTTCACTGCTTCCGCGGATCCGTCATAATGGAGGGGGCATCAGAGGGAGGCCAACATCGCGACTCATGTTCTCGTTGCACTGAACGCAGACATTGTCAGCTACAGCCGGCTTCTGGCCGACGACCCTGAACACACTGCTGCGGCCATGAGCGAGGCGCGAGCCATCGTCGACGAAGGAATTGCTGAAGCCGACGGCACGCTTGTCAACTTCGTCGGAGACAACTTCATGGCAGTCTTCGACGAATCTGAGCCGGCCGTGCGAGCAGCCATAACGATCACGAACGCTCTCGCCGCCAAGAATGCCCTGGTCCCCGAATACCAACGTCTCCGATTCCGGATGGGGGTTGACAAGGGGGCCGTTGTCATCGATGACGACGGGAGCTATCTGGGCGACGCTCTCAACATCGCAGCCAGAATCCAGTCGATCGCCCAACCGGGAGGTCTAAGCGTCTCTGGTGACGTATACCGCGCGCTTGACGAACCGGCGCTGCGGTTTCGCTCGAAAGGGCGCCAGCGACTCAAGAACATTCCGGAACAGATCGAGGTGTACGACTTCGCCGATCTTCCCAGCAAAGACGATACCGCCGTCACCCCGACGAGGCCGCTTGCTCTCGATACACCCAAGGTCGCGATAGCTCCCATGCATCTCGAGGGTGCCTCTTCGGAGCTGCAATCCATGGCTTCCTTCCTGCTTTCGGACGTTGTCTCCGGATTGGTAGGCCTTCGCAATCTCGATGTTGTCGATGTGACTCAGACCATGGGACAAAGTCAGACCGAGGACGAGGTCGCGTCGAACGTGCGCTACGTCCTGTATTCAGGCATTGTCCAGGTCGGGAACCGCGTCCGCCTGTGGGCCCAGGCATTGGAGGTGTTGACGCAGAATGCTTTGTGGGCCCATAAGTGGGACACCGACGTCGACTCGCTACTCGACGTTGCCGACCAATTCGCCGAGGAGATCGTCCGGGCGTTCGAGGTCGAGCTGATAGTCGGCGAGCCAGCACGCATCTACCACGAACTCGCAGACCCGAGGGCCGTCGCGAAGGTATATGAGACCTATTACCACCTGACATCGGGGACCGCGAGTGGGTGGAAGCGAGCGCTTGAGATCGCCGAAGGGCTCAAGGCCGAGATTCCTGACAGCATGCTCGGCGTGGTCATGCTCAGTTTCACCAATTGGATCGGAGCAGCTCAAGGATTCTCAGAAGACCCTGAACAGTCGCTCATGGACGCCACACTCGACGCTGAGCGCGCCATCGAGTTCGGTGACGAGACCGGCCTGGCGTCGATGATCATGGCAGCCATCACTCTCGCCCAGGGCGACGCCGAAAGTGCGCTCGACCGGGTCACTTCCGCGAAGGTCACACGGCCAACGTGCGACCTGACATGGGCAGTCGAGGCGAGCGTTCGCCGGTATCTGGGTCAGTGGGAGGAGGCCGTCGAACTCGTTGACCAGGCCATGGGACTCAGCCCCGTCAACAAGCCCTGGTACCCGACGGTTCTCGCAAGCTCTTACTACGTGGGTGGTCGATACGAGCAGGCGGCAGCCGTGGCCGAGGAAGTGCTCGAATTTCAGCCCCAAAATATCGAGGCCCTACTCGTGTTGGCGGCGTCCCAGAGCGAGCTCGGACTTGAGCGCAGGGCTCGTGCCACGGGGAATCTGATTCGGGAACGTTTCCCACAAGCCAACATCTCTGAATGGCTCACGTCGAACCCGTATCAGGACGATCGCTTCATCGAGAGATGGATGAAGGATCTCAAGGGAGCAGGACTGGAATCGTAAGGTCTTCGGCGTTGCCTATGCGATCGTTGCGCCTGGGGGAACCTGTTGATCAGGTGCCACGAGCACAACGCCATCCTCTGTCAAGGCACCGATCACGAGTACATCCGATCTGAAACCACCGACACGCATGGGCTCGAAACCTGTCACGACGACGACTTGTCGGCCAACAAGGTCCTGGGCCTCGTAAAGATCGGTGACCCGGGCTGAGGATTGAACGGGCTGCTTCTCGCCAATGTCGATCCAGAGCTTGTACGCCGAGTCTCTGGCCCCTGAGTTCGGCTCCGCCCGTGTGACGGTGCCGACACGCACATCAAGTGACTGAAAATCCTCAAAGGTGGGGCGGTTGACCATTAGCCGACGGTAGCGGGTGTCGACCGTTGGCGTATCGAACACAACGCGGTAGCGTTCACGAATCCAACAGATCGCTGAGGAGCCATGGCAGAGTCAGACGCTGCAAACATGCCAGATGGAAGAGACCTGCTCAGGACCATGGGGTGGGACCCACTCCCGTTCTCCTGCCTCGGCCTCGTGCGAAAAACTGGGGATGTAAAGGGCGACAATATCTGGGCCTGGATCATCCTCGTTCCATGGAGTTCGGAAGGGAAGCCGTGGATCGATGGCACCGAGATCGTGTCGGCATCAACGAAGACTGAGAGCGAGGAGCGCGCTGATGTCATCGCGAAGATGCGTGGAATCCTCGACGATCGCTATGGCGAGACAGTCGGCAACCGAGCGGTCGATGATTTCCTCTCGGAGATTCTCGACGACGTCTGATCAGAGAGTGTCCCGACACTACGCGTGTGCCTGCCACGCACGGATTGCGCCAAGAAACTCATCTCCGTAGGTTTCGATCTTCTTTGCTCCAACGCCGCTGATGGCCAACAGCTCCTGACGGTTTGCAGGCATCGTGGCTGCCATATCGAGAAGCGTCGCGTCGTTGAACACGATATATGCGGGAACATCCCGCTCACGGGCAAGTTGCATCCTCAGCGAGCGCAACTCCTCGAAAAGTTCGTCGGCACCCTCCGGGAGCTCCAGGGGCTCGCGTGGTGCGCGAGAGGCTCGCGGCGTCGCTACGGCTTGGAGACCCATCCCGAAGTCCGTACACCAGTCACACGACGACTTGCACGCATCGATCTGCTCTCCGAAGTAGCTCGCAATGGCCGCGTGCCTGCAGCGTTGCGACTCGGCAAAGTCATACATGCGCCGAACGTGATTGCGCTGGGACGATTCGGTATCACTCCCTGACACCATCCGCTCGAGTTGGATGACATCCGCCCACGAGTAGAAGAGGTAGCACTCACTGTCGAGGCCGTCACGGCCTGCCCTGCCGATCTCCTGGTAATAGCCCTCGAGAGACTTCGGCATGTCGCGGTGAATCACGAATCGGACATTGGACTTGTCGATTCCCATCCCGAACGCCACCGTGGCACAGACAATTTCGATCTCGTCCCTGATGAAATCGTCCTGCACCCTCGTCCGTGTCTCTGCGTCGAGGCCAGCGTGATAGGCACCCGCCCGGATCCCGATGGACCGCAGATACTCGGCCGTGCTCTCAGCTGACTTCCGCGACAGGGTGTAGATGATGCCACTCTGACCCCGATGTTGGGTACAGATCTTCCCTATGTAGTCCCTCACCTTGAGCTGGACACCGTCATGTGTCCCCTTCTTGAACACATGCAGCTTGAGATTCGGTCGGAAGAATGATGTCTGGACGACAAGCGGTTCGTCCAGGTCCAGTTGGGTTCCAATGTCGTCCCTGACCCGCGAAGTCGCCGTGGCAGTGAGGGCAAGTACTGGAACTCCGAATCGGGACTTGAGGTTGATGAGCTGGCGATACGCAGGCCTGAAGTCATGGCCCCATTGCGAGATACAGTGCGCCTCATCCACGGCGATGAGACGCACGTCCACCTGGTCGAGAATCGAGCCAACGGATGCCACCAGTCCCTCAGGCGCAACGTAGACAAGCTCGTACTCGCCTGCCTTGAGCCTCGAAATCCGCTCAAGTCGTTCCTCGTACTCGATGCTCGAGTTGATAAACGTGGCAGCGATGCCCAATTCCCTCGCAGCATCGACCTGATCCTTCATCAGGGCGATAAGCGGAGAAACCACAAGAGTCGTGCCGCCGGAGAGCCGCGCTGCGAGTTGGTAGGTCAGCGACTTGCCCGACCCTGTTGGCATGATCGCAAGACAGTCTCCTTTGGCCAGGATTGTTGCCACGACATCCTGCTGGCCCGGCCGAAATGAGTCGAATCCAAAGGTGTCCCTGAGCTCGGCGAAGAGGGCGGCATCGTCAATCTCAATCGGCGGACGCGGCGTCTTCGGAAGTTGGCCGCCGGCATCGGATGATGCAGATGGACTGTTGAGGTTCCGTACGATCCGGGATGGTCCGGCCGGTTCCTGCCCGGCGAGCATCTCCCAGTACGCGTCGTCGTCTGACTGGCTGTCGTCGATGTTGGGCTCTTCCACGGAGCGCAGCATACGAGACGAGGGCGACACACCCCACCCTGTGGAGGTTCACGGTTGTCACACCTAGGAAGGTGGCAGGTACATCTTCTGGCCGGCAGGAATCCGTTCCGCGATCCAGTTCTCCACTGGGGGAAGGGGACAGATGAACTCCTCGTCATAGACGCACCAGGGATTTCGGGCACTGTTGAAATCCGCCCTCACCTGTGCGTCGAACGCCACGTTGATACTCAGGTAGCGGCCACCCTCATATGTTTCGACTCCAGATGTTCCATCGCGAAACGGAACGAACATGTCGCCATCACCGTCGTCGAGCACCGTCAGCTTGTAGGTCGTCCCTCCGATGCGAACGGTGAGGCTTCCGACTTTGGTGTACGGGTTGTCCATGCCAGCCGTCGACGGTATCTGCACATCGTGGGGATCCACGGCCTCGTACTGTCCGGTGAGGGACCACGCGGCGTCGGGTCGATAGTATTCGAGGCCTGCGAAGCTCTCGAGATGCTCATCAGGCAGGGGTGAGCTGTAATGCTCCCGAAAGAAATGGTCGCGCTCTGCCCTTTCTTTCTCGAGACTCTCCGTATCCATGTACACGAGGCTACAGCTCGTTCGGCACGCACTCCGGCTCCGTGTTGAATCCACATGTAACACCGGGACTCCTCGTTCGTCTGTACTGGTGTGGAACCACTTGGGCCGTGGTTAGGAAGGTGCCCTACCAAGCACGTCTATGGAAGGGACCGAATGAAACGGATAGCAGTCATCGCCGCCGCGATCGCGATGTTCGCATCGACGGCAGCAATTGCTCTCGCTGACGAAGCCACGGAGAGCCCGGGGGACGAACCGGAGTCGAGTGAAGAGCGGGTACTCAACGAAAC
>PVMK01122434.1_pt1 | contig 11297 bp, 12 predicted proteins | sample 1853481 | NCBI WGS metagenome assembly PVMK01 (sample SAMN08533507, study PRJNA380276) | Marine sediment metagenome, whole genome shotgun sequencing project. | reverse complement strand
ACTATCGATGAGAACCGGGCCGACATCGACACCCATCCGGAACCGAAGACGCTGGAAGTCGGGGACAGTTGCATTGTTCGCGGCGAGAGCGCTGGTGACTGCAATTGCCGTCTGGATCGCAGGTTCGCACTCGTCGAACACAGCCATGAAGTTGTCGCCAACGAAGTTGACGAGAGTGCCGCCGGCGGCCGCAATCTCGTCGTCGACGAGTGCTCGAGCAGCGGACAGTGCGGCAGCCGTATGGTCGGGATCGTCTGCGAGCAAGCGGCTATAGCTGACCACATCAGCGTTCAGAGCTACGAGAACATCTTGTTCGATTGCGCGCCTCCCTTGGTGCGGTGCTCCATTATGGCTCCTTGGAACGTTGGCCGGGTCGGAGAATCTCGTAGGACTGACGCCCGAGAGAATACCGGTAGTCTGCGGGGCCGCCACAGATCGATGCCATGACCTCACCGCTCACGAACGTTGGATCACATCCGGACGCGTACGGCCCCACTGAGTGGGGGCTGACGCTCACGATTGGGATCATCTGGGGATCTGCCTTCCTGTGGATAGCTCTCGGCGTCGACCATCTAGCTCCCGGCGTCGTCGCGTTCGGTCGGGTCGCTCTCGGTGCTGGTGCACTGGCGCTGTTCAAACGATCCAGGCGTCGCATCCAGAGAGAGGACTGGCTCCGCATCTCCGCTGTGGCCGTTCTCGGAAATGCCGCTCCGGCGTGGCTCTACGCCACGGCAGAGACATCGTTGGATTCAGCAGTCGCCGGCATAGTGACCGCTGGTGTCCCGATTCTTAGCCTGATCGTTGCGGCCTTGCTTCTCAGGCAGCTCCCCGGTCGGCCTCAGGTGGTCGGCATCGCGGTTGGTTTCGCAGGGATATTCATGATGACGTTGCCCTCGCTTCGTGGTGCCCAGGCCGATCCGGTTGGCGTTGGCCTCGTTTTTCTTGCGATCGTCGGCTACGCGATCAGTGGCAATCTCCTCGTTCCGCTCCAACAGAGATACGGCGGCCCTGCGGTCACGCTGTGGGCTCTGATCTTGTCAAGTGTCGTGCTCCTGCCCTTCGCGGCAGTATCGGTCGATGAATCTGAATTCACCCTGAGCGCAATCGCAGCCGTCGTAATCCTTGGTGTTGTCGGAACCGGGATTGTTCGTGCGCTGAGTGCAACGCTTGTGGGAAGAGTCGGAGCACCGCGGATGTCAACGACGACGTATCTCATACCCATCGTGGCGATTGTCCTCGGCGTCGTGTTCAGGGACGAGGTTGTCCAACCAACCGCGATCGTTGGTGTGGCTGTTGTGCTCGTCGGCGCGTTTATCGCCACGAGAGCCGTCCGGGTTGGCTAACTCCGAGGCTTGGGTCTGTAGGCCTTGGGGAACTGGGCGATCGTTCCGTTGGCTGTCGCCGATTCGAGTAGATCGAATGCAGCGTTGAGAACGTCGTGATGGCGCGCTTTATCACCTGCGGCGCCGAAGGGGCGTCCCATGGGATGTTGCACCGTCAGTGTGCGTGGCAATCTCATCTCCCGTGCCCTGTGCTCAAATGCGCGCACCATCACTGTCACGGTTGGAATCCCCGACTCTTCGATTGCCCGCGATACGTGTCCGACCGACACGTGGCAGACAGGTCAGACGGGTACGAGGAGCATTACGTCGACGTCCTCTTCGTGGATGCGAGCGACCCACTCGGGCAGGATCTTGCGGAGCCGCCCCTGAGATGTGGCCCCGGGAAAGGAGAAGAATGTCGACGCGAGATCACCGACGCGTCCGTCATGCGATGCGGTACGCAGTCTGTCGATCGGGAATGTTGCGTTGGGGTCTCGCGCCGCAGAGCGAACGTCGTATCCACCGTGACGAACCCGCAAGTCCGCGGTTGGCGTTGATGAAGGTATCTCAGACAGCGTTGGCGCATGTTTGAGAAACTCCCCGATACGGTCGACCGCGTCCTCCTGTGTCATGGCCATCTCGCCGAACGGCTCGGGATCATCACCGACGACGAAATGGCCGGATGTCGTGAGCATGCCGACGCGGGCCTGCGCAATCGGCATGTGGACGTCAGACCAAGGACCATCTTCGTACTCGTACCGCGGCCTAACATCCGGATCGGGTGCGTACCCTGCGGCCTGGGCCTCAATCGCACCGTGGATCAGCGGGAGTATGTCGCCCGTGTCATATGCGTCGCCGAGGTCGTGTAGCAGGGTTTGGAGGAAGTCGGCAACACCGTCGTCCGAAAGGCCCTTGAAGAACTTGAAGTCGAGATCGTTGCGGGTTCCGTACGAGAACGACTTCCTGAATGAACTGAAGGACTCAGTCTCGTCTAGCGGAGGCATACCGCACCATAGGCAAGAGTCGATTCTCATAGTGTTCTCACCCGAATCATATGGTCTACATGCCTCCGAGCGATAGCTTTCGTGTCACAACACACAGGAGCTTGTATGAATCGGATACTGATAGCGATCCTTGCGCTTGGACTGCTGGTTGCAGCCTGCAGCAGCGATGACAGCGATGGCGTGGCCTCGCTGAGCAGCACCGACACGACAGCTGTTGAGAACGCAGACAACGACGCGTCAGCCGACGACGAAGAGATCCTCCTCGAGTTCGCTTCCTGTATGCGCGACAACGGCGTCGAGGGATTCGAAGATCCGACCCTCGATGCAGACGGTGTCCCGCAGTTCAACCTGCGAGGCGGAGAGGACGACCGCGAGACGACTCGCGCAGCCTTCGAAGCGTGTCAGGACCACCTCGAAGGGCTCGCCTTTGGTCCAGGCAGCATCGACGTGACCGAGGTTGAGGACACACTTGTTGAGTTCGCTGCATGCATGCGTGACAACGGTTACGACATGCCGGATCCTGATTTGGCTGGTTTCGCCAATCGTGGAGATGGCGGACCCGGTGGAGGTCCGTTCGGCGGGGAGCTTGACCCAGATGATCCCGAATTCATCGCAGCATTGGCGGAGTGCGAGCACATATTCGAGAATCTGCCCTTCGTGGGCGGCGGCGGTCGAGATGGCGCGGGCGGCCAAGGCGGGAACGGATAATGACGACATCCGAAGAGACAGAAACTGATAGGACCAACGCTGTGGAACCAGACGCTGAAGACACAAACGAGGACTCGGGGAGGAGACGCTTGTGGCTCTGGATCATCGCTGTTCTCGCCGTGGTAGGCGTAATTTCCGTTGTGCTGGTCATCGCCAACTCAGCTGAGGAGCCAGCAGCGGACGGCAGTCAGGAACTCTCCACGGCGGCGGTGACCAGACAGGACCTCGTTGTTGACCAGACGCTCTCGGGAACGCTCGGCTACGGCGACGCCGAGGCGATCCCCTTCCGGACCTCGCCAGATGGTGTCGATACCGTGTACGGCGGACTGGCCGGTGTCGTGACGAGTGCGCCGGATGAGGGCATCATCATCCTCGAAGGTGATGTGCTGTACGAAGTCAACACAGCCCCGGTTGTGGTGCTTTATGGAGACGTGCCGGTCTACCGCACGCTTGATCGAAGGACGAGCGATGGGCCGGACGTCATGTCGCTCGAGCGGTCACTCGTCGACCTCGGGTACGACCCCGACGGCGACATCGAGATCGACGAGGATTTCACGTCCGCCACAGCGGATGCGATCGAGCTCCTTCAGGAGGCCATTGGAGCTGTTGAGGATGGCGGTTTCGCGCTCGGTGAGATGCTCTTTGCCGCCGGTCCAACGTATGTTGCTGAGGCGCTTGTCGCCGACGGGGACCAGGTCCAGTTCGGCCAACCGGTAATCGCACTGTCCGCGGCCATCGCAGGTACCTACACAGAGATTGCCGTTGAAGGGGACATCGTCGAACAGGGAAATGTGCTGTACCGCACCGACATCCGGCCGACGGTTCTGCTCTACGGCGACATTCCCGTGTTCAGAACAATGGCTCTTGGGGATGAGGGCCAGGACGTTCGACAGCTGCGAAATGCACTCATCGATCTGGGGTTCGCCTCGTTCGATCGCAACATAGCGTCCTTCGATGATGCAACGCTCGAAGCAGTTGTGAAGTGGCAGATCTCGACGGGAGCGCATCCCGATGGCGTCGTGAACCTGGGGGAAGTCGTGTTCCTCACGGATAGCATCCGCGTCGGTGAGGTGGTCGCGTCGCTCGGTGATCAAGCATCGAACGGCTCTCCGGTCCTCATGACATCGGCGAGCTCCACGTTCGTCACCGTTCAACTGTCGACGACCGATCAATCGCTCGTCGAGACGGGCGACACCGTTGAGGTTGAGCTACCTGACGAGACGGTAGTTTCAGCAACGGTCACGTCCATCGGAACCGTTGCCCAGGCGAATCAAGCGGGAGAGAGCTTCTTTGAGATGATCGTGACAATCGACGATCCTGAGGCAACCCTCGGGTTGGATGAGGCGCCGGTTGATGTGTTGATCGTGTCCGACTCGGCGAGCAATGTCCTTGCGGTGCCAGTGACAGCGCTGCTGGCGTTGTCCGAAGGCGGCTACGCCGTTGAGGTTGTCGACGAAGGCGGTTCGACGCATCTTGTCGGTGTTGAGACCGGTCTGTTCGCGGATGGTCTTGTTGAGGTTACGTCGAGCGGACTATCCGCAGGCGATCTTGTAGTCGTTCCATGAGCCGAGCGCTCCACCTTGAGGGAGTCGTCAAGACATACCCCGGCACACCACCCGTTCACGCTCTCGCCGGCGTTGACGTGTCGATTGACGATGGCGAACTTGTTGCCGTCGTGGGTCCCTCGGGATCAGGCAAATCGACGCTGCTCCACATCATGGGCACGTTGGACCGTGCAACCAAGGGCATTGTTGAGGTTGCGGGCGTCGATGTGGCCAAACTATCTGATCCCGACCTCTCCGCGCTCAGAGCTCACCACATAGGGTTCGTATTTCAGCAGTTCTTTCTACTGGCAGGGGAGTCGGCGCTCGACAACGTCGCCGACGGTCTTCTGTACACAGGCATGGTGCTCAGGGATCGGCGTGAAGTCGCAGCAGATGCGCTTGCACGGGTCGGCCTTGCAGCCAGGGCGAGTCACGAGGCGACGAAGCTCTCCGGAGGAGAACGTCAACGGGTGGCGATCGCTCGCGCGCTCGTCGGCAGCCCGCGGCTTGTGCTCGCTGATGAACCAACCGGAAACCTCGATAGTAAGACAGGCTTGGACATTCTCAAGCTCATGGAGATACTCAACGAAGAAGGCACCACGATCGTCGTAATCACCCATGATCGGGCGCTCGCCGATCGCCTTCCGCGCCAGATCTCCATGCTCGACGGTGCCATCGTGGATGACCGGATCGGTGTGGCGATATGACGACGCTCGACGACCGCTCCCCCTCTCGTCTCGCACCTGCTGACATGGCCAGGGCCGCAGGGATTGGTCTCAGGACGAGGCGTCTGCGCTCCGTTCTCTCTGCACTCGGAATCATGATTGGCATCGGCGCAATGGTCGCGGTCCTAGGCCTCTCAGAGAGTTCAAAGTCCGACCTGTTGTCACAACTCGATGCGCTCGGAACGAACATGCTTCAGGTGGAGGCCAGCTCAGGAATCGGTCTCGGCCCCGGTACGCTCCCTGAGGAATCGGTTGCCATGGCTTCGCGCATCGGTCCTGTCGAAACGGTGTCGTGGGTTGGCGATGCTTCGGGTGCCCGTGTCTTCAGGAATGATCTCGTTCCGGATACCCAGACGGGTGGTCTCAGCGTGCTCGTCACCGACCCGGATCTGCTCTACACGCTCCAGGGGTCGATGGCTGAAGGCATATTTCTCGATGAGGCAACCCCGGACTTTCCTGTGACGGTCCTCGGGTCCGTCACCGCGGACCGGCTCGGAGTCCGAAGTGTTGATCCCTCCACCGACGTGTGGCTCGGGGACGAGTGGTTCACCGTCGTCGGCATCATGGACTCGCTTGCGCTCTCACCGAATATCGACCGAGCCGCCCTTGTGAGCGAGGGTGCGGCAGAGACCTTTCTGGACTACGACGGCGTCATAGGCACGGTCTACGTTCGCACGACCCCGAGCGAGATCGATGAAGTGCGCAATGTCATGCCCGCAACGATCAACCCGGAGAACCCGGACCAGGTGCAGGTCACGCGGCCATCTGATGCACTCGAAGCCAGAGAGGCGGCCGATACGGCCCTCACAAACCTCTTCCTCGGCCTCGGTGCCGTTGCGCTTCTCGTCGGTGGAGTCGGCATCGCGAATGTGATGGTGATATCGGTCATGGAGCGCAGAGGCGAGATCGGCCTCCGCAGAGCTCTCGGAGCGACCCAACGCCACATCGCAGTTCAGTTCCTCGGCGAATCGCTGCTTCTCGCAAGCATCGGAGGCGTCGGCGGTGTTCTCCTCGGTGCACTTGTGACCGCGGGATACGCAGCCTCGCAGGGGTGGGGCGTTCTTGTGCCGGCGGTCGCGATCGTGGGCGGGATCGTCGCGGCACTGCTGATCGGTGCTGTAGCCGGTCTCTATCCGGCGATGCGCGCCGCGAGGGTCTCGCCAACGGACGCCCTGCGGACGTTGTAGGTCTTCCGAGATCAGCCTGGTCTTGTCGCCTTGATCGTTGCGGAATGCATACCGTCGGCAACGCTGTGGGTCGGCTCGATCGAGATGTCAGAGAAGCCAGCACTCGCGAGGCCGTTCTCGTACTCCTCGAAACTGAGCGCACCCGCAATGCATCCGACCCAACTGCCACGCTCGAGGCGCTCGTCAGCTGTGAGTTCGTTGTCTGCGACCACATCCGAGATTCCGATGCGTCCACCCGGCTTCAGCACTCGGTGCATCTCAGCGAGAACCGCTGGTTTGTCTACCGAGAGATTGATCACGCAGTTGGAGATGACCACGTCAACCGTCCCGCTGTCGAGTGGGATGTCCTCGATTGTCCCCTTGCGAAATTCAACGTTCTCCGCTCCGGCTTCGGACTGGTGCATCCGAGCGAGCTCGAGCATTTCGTCTGTCATGTCGATTCCGTAGGCAAACCCTTCCGGACCGACTCGTTGTGCTGAGAGCAACACGTCGATCCCTGCGCCGGACCCAAGGTCGAGCACGGTCTCTCCGAGCTTGAGATCTGCCACGGCTGTTGGGTTGCCGCATCCAAGAGAGGCGAGGGCTGCGCCATCGGGCACGTCGATGAGGTCAGCTGCTTCGTAGAGCGCAGTTCCGAACTTCGTCGGATCGGATGTCTTGAACGCGTCCGATGCTGATGCGCTACAACAGTCAGGTTCGCAGCAGGATGAGTCTGCACTCGTCGCGGCCTCGGCATACTTCTGGCGGACCTTCTCGGTGATGTCTGCGGTCGTCATGTGCGGATCCCTTCGTATCGACGTCCATCTATGCATGGAACAATACTGTATATATAGACAAGTGTCAATATGGAACCCTAGCTGCCTGTGCTCAAGGAGATAGCTGCGTGCAGGCGTTCGACATCATCGGTTCCGATGCGAAACACCGTGCCAGACTTCAGCTCGACCTCAACGGCGTCCAATCCCCACACGTTGTACATCCACCCGTTGGCCACCCTGCGCACTCCCAATCCCTGAATCCAGCGATTGCGCACCTGGTGAACCTCGGCCACATCGGAGAGCTGTATTGCTCGATGCGGCTTGCCGAGGCCGAATGCCGCGGTAATCGCACCCTCCGCCACGGTGACGACAAGTCTGCTGAACCAGAACGTGACGGCAACGATGCCGACGAGGAACAGCACCATCAGCAGTCCCATCCACGTGCTTTCGGCGAACGTCTCGGGCAGCGAGAACCAATTGATTGCGGCCATGAGTACCAGGGTCAGGATGCCGGTGTAGCCGTACTGGGTGTGTTCATACTCGATGGCACCATTGTCGCGCGCTTCGAGGTGAAACCGGATGTCGATGCCGGGTAACATCAACGATCGTGGTGCTCCCGACGCACATGATGGACTTCGAACACGTCGTTGCTTCTGTCCCTGAACTCGCTACGGCAGAGCAGATGTCTGTCAGCCTCCTGTCGGGAGGGTTGACCAACACGAGCTACGTCGTCACCACGGAGTCCTCTCAGATCGTCGTGCGTATCGGCTGTGACAACGGCTCCATCCTCGGAATTGACAGAGTCACCGAAGAGGAAGCTGTTCGGCTGGCCGAAGCGGCGGGCATTGCCCCTGAGGTCCTGCTCATGAGCCAACCTGATGGGCACCTCGTGACGCGGTATCTTGCGGAAGCATCGACACCGTCTATTGAGCAGTTCACGGCACTGGAGCTGATTCCCCGCGTTGCGGCGCTGCTCAAATCCGTTCACTCCCTCGGATCTGTGGCCGGGCGATTCGACCCCTTTGCCGATATCGACCGCTGGACAAACGTTGTGGAGGCTGGGGTCACGGCGGTCCCGTCTCGCCTCGCTCACCTCCTCGAGCAGGTCGAGCGAACGAGGCAGGAACGGCTACCAAAGCCGGAAGCGGAGCTGGTGTTGTGCCACAACGATCCGCACCGTCTCAACTTCCTTGTCGACGGTCGACTGTGGCTCATTGACTGGGAGTACGCGGGTATGGGCGATGCCATGTACGACCTGGCCGGCATTGCTTACATGCTCGACGGCGAGGGCCGGGACTCATTACTTGGGTCCTACTACGGATCCGTAGATCCCTGGATGCGAGAAGGCATCGAGGCGCTCGTCCCTGTGTTCGTGTGCTGGAACGTTCTGTGGTTTCTTGTCGAATCCGAAACAGGAGGTCAAGGCCGTGACTACACCGATCTCGTTGAGGGCTTTCTCGACCGGCTGCCGAGCTGACCGCTAGCCGCGACGGAAGAAGAGTTGTAGTTCGAGGATTCCGTGGTCTTCTATCGAAACGACACCCGGCGCCGTCGGCAACTCGACTCCCCAGTCCGCAAAGGTGATATCGACTGCGCCAACAACGACGATGAGATCGCCGACAAGTTGGGCTTCGAGTGGAATCTCGATCGGCTGCGTTACGCCCTTTATCTCGAGGTCGCCGACTGCGGTGACGAGGACCGGTTCCCCTTCCGCCGGAATGGCACCGATGTCGATGGGAACTGAAAGCGTGAATGCTGCGATCGGGAATTCGTCCGTCCCCATAGCGCGTCTCGCAGCCCGGTCGCGGCGCGATGCGTTCGTCACGATCTGGCTCAAGTCAGCCTCGATGACCGTGTCGGTGATCGAGGTACCGGCCAGTGTGAGAGTTCCCGCCACTTCCGGGGTGCGGCCCACAGCGGTCGTTGAGCCGACGGAGGCGAGCACCTCAGCGATACGAAATCCGAGGAACGACGACGTTGCTTCCTCGAAACTGAAGTTGCCGACCGAGGTGTCCACTGTCCAGACGCCATCGAGCCCCTCTGGGGCATCTGGCGCTTCAGTTGTCTCGGTCGAATCTGGTGCAGGAGGCTGGGAGCTGGTCACGTCCGCCGCGTTCTCGACATCCGCCACGGCGCTCTCGAGGGAGACTTCCTCCGGCACGGGTTGATTCAGATACCAGAAGAGCCCTGCTCCACCGATCGCGACGAAGGCAGCCACCACGACCGCCGCAATGGCGGCCTTGTTCCGTGGTCTCGAACTTGATTGATCGTCCGCTGGCATCGATTGCCCTCCAAGTGAAGGCGCAAGGTACCCACCGCACTCAGATACTTGGGCCTGCGGATTCGGCTAGCGTGCCGTTCGTGACCGACCAAGATCAAGCGAAAACCAACAGCAAGGCGACCGTCGTCCTGATGATCTTGTCGGCCGCGATGTTCATCTACGTCATCGACACGACGATCATGAACGTGTCGATATCGGCGCTCGTCGAGGATCTCGGTACCACCGTTCAAGAGGTCCAAACGGCGATCACCCTGTACACCCTCACCATGGCCGCGTTTATGCTCACGGGCGGGAAGCTCGGGGACATCTGGGGCTCCAAACGTGCCTTTCGCATCGGCCTGATCATCTATGGCATTGGCACCACAATCACTGCACTGGCACCAAGCATCGGGTTCATCGTTCTCGGTTGGTCCTTCCTCGAAGGCCTCGGCTCTGCGCTCATCGTGCCAGCAATCAATACGCTCGTGCGAGCGAACTTCACGGGGACCAAGCGGGCCTCTGCGTACGGAACACTCTTCGGCGTGGCTGCGGCAGGTGCCGCGTTCGGGCCGCTGATCGGCGGTTGGCTCACCGCGAACCTTTCTTGGAGATACGCCTTTGCCGGAGAGGCGGTCATCGTGGTGATCGTGCTTCTGGCGTCAGGCTGGATCATTGATGCACCTGCCGTGCTGCCCAAGCCCCGTCTCGATCTTGTCGGTGTTGCCTTGTCGGCGACCGGTCTCGCCATGTTCGTCTACGGCGTGCTCCAGACGACCACTCGCGGCTGGTCCGATCCGGTCGTCATCGGGCTGATCGTCGGCGGACTCGCGGTTCTCGCGGCGTTCGCCTTTTGGGTCAGGCGGCAGGAAGCTTTGGGCAAGCCAGCGCTGCTCCATCCATCGATCTTCAAGCATCGCGCGATCAGCGCGGGACTCCCGATCCTGTCGACCCAGACGTTCGCCCAGGCAGGCCTGCTGTTTCTGATCCCTGTGTTTACGCAGTCGATCCTCGGATTCGACGCGTTCGAGACCGGCCTCACATTGCTGCCCTTGTCCATTGGTGTGCTCCTGACGTCCATGCTCACTCCGCCCCTTGGCCGGAAGATATACCCGAAGCACATCATCCAGTTCGGACTCGTGCTCCTCTTCATCGGTGGTTACGTGCTCGCTATGTCGCTTGCAACAGCCACCAAGGGAACCGACATGGCGCTCGGTCTCCTGATCGGTGGTCTTGCGATCGGTCTCGTTGCTGGCCAGCTTCCGAACCTCATCCTGTCCGGAGTGGACCAGAACGAGGCGAGCGAGGCATCGGGACTTCAGGGAACGGCCCAGAACCTCGGAATGGCGCTCGGTACGGCGATCATCGGAACCGTCATCATCAGCGTGGCGCTTTCGTCCATCGGAACCCAAGTCGACGAATCTTCGACGATTCCCGCCGACATCAAGGACGAGATTGCTGAAGTCGTTGCACTTCCGTTCGAGACCGCCGATGCAGACCGGCTTGGCGACGATATCGCCGATCTGCCGCCCGAGCAGCAGGAAGAGTTGAAGAGCATCTACGACAAGGGGACTCTGGCGGGCTTCCAGGGTGCGATTCTCGCTGGCGGCATCGTTGCTCTCTTCGGCGCCCTTCTCGCATTCCGTCTTCCGAAGAAGAAGCTTGAGGCGGACGCATCGGTCGAAGAGGCTCTCAAGGAGATCGTCCGCACTCCGACGCTGCCGGGCCTCCAACTAGAAATGGAAGATCTGCCCCCGAATCCAAGACCCTGACGTTCGAGGAATAGGCCGAATTG
>PVMK01114236.1_pt1 | contig 11297 bp, 11 predicted proteins | sample 1853481 | NCBI WGS metagenome assembly PVMK01 (sample SAMN08533507, study PRJNA380276) | Marine sediment metagenome, whole genome shotgun sequencing project. | reverse complement strand
ACGCCTTGATTGTTGTCGATTTGGTTAATCGAAGACCAATAGAAGTGGTAAGGGATGAGTTCGCCTATTTAGATTTTGACGAAGACGGTCGATTTAAAGAACCGGAACATGATAAAGGGGAAAGTTCAGCCCTTGATATGCTCGATTTCTTTTCATTAAAGCAACAGGATAAGCGTGTCATAGATGCGCGGCATAAATTTGCGAGGAAACGGTATTTCGATAAAAATAGGTGGGAACCGACGGATGAAATAGTAGCCGCCATTGCAGAGGCCATATTCGGCAAATTAATTTGACGGGTGGTTTTGCATCGTCAAAAGAGGCACAAACTTAAGGTTGCCAAAACAAATATATAATAGAATCAGAGTATTGGCCGGATTCGATTTAGGCACGCAATATAAAATCGTTTCGGTATGTGGAATGGATAGGTGAAACATTCAATTCCCGGGAATTGTGGGTTTGGTCAGCAAATTTTAACATCTTGATCTCATCGTAATTGTGGATTAGTTCGCCAAGACACAACCCTTCTGAACCTTTCCCAATGTTTTAAACAGCACTTAGTCCACAATAAATTAAGGCCCCAAAAAGTGTGTATTGGGCATATTGGTCCATTTTTAAAACCTTGGCTCAAAATTATATTGAAAGTCATATCTTTGACGGATTATTCCCATCTTTCTTCCCACATTTATATTCCAATATTTTAGCAGCTTAATAACTAATTGAAATTAAATAAAAAATAAATATTATAAAAATTGGCATAATTTCTGCTTATTCTTTACATTAAAAAGCTGCCTTCTTTTAAATGTTTTAAAATTTCAATCAATGGGGATATGGCGATGATTAAAAAATTATTTATTGGTCTTTTAATCATTTCATTTTTGGTGGGAACCATGGGATGTGCTGAATGGAATCGAACTGCAAAGGGCGCAGCCATCGGTGCCGGTGCTGGTGGTGCTGCCGGAGGTCTCATCGGATATGCAACTGGCAATACGGCGGTCGGAGTTTTGATTGGCGCTGCCGTTGGGGGAGCAGCCGGAGCTCTCATTGGAAATTATATGGACAAACAGGCAGCGGAAATAGAAAGAGATATCGAAGGTGCAAAGGTTGAGCGTGTCGGTGAGGGAATCAAAATTACTTTTAACTCCGGTATATTGTTCGACGTAAAGTAAAGCAAATCTGAAGGACTACTCCAGAAACCGAGTTGACAAAATTAGCGACAATTTTAAACAAATACGATGACACCAATATTCTTCTGGCCGGGCATACCGATTCTACCGGTTCTGATGAATATAATCTGGAGCTCTCTCGGAGCCGTGCACATTCGGTTGCTGACTATCTGGTTACCCAGAATGTTAACTCCGAACGTTTTTCAGTACACGGTTATGGTGAATCCGACCCGGTTGCCACAAACGACACAGATGGTGGCCGTGCTCAAAACCGCCGAGTCGAGATCGCCATCTGGGCAAACGAAAAGCTAAAAAGAGTAGCCCAAGAAAAAACAAGCTAAAAGAAGCCTAAATATTTCACAAAAATGTAGAGGGAGAGATGAAATTTATAAGAAAAAAGATCAGTTTTATAAGCTTATTTATGGCAACCATGATGTTGTTAATCGCAGTTCCCTATCAACCGCTATTAGCTGCGATGGTTCCCACAGAGGCCACAATCTACCAAATTAAAGTCCAAGATGCACGGGACCACCTGAAAACGCTGATTTCGAAAAACGATATTAAAAAGTCATTGATTTCCCAGGGTATTGATCCAATGGAAGCAAAAGCCCGAGTTGATAGTTTATCAGATTCTGAGGTAATAGAAGTGGCTGATAAGATCGAGCAGCTTCCAGCCGGTGGAGGTGCAATCGGGGCGGTCATAGCTGCCTCAGTGATCGTATTTTTGGTTTTATTGATAACGGACATACTGGGATATACCGATGTTTTTCCTTTTGTAAAGTCACAAAAGAAATAATTTAAGGCCGTCAAACCCTCTGATAGTATCATCTCCTGTTCTCGAGAGCTGAGTTGTTGATTTTTCTATAATAACCAAAATATCAGATGGATAAACCCGTGAGATTTTCGGATCATATTCATTTCTATTCTCCTTACGGGTGTTCGCTTCTATTGAGACATTTTAGATTCAATTTCTTGCAATGTTTGCTGGTATACAGCCTGTAAGGGGCCTCCGAGAGATACGGCCTTGCGGGCCATCTTCCAAGCTTCGGGGAACTGTCCCTGCTCCATCAGGATTTGAGCAAGATTATTATAGGCAGAGCCAGCCCGGGGATACAAACGAATTGTTTCCTTGAATGCATATTCGGAATTCGTAAAATCACCAAGCGCATAATAACTATTGCCCAGCCCCATTCGTGCCGCAAGGCTCTGCGGCCATCGCGTCAAAGCAGTCCGGTAGCCGGATACTGCGGCCTGAAACTGATGAGCTTTTTCCAAACCCAACACTGCAGATAGATAGGTTTTCTCCTTCGCCAAAGCAGGCAATTGTGTGGGCTGGAGAATGATAATGCCCCAATAATTGCTGCGCGCCCATGTTTTCTCAAAAACACCAAATGGCATTACTTTACGGGAAGTGGTACCGGAACGAAGAATAATATGTTCCTGCGCTGTGTCATAGCCGACCACCACTGCATAATGCCAGACCGGAAACCATGAAATACTCAGATTCTGCAAAATGATGACCGGATAGCTGGCGGCAATTTCAGGGAAAAGTGATTCGAGATCCGAAATCTCATAGGCGAGTCTACCATGGCGGCGTGCCGTTGCAATGATGGCCACCTGCAAACTGCCTTTGCGTGATGGGGTGTAGACTTCCTCGGCCAGGTCTTCAGGTCGGGCAGGCAAACCGCTCCAGCTGATGGCCATCGCTAAAGCAGCCGGCCCGCACTGGTATTCTTCCTGGGGGAAAAACGGCACCGCAGTTAACTCATGGCTGGCCGGTAAGTTCTCTGGTAGCGGCGGCATTTCTATCTGCCGAAAGCTTGCACACCCGGTAAGCAAACTTAGCAGAAAACCCAGCACCAGTGCGGCACCGCCCAAATGAAGGTAAATACGGCTTTGGACCATACTATTTTCTCGGCGGGTAAACTGACTCAATTTTCCAACTCCGCTTATGTCAACACCGACTGCTTCACATTTAAAGCTTCGCAGAGATTGTCTTTATTTTTTGATCAACATATTCAAGCTTTTCTTTTTTGCCAATTTCCTCTAACCGGCGCCTCAATTCTTCAATCTGCTCCTTAATGCGGGGCAAAATCTCTGTCTCCAACTTATGTTTCATTTCCACGCCCAGATTCTCAATTTCTGCGAGAATCTTATCCAGCTGTCTTTCGATTTGTTTAATCTGTTCACTTTCGGAAAGGCTTTGGAGTCCTTTAAAAAATTCATTTATCTCAGATTCCAGCACATGGACATTTTTACGGAATTTATTGGCGATCTGGCCGTAAATAGCGACGTATTTTGACTGTCCTTCTACAATGGTATTTTTCTCTATTGTATTGCCGCCATCTTTGATTTGAATAATCCGTATCGCTTTTTGGCTCTCAGCTTCAGGGTTTGAATCAATATAAAACGAGCTGGAATCCTTTGGTAAGGATGAAAATTGATCTTCAACAGCTACGCTTACCAGATAGTTTCCTGTATCAGCATATTCAATACCCTTTATTTCTCCGATAACGGTTTTATCAAAAAAGACTCGATCGTTTTTCCGTAACCCTTGAATATCATTGAACCGAATCTTAAAATTGTGAGTGGTCCCAATACATCCAATAATAACCAATGCGGTTATTGCTGAAAAAAATAAATTTTTGATCATTTCTGGTCCTTTTCTCTGATAAATTTCCTACTGATTAGGGAGTATTGTACAAATTTGTATATCTTAAATTTTATCAGGTTTACAAAAATTCTGCAAAGTTTAGGGATCATCATTATCCTCAAGTTCCATCCCCAAATACCGATATTAAATATGGGTTAAACGATTTTTAAAGGGGGATATCATGATTGGTGAAATAAGCAACGTGTCTCAACAGCAAGTGATAGCACCAACTAATAAAGTATTCGATAAACCCGGTGAGAATACTAAGACAGGAAAATCTGATCAAAAAGTAGAGCAAACAACAACCAAAAATGTCATTGAAAATGGCACACTGATAGTGGAACAATATGACAGACACGGCAAATTAATACGCAAGACACCGCCAGGTTATCTACCACCGGATGAAAAGGGTTAACTGAGAAATGCACAAATTATAAATCAGACCGAATTATCATCCGATCAAATTCTGCAATAAGCCGTTGGAAAAAGGATTGACATTAATTCCATACTAAAATAGTATGGAGTTGGTGCTTTTGAAGTGGACCTGTTATAAGCTGATCTGATACTCTGCACCATCCTGGGTGGTCTTTCGGGGCCACCCTTTTTCTTTATGTGGTATTCCTTTTCCGAACAAATTCGTTTCACGTTACAAATCTCAAGGTATTTTATTATTGCATGCCGAATGCACTTCATTATAGGTTGATCTAAAGCATTCAATCGGGAACGGAAAGGGGAAATGGCATGAAGGATCTGATATCTGAGATTGTAAAGGCCTTGGTTGATCAACCAGATCAGGTTACGGTTAATGAAACTGAAGGTGGCCACACTATAGTGCTGGAACTTAGAGTTGCCAAAAGTGATATGGGAAAGGTCATTGGCAAAAAGGGCAGAAATGTCGGAGCAATCCGGACTATATTAAGTGCAGCATCTGGTAAGGCCCGGAAAAGGCATGTGCTTGAGATTGTAGAGTGAGGACTCTTAAATTGCATTCCTTCACAACCCAATCTCAAACTTATCATACTTATCAGAAAATCAGTTTAAAAAGTGACTTGCTTATCAGTAAATGAGGGGTTAATTCTTGTGAGGAATACTATGGTATGCTTTGTAATGAAAACCCCTCCGAATCGAATTAAGAGGGTTGTGTACTGAATAGATACCAGAACATTCACGAAATCAAATAAAGCTTTTTTATAAAATTCAAGGATATGATATCGAAATAATTGAGAGTCAGCCCCATTTCATTCACAAAAATGAATGGACCGAACTTCCTGTTGCAAGGATGAAATAAGATGCAAAATCCTTGAACTGGCAGCTTTTCTGGGGAAGGGCAAATGGCGCAGTTGGCACCATCACATGGCTATGGTGATGATGGCCTTGCTGTTTATGTTGGAGCAACGGCTTTTGCATAAGGAGCAGTATCCATTATTAAGTTGTTTTGATATCGTTTCCATCCTTTCGTTTATTCTTCCGCATAGAGCGACTACGGAACAAGAAGTTATTCGGCAGCTGGAGGTCCGCCATGAAAGGCGACGCTCAGCCATTGAGTCTGCATACCGGATCCAGCTGCAATCCAAGTGAGTTTATGCGACTAACAAATGTGACAAAGTAGAATTAAAATCTGCTAAAAATGCTGATGGTTGACAACCTTAATAACCGTGGGATATACGAACCATATCATCACACATTTCGATAATCATCGAATTGCATGTTGTGCCAAGAAATCGAATGCGGGGAATCTGTCAAATTAGGGGTTAAATTTAGAGCATATCATAAATTTTGCCGGATTACGGATACTCTCAATAAATCACATTCCGATGAATTTATGTGATATATTCTTTTTTCCAATGTAATCTGCACCACACAGGGGTTTCGTTCGACTACCATAGGTAGTGGTGCTTGGAATTAACTCTCGACCCACCTACTAGGCAACATTGGCAAGATACCACACGAATAAGCGGTGTTCATTTTCGTGAAATAGCCATAACATACCTGCTTGGGGATTGAAAATCTATCACCATATCATAAAACCATCTATCCCAACTATTGGCAAAAATTATCGACTCAACATAAGGTATGTGATCATCACCCTTCGGATGTTAAAAATGACTACAATATATGGTAGGAGCTCAATTTCTAATTTGACGTAGCCTGCGACAACTACAGCAGTCCATTTTTCCCCTTGGCCACTATATAGAATCTATTTTAATATAAATTATTAGTGAATTTCTGATCCCCTCCTTCAACAAGGCGAATTGAGCCAGCGTCGATTCGCTCGCTAAAAAAGTGGTCACAATCCAGCGAAATGGGGGCACTTTTCCGCGGAATACGGAACTTATACCATTTTATTTAATAACTTCAATTTTTACGTTAATTATACCTGAATCTAAATCACCAATACTGCTAAAAGCTGAACGTGTGAGATCAATAATACGTCCTTTTACAAATGGTCCTCTATCATTAATCTTAACCACTACACTTTTACTATTTTTAATGTTTGTCACTTTAACTATAGTCCCAAAAGGCAATTTCCTATGTGCTGCTGTATTAGATCCCTGATTAAGTCGTTCTCCACTAGCGGTTTTTCGATTTTGGTATTTCATTGCATAATATGATGCTTTACCTGATTCTTGATAACCAATCCATTCAGGTGAACTTATCGTATTAGTTTTAGCACAGTTAGCAAGTGCTAAGGCAATAAATATGACGAATATATATACCAGTCTTCTCAATTTTCTTTTCCCAATTTTATGAGAATAGTAGTTAACTTTTAAAAGGATAATTATCCACGAATCAACCAGGCCCCTGGGGGAATATATGAAATATAATAAACACAAACAAAAGTTCGATAATCACCAACAAAAGTGAAAACTGCTGTTAGGATGTTGCCGAATTTTATCAGTTACCAAATTCCTTATTGAACATTCAGCGCCTTTGAAATGCCATCATTATTCCTGAGGGCTGGCTTCAATGCGAGCGTTCAAATAACGGCGAGCCGTCCAATAGGACTGGCGCCAATAATGATCTTGAAGACTCGAGATGGTCACGCCTTTACTGGTGGATGCATGGGCAAATTCTGCCTGGCTTAAATAAATCCCCACATGTCGCCCTTTATAAGGCAGTCTGAAAAAGACCAAGTCGCCCGTGCGAAGCTGGTTTTTGCCTATCGACCATCCCGTTTTCACCTGCAGGGCCGTGGACCGTGGAATTTGGCGGCCGAAAATGTCCCGATACAACCGCTGAACAAAACCCGAGCAGTCAATCCCCTGCCGTGTAGCTCCACCCATCCGGTGAGGTGTTCCTTCCCATTGCCGAACCTCAGACCGCAGCCTCTGTTCCACTGGTACGGGAACATTTGCCGTTGTTGCTGATGCAGCGATTTGCGGCTCAGGATGAACCTGCGCTTGCATATCGGTTGAATCGACTCTCGTCGGAATCGACGGACGTGACGGTGTGCTGGCACATCCAGTAGCCATGATAACCACTAACCCGATCAGCAACCACCACCGGCGTTGGCCAGGGATTTGCAATATACGCTTTGACCTCATCACATTTTTATAATCGGCGGTTGAAGGTCAAAACTTTAGTCAAAACGTGTAGGTAATAAGAGCTGTTAAGGCGAATCTGTTATACACATCGGCGATTTGATAATAAGAACCTTCGGCCGTGAGATAAAGCGATGAGCTGATCTTCATGTGATAGGCCAGATTGAGGTCCAAGCCCGCATTCCACTCATTTTCATCCCTGAGCATTGCATTGCAAGTGGTGTAATCGCCACCCACCCGAAATTTCAAAAAGCCACAAGATGTTGCGGCTCTTGGAATGAACCTTTTTCCCAGAGACTGGCAAGAAAGCACACGAATCGGTAAGGTGCAATTCAGCGATCTAGTATTCAGCGGATCCAAAGGGCCGGGCTGCCAATGAAAACGTTAGCACAAGCAATTAAAGTGTGGGGCAAATGTGTCGATAATCAAAGTGTACTAAAATGTATTTGTCTTTGGCAATAATAGGATACGGTATTGATGGCTTCAGCTATCTGGTTAAGATAATAACAAAAAGCATATAATCGGCCCAAATTGACGGCCTTTTTATGAGATAACGTATAGTAATTACAGATATCCTAACCCTTAATGTTTTTACTAGAAATTATATAATAACTTGATATAATAGAATTTAACTATTATTGAGTTAAATTGAGTATTTTTCTACTTCTAATAAAATCAAATACTTACGTATGTTTTAATTACCCTAGTCAAATTTTGTCAGTGCCCGCAAGCAGAAAGCTGTAATTTTATAACTTATTGATATAGTTATATAATATGTTTTAGCAAATTTTTAATTTGGCGTGTCAAATCCGAGGTCTGAATTACAAATAAAACCTAACATCTCTTTAACACCCTTTTATAGTTTCATTCGAGAGCATTTCCTATTTGAATTGGTTGTAAAAAAAATTAAAATAATCGGGTTTCACCATTTAACAAGACGGCTTCACGTTGATCGCAGAGGAGGAGCAGCTTTGTCATTTGTAATGTTTTGTTTAAACCTATAATTATTTTATTCTTTTTTGCGAATGACACTTCGAAAGTATTCTTATTATAATAGAGGCATTTATGTCAAATCTTCATCCGATTCGTTTTGATAAATATATCCTACTTGATCGAATAGCCATAGGTGGTATGGCAGAAGTTTATCGGGCTAAATTAACTGGGGAAGAGGGTTTTGAAAAGCCAGTTGTGTTAAAAAAAATGTTGCCTCATTTAAGTGATGAAATAGAAATGACCAATCATTTCATTGATGAAGCCAAGTTGGCTGCGCAATTAAAACATGAAAATATCATCCACATTTATGATTTTGGGAGCGTTGAAAATACCTTCTTTATCGTGATGGAATATCTTTTTGGTAAAGATTTAAATTTAATGTTAAAACAATCCGCAGAAATCAATCAAAATATCGATCTTGAAAATATTCTATTTATCATATCAAAAATTTGTGAGGGATTAGGAAATGCTCATCAATTAAAAAATCTACAGGGTAATCCATTAAATATAATTCACCGAGATATCAGCCCGCACAATATTTTCATTACATACGAAGGACAAATAAAACTGATCGATTTTGGTATTGCTAAAGCAACCTCTAATGCTACAAAAACCCAAACAGGCATTATAAAAGGCAAAGTAGCTTATATGTCACCAGAACAGGCTGAAGGCAAGCCGATTGACTATCGTTCCGACATTTTCTCTGTAGGTATTATCTTATATGAATTGGTGACTGGGAAAAAGATGTTTGATGGGGATACATTTGAGGTACTTCAAAAGGTAATTCAAAGCGATTACGAACCCCCTGAATCCTTGAAACCGAACCTTCCAGACACCCTGTGTAAAATAATTAATAAATCGCTCCAAAAAAATCCAGATGATAGGTATGCAACGTGTGAGAAGATGGGCAGCGACATTGAAGATTGTATCCATGAATTGTCATATCGTCCCAGCTCCAAAAAATTATCTGATTATACCCAGTTACTCTTTGATGGACAGTATAATATCGAAAAACAGCAATTGGCTGAAATAATGAGCCAGAAATTAACTGTATCAACAAGTACCTCCAATATAGAAACTTCATCAGATTATCAGCAAACAGAAGCTCTAGAAATTCAAACATCAACTGAAGTTCATTCCAAATTTAAAAAATATGGGAACATGCTCGTAGATAAAGTGATTACCCTTAAAACAAGAAAAAAAATGATCATTTTTTCTGCGGTTGCGATTTTTTTGGTTTTGGCCCTGGGAATACCTTTGAGCAATCAGATTAAACAATATAATGAAAATTCCGTAAAAATAGAGAAATTATTAAAAACTGCGGAAAATCGGCTTGCTGACAAACAGATTACCTATCCAGAAAAGGATTGTGCATATCATTATTATCAGGAAGTGTTAAATATCGATCCGGGCAATAAAAAAGCAAAAAAAGGACTTGAAGAGATTTCATCCTATTGTATTCTAATGGCAAAAAAAGAAATTAATAAATTAAATTTACCATACGCAAGACATTATATTGAAATTGGAATGCTTATTGATTCTGAAAATGAAGAATTAATAAAATTGAAATCAAAAACATCTGACGGTAAAAATTTTTATATTGATGCCATAAAAAATATTTTTAAATAAGGAGTGGAAAATGGCTTTTATCACCTTGCAGATCCAAAACAAGGAAATCTCCAGACACCCTTTGGATAAAAATAAAGTGATAAAAATAGGTCGATTGAAGGAAAACGATATTGTGATTGATAATTTAGCCGTATCAGGACGACATGCAGAAATTTTATGGGAAGAGATGGGATTCATCATAAATGACATTGGGAGTCGTAATAGTACATTTATTGCTGGGAATCCAATTAAAAGTAGACGTCTTGCAGAAGGTGATGTTATCGCTGTCGGCAAACATGAATTGTTATTCTCGGAACAAGATCTACAATACTCTTCGACTGATTCAGAACAGGAAAAATCTTTCAATTTTCATTCCAAGTCACATGATCCGACATCTTTTCTGGATACTAGGCAACAGCGTAATATCCTCGAACAATATGATCGAATGGGCTATAAAAAACCTTTATTGGTTGTGAAATATCAAGATAAGATGCTTTATAAATTTTTACTTAAATTTAAGAATACTAGTATTGGTAGAAACCCAAATAATAACATCGTTATTGATAATACTGCTGTATCCTCTGAACATGCTGTAATCACTTCGGATGGTTCAAAGTTCACTATAAAAGACCTTGGCAGCAAAAACGGAATTTTTGTAAATAAAAAATTAGTTAAAACATGTAAACTATTTAATGGCGATATAATAACCATTGGCAAGCATGAAATCGTATTTGAGGAAGTAGGAACATATACATATGACGAAGTCGCCAAACCTTTAGTAGAAAGCCAGTTAATGGTTTCAACTGATGGTACAACCTTTTTAAAAACCAAAAAACACCAAGAAATGCTATCTGATATCTCAGATAAAAAATCAAAAGCAGGATTTACATTTCTTAAAGGGGGGCAGGGATATGTATCTATTAATAACAAAACCTTCAAAATCGCTTCGTGTCTGTATATCGTTGTTCCCTCATCTGACATAAATTAAGGATTTACAGTCCTTACAATCTATCATGTGTAAACTAATTAATTGCGCTAAAAACCTTCCGCCTTTTAGAGTATATCAGTTAATAGCTGTAAAACATACTATAAATACACAGTAGCATCGTCATTATTTCCGCTTAAGTTCCGCACCCATTAAATACGCAATTAAATAGTTGACACATAATTAACCATGTGCTACTCTTCTACCTATAGTTAACTCGACTCATTACCACATATTATTTAGGAGAAATACACATGGCTGATACAAATTTTCTGCAACAAGCTCGATGTCTTCATCTTACTCCTGAAAAAGTCCAGCACGAACGCTTTCAGGAAGAAGGCGGCTTTTTCGAC
>PVMK01144646.1_pt1 | contig 11298 bp, 7 predicted proteins | sample 1853481 | NCBI WGS metagenome assembly PVMK01 (sample SAMN08533507, study PRJNA380276) | Marine sediment metagenome, whole genome shotgun sequencing project. | reverse complement strand
CTAACTTCAAGTGACGGTTTTATGATGAGCAGTTTGGTTTTCCGGTTGACCATGGGCGCCAGAGAATTCGCATCAAAACGATAGTTCATCTCTTCTTTCAGATGAATAGGCCGTGGAACCGCGTTTACGTAATTTGCCCAGACTTCATAGGCCGGGAACCCTGGCGAAGGGTAAATCACTTCGTCGCCCGGATTCACATAGGTCAAAAAGCAGAAGGGAATCGATGGTTTTCCTCCGGAAGTCACCAGAACCTGTTCCGGAGACACCTCGATTTTCCTGGTCTTACTGACAAATCGGGCAACCGATTCTCTGAATTCAGGAACGCCCTGAGGATTGCAATAATGAGTATTCCCTGCTCTGATATTCTCAATTGCGCACTCGTTAATATTCGCGGCACTGTCGTTATCGGGCTCTCCCAAATTCAAACGAACCACCTTCATTCCCGATGCTTCAGCTCTGGCAATGTCATCGGCGATCTTGAACTCGTTCTGAGACCCTAATCGAGCCAGCCGCGCAGCAAATAATCCACCCATCTCGCCTCCCTGTTTGAAGCCATCTTCGCGGATAGAGTCATTTCTACCGGTTCACATTTAGCACAATTATCCGGAGGGGGTGGTGACCTGCGTCAGCAGTTTGTTATCCAGGCAGGTGCGCCCTGATCGGGCCAGAACGTAAGCCTGGTAACACAAAACGAAGGAACTATGGGGGCCTTGCCTGTCGCAGATAATCCGGGTCCTGCGTAATGCAGGGCTACAATCAGCTTGCGGGAACGTTTGTTTTCGGCTTGACGTATTTGAAATAGATCGTCATCGACGCGATCAGCCCAAGGGCACAGATCCCGGCGGTGCTCAGAAACAGGTAACGATAGCCTTCGGCGCCCGGAAAATTATCCCGCAGCGCGCCGCTCAGAAGAGGCATGAAAATATCCGGCGTGAACGCAACCGCCGAGACAACCCCACCCGCTGTTCCGGTGACGGCAAGCGGCACGTTTCCTTCTTCCAGCAATGCAAAATAGATGCCGCGAAGTGCGAAAATCGCGATGGCGGCGACGGCCATAAATCCCAGCATGACGTGAAACCCGGGCAGGTTTCCCGACAGCACAGCCAGTCCCAGAAAACTGACAAGTAGCATGGCAAACAAAACGGTCGTGGTGCTGGAGACACCAAACCGGTCTGCCACAAAGCCGGCCATGAAACCCGAAACCGGTTTGAGCCACATCCGGGCGACACTGATCGCGCCAGCGACGGCCGCGGTGGTCAAAATAACGTCAGTTGCATACGGGTTGATCGCATAGGACGACCAATAGGCGCAGTAGGCGGTCATGACCACGATGATGATCAGCCATATGACCGGCATCTTGAGCACGGCCAGGACTTCGTGCCAACCCGGTGCAAGATTTACGGTCGCCCCGGATTCTTCGCGCGACAGATCCTCGATGACGAACCATGCAATGACACCCAGTGCCATTGTCACCAGTGACAATTGAACCACGACAGTGGATAAAGCCTGCTGACTACTGCCCATCCAGGCGAAAACGACCAAAAGGCCGGTAGTGGTCAATCCTTCAGCGGTGCCGCGAATAAACTCGAGGGTGCCGAATGCGCGGCCTTGCTGATCGGCCGGCGCCGAGTTCCGGGTAAGGCGAATCATTGCACCCCAGAACAGGAGTGTGATGCAGACTCCCCAAAATGCGTGAATCGCCAGGCTGACGTGATACGAGGGGAAAGTCGAGAAATACAGACCCGCCAGGCCGGTGCCTATCAGTGATGTCGTGATCAGTTTTCTCGGTGAGACACGATCGGCAAGCCAGCCTCCCGGAAAATAGAAGATCATCGAAAAGAATCCGAAAACGCTGACCAGGCCACCGAGTTCCGTGTGATTCAGTCCCAGGGCGCTGCCCAGTGGCGTGTAGAAGACCTCGAACAGAAATGGCAACAGGAAAATAATGCCACCCGAAAACCCCAGAACGGTGATCAGCAGCCAGCGGCGAAAGAACGACATTTTTTATGGTCCTGACATGTTTTTTGTTAACGCACGATCATCGGTGATCAGGAAGAATAATACCCAAAAATTGTGCGTTCTGCCACTGGATGGCAGGGATTTTCCGGCATAACCGAATCTGTTTCGGTCAGGCTGGTAGCGCCGATGAAATCCTCACCCCTCGAACACCCTGAATTTCGTCCCGAAGGCCATATTGGATTGATATGGATCAGGGGATTCTCCTGCAGTTTAGGCCACACTTTACGGGTAGAAATCCCTTAAAAACAAGGATATGAAAATGCTTTCAGATCACGAAATTGCAAGTCAGGCCAATCCCAAACCGATCGCGGAAGTAGCCCGTGAACTGGGCGTTGACTCGAAGTACCTGATTTCCTTTGGTGAGGAAATCACCAAGGTGCATCTGGACGCGCTGGCGGAACCACGCAAACGTCCGGATGCGCCAAAACTGGTGCTGGTGTCCGCCACCACACCCACCGCCGCAGGCGAAGGCAAGACCACGACATCCATCGGCCTGGCCCAGGGCCTGAAGCACATCGGTCAGTCGGTTGCCTGCGCACTGCGCGAGCCTTCGCTGGGCCCGTGTTTCGGCATCAAGGGCGGCGCCACCGGCGGCGGATACGCCCAGATGATTCCAGCCGACCGGATCAACCTGCACTTCACGGGCGATTTCCACGCACTCACCACGACCAACAACCTCATCTCAGCCATGGTCGACAATCATATCTTCCACGGTAACGAGCTGGGAATCGACCCCAGAACCATTGCCTGGCGCCGCGTCATGGACATGAACGACCGCAGCCTGCGCAAGATCGTGCTGGGTCTGGGCGGCAAGATGCAGGGCATTCCTCGTGAAGGCGGCTTTGATATCACCGCGGCCTCCGAGATCATGGCGATCCTGTGCCTGGCCAACAGCCTGGACGACCTGCACCGGCGCCTCGATCAGATTTACCTGGGCTTCACCTACGACGGCGAACCGGTTTATGTGAAATCCCTCGAGGTTACCGGCGCCCTGATGGCGCTGCTCAGGGATGCCGTGCATCCCAACCTGGTGCAAACGCTGGAAGGCGTGCCGGTGTTCGTGCATGGCGGCCCGTTCGCCAATATCGCACACGGCTGCAACAGCGTATTCGCCACGCGAATGTCCATGCAATTCGCCGATTGGACCATTACCGAGGCCGGCTTCGGATTTGACCTGGGCGCCGAGAAGTTCTTTGACATCAAGTGCCGCTCAGCCGGCCTGAACCCGGATGCGGTAGTACTGGTCACCACCTGCAGGGCTCTGAAACTGCACGGCGGCAAAGACAAGAACGATCTGCAGAGCCCGGACCCGGAAGCCGTGCGTGGCGGGCTCGAAAACCTCGACAAGCACATCGAGAGCGTGCGTAATTTCAACATGTACCCGGTGGTGGCGCTGAACCGTTTTCTCAGCGATACCGACGAGGAAATCGCCATCGTCGCGGAACGCGTAGCCAGGCACGGGGTTTCTTTCGCCGAGTCGCGCCATGTCATGGAAGGTGGCCCCGGTTCCGCCGACCTGGCCCGTGAACTCATGGCCGCAGTCGGCAAAAGCGATGGCTTCAAACCGCTCTATGACCTGGACATGACTGTGCCTGACAAGGTCAGGGCGGTGAGCCAGAAGATGTATGGTGCGGATGATGTCGCATTCAGCAAGGAAGCCGAGAAAGACCTGCAAATGGTGCATAAGCTCGGGCTGGAGAAGCTGCCGGTGTGCATTGCCAAGGCGCCGAGTTCCCTGTCAGATGATCCCCTGCTGGTCGGCCGCCCGCGTGATTTCCAGGTCACGGTACGCAACATTCAGGTCAGCGCGGGTGCGGAGTTCCTGGTCGTGCTGACCGGCAACATCCTGCGCATGCCCGGGCTGCCGAAGAAACCCCAGGCACTCAATGTCAGACTGAATCCAGACGGTTCGGTAGGCGGGGTCGCCTGACCCCGTTACACAATCTTCATGAGACCATCATCATGACAATGACACGTTCTGAAAGAATCAGTCCCTCTGTCTCCCTGAAGATGGTCTCTGAAAACCAGCTGGATGATATTTATGCTGCTGCCCTGACCGTGTTGGAAAAAACAGGGTTCAAAATGACACACACCCGGGCAGTTGCCGTGTGCAGGGCCGCAGGGTGCAAAATTGAAGATGATCGGGTCCGTGTACCCAGGCAGGTAGTCGAACAATGTCTGCGCCTGGCGCCAAAAGGATTTACGGTCTACGACCGGCTGGGAAACCCGGCATTGGACTTGAGTGGACGCAACAGTTATTACGGTTGTTCCACGGGTTCCCCGCAAACACTGGATGCCGCAACCGGTGAAATCCGGCCTGCAACGTTCCGGGATCTTGAAATTGGCGCACTGGTATGTGATGCCCTGCCGAATATTGACTGGGTTATGCCGTTTGGTACCACCCAGGACACGCCCAGACATGCCTCTTTTCTTTACGATTTTGAAGCCTGTGTGAGCAATACTACCTTGCCGGTTATGTTTTTGAGTGAAGGTGCTGAAGACACGCTCTTTATTCAGCAAATGGCTGCTGCCTGTGTCGGTGGAAAAGAGAAATTACGAGAAAAGCCTTTTCTCATGGCCTATCCCGAACCGATAACACCCTTATTCTTCCCGGATGAAGTGGTGGCCAGGGCATTCCTGGCAGCAGATTGGGGAATTCCCCAGTGTCAGGGTACCACCCAGATTATCGGTGCGACGAGCCCGGTTACCCTGGCAGGGGCAATCGTTCTATGGCTTGCCGAAGCTTTGATGAATATTACCGTCCTTCAATTGTACCGGCCCGGATCAAAGGTCTTCCTGAGTGGAAACTTCGGTCTCTTTGACATGGCTACCACGGTCAGCGCCATAGCTTCTCCGGAAATCTGTATGTGCCTGGCAGTTGAGGCCCAGATGGGACAGCGCCTGGGTCTGCCCACCTGGGGACTTGCGGGCGCCTCTGATTCGATGATGCTGGATGGTCAGGCTGGAGCGGAAAGCGCCTTCAGTATCCTTGCCCAGGGACTGGCCGGCCTCAACCTGATTCACGATGTCGGATACCTGGGCGCCGGGATGGTTTGCTCTCCTGAGATGTTGGTCATGGGTGATGAGATTTGCGGTATGACCCGGCATTTTCTGCGTGGCATTGATATTAATACGGACACCCTTGCAATCGAAGCCATTGACCAGATTGGCCCGGGTGGTAATTTTCTCCAGAGCCGGCACACATTTACACATTTCAAGAATGAGACCTGGTTTCCAAAACTCATGGAGCGAAATTACCATGATATTTGGGTTGCAAAAGGCAAACCCAGCACTCAGGACCGAGTCAGGGAAAAACTGGCCGGCATCATAGACACCCATCAGCCAATACCTCTAGGGGATCATGAAAGATCGGAGCTTGAAAGGCTGCGTCAAGAAGGCGAAGAAGTGCTCAAGAGAGCGCAATAATCAGCTTGCCTAACGCGGCAGACGGGACCAGTCTCGAAGGATTTCACGGGCCGCATTGTGACCCGGTATACCGGACACGCCGCCTCCCGGGTGGGTGGAAGAGCCGCACTGGTAGAGCCCCCGAATGGGTGAGCGGTAGTCCGCGTAGTGTGGCGCCGGGCGTTGGAAGAACAGTTGTTCGAGTGCCAGTTCACCGTGGAATATATGCCCATGCGGTGAGTTGATCAGGTGCTCGATATCCGGCGGCAACAGTACCTGTGCATCAATGACCGAGTCGCTGAATCCCGGAGCAAGTTCATCCATGGTGTCGAACACGTTACGTGTGAAACCGTCCCGCTCCTGTTCCCAGTTGGTGCCTTTCAAGTCGTAGGGGGCGTGTCCTCCAAACAGGTTGATAACGTGTTTGCCGGGCGGCGCCAAAGTGTCATCCACCGTGGTCGGCACCACTGCTGTGATAAACGGGCGGGCAGAGTAGCGCCCATCACAGGCGTCGTCATAGGCGGCCTGTAGGTACTCCACGGTGGGACCGATGTGTATGTAGTTGGGCACGTCAAAGCCGGCCCTGGCGGAATCGAATGCAGTGAAGCGGGGCGGCGCTTCCGCTGCCACGTTGATCTTGAAAGCAGTGGAAAAAGTACGGAAATTCCGGATGTGCCTGAGGAAGTCATCCGGCAGGTGGGCCGGCTCCAATAGTTGGTCGAACAACACTTTGCAGCTGACGTTGCTGGCTACTGCGCGTGCACGGTATTCATTGCCATTGCGGGTGACCACGCTGGCAATGCGGCCATCGTCCACTTCTATTCGTGTCACTTCGGCATCGGTAAGAAGTTCCATGCCATGACGGCGTCCGCTGGCGGCAATCGCGTCGCTGATGGCGCCCATGCCGCCGCGAACAAATCCCCAGCCGCCGGCCCCTTCGTGCTCGCCCATCAGGTGGTGTAGTACGACGTAAGCGGAGCCGGGTGTCTTCGGCCCGGTAAAGGTGCCGATGGAACAATAGTAGGCCAGCGTGGCCCGGGTGACGCTATGTTCAAACCAGCGGGACAGGAAATCATCGGCGCTCATGGTCATCAGGTCCACCAAGCGGTAAAAGCGCTTTCCGATTTTGCGGTATTTCCACAACAAGCCGAACGTTTCGCGCAGGCCTTTAAGGTCGCGGCGCGTCGGGTCGACAGGCGTGTCCAGCAACAGCTTGCGCACGATATCTGCGGCTTCGTTGAGCCACGCGTCGAATTGCGGATAGATCTCGCCATCGTGTTTCGAGAAGCGGCTGAACTGCTGCGCTGTGCTGGCTACATCACCGCTGAAAATAAGGTAATCATCCCTGCCCAGGGGGCAGAACAGGTCATTGGCCGGCAGTACGGTCAGACCCAGGTCCCGTAACTCCAGGTCCTGAATGACCCTGGGGTGCAGCAAACTCATTACGTAAGAAAAGGTCGAGGACTTAAAGCCCGGCGTGAACTCCTCGGTAATCACCATACCGCCAATCAGGTGACGGCGTTCCAGCACCAGCACCTTCTTGCCCGCCCGGGCAAGGTAGGCGCCGCAGGTCAGGCCGTTGTGGCCGCCACCAACAATGATGGCATCGTATTCAGCAACACTCATGATCGTAGCCCCATACTCTCGAAAAGCCCGGTTATTGTGGCATGTTAACACCACCCGTACCGGCCCCAAACAGCGGAATCGTTGCGGGCTCTTGAGATGAAGAATTGGCAGCCATTTGGACCGGTTTTGCAGGAAAATGGTCCGCGAATTCTGCCTGGCAGCCTGTTTGAATGTGCGTATTGCATGGAAAATGGGCGACGCTCTGGTTTATGCTGTCTGTTCGTTTGAAGAAAACGAATAAGGAGGCGGCTCATGCGCGGCTTAAGCGGTAAAAACATCCTTGTGACCGGTGGCGCCAGCGGTATAGGCCAGGCCACTGCTGAACGTTTTCTGGAAGAAGGCTGCGCCGTTTGTGTGCTGGATCGCAGTGCGGAGGCCCGGTCCCGGGTTGCCCGGGAATTGCCGGGGCTGACTGCTGTGATCGACGCCGATGTGTCGAAGCTGGAACAGGTGCAGGCGGCATTCGCCGAGGCAGTTGATCGCATGGGATCAGTAGACGTGCTGATCAACAACGCAGGCATCAGCATCCGTCATGATTTTCTCGATATCACGCCGCAGGAGTGGGACGAGGTGCTGGGTGTCAACCTCAAAGGTGTTTTCTATATGGCCCAGACCGCCGCACGGCATATGATGGGAAAAGGCTCCGGCGTGATTCTCAATACCGCATCCACGGCAGGTTCCACCGGCTATCCGCATTATGCTGACTACAGCGCCAGCAAGGGAGGCGTGATCGCCTTGACCTATGCCATGGCGCTGGAACTGGCTCCGGTGGTTCGCGTGAATGCGATTTCGCCCGGTTACGTGCTCACCCCGATGCAGCGCGCCGAATACACGGATTCAATGCTGGATGCCGTGAACAGCAAGATTCCCATGGGGCGGCACGCGAAGCCCGGGGAAATAGCGGCACTGTTCGCGTTCCTGGCCTCCGAAGACGGCGCATTCGCCACTGGGCAGGTTTATGTGATGGACGGCGCGGAAACTACCGGCGGTCTCTGCAGCCAGTGGGCTCACGACTAATTGCGGGGCGTGCGCCGCGGCACCCTGGCGGCCGGGAACTGAATCGAAAGGAGAATGATATGAGACTGGAAGGAAAGACAGCCCTGATCACGGGAGGGACCTCCGGGATCGGCAGCGCCACAGCGCTGCGCTTCGCAGGCGAGGGAGCGGCGGTCGCCATCACCGGGCGCAACACCGTGCGGGGGGAGCAGTTGGTCGAGAGCATCACCGCCAGTGGTGGCGAGGCCCTGTTCATCCGCTCCGATGTGCGCCTGGCCAAAGAGTGTCGCGAGGCCGTTGAGCAAACACTCGAGCGCTTTGGCAAAATCGACGTGTTGTTCAACAACGCCGGGGTGTTCCAGCCGAAAACCGTCCCGGAATGTACCGAGGAAGAGTGGGACGAAACCATCGACTCCAGCCTCAAGGGCGCCTTCCTGATGTCGAAATACGTCTTGCCGTCGATGATCGAACGGGGCAGCGGCTCGATTATCCACACCAGTTCGGGTTGGGGAATCCTGGGCGGAGACAGAGCGGCAGCGTACTGTGCCGCCAAGGGTGGACTGGTGGTAATGGCCAAGGCTATGGCGATCGATCACGGCCCCGACGGGATTCGCGTAAATTGTGTCTGCCCCGGCGACATACTGACCCCGATGTTGCCCGACGATGCCAAAAAGCGCGGCATGCCCTGGGAAGAGTATGCTGCCGGCGCCACTGACCGGCCGCTGGGGCGTATTGGAAAAGCTGAAGAGATCGCTGACGCAGTGTTGTTCCTGGCCTCCGACGAGTCCTCCTTCGTGACCGGCGAGGCGCTGGTAGTAGACGGTGGGGGCGTCGCTGGTTGAATCGGAAGCTCTAAGCCTGGATCAGATCCCACTGGACCCGTGGGCTTAACCACGACCCGATGAACCCCACAATATACGCGTGACAGAGCACTAGTCTAGACCAATATCCGATTCGCTCGCGAACCAGTGACCGCCCAGTGTGTCCGTGCAGCGAATTGGGGCTGTAGTTCAAAGTGAGCGATAATATGGAGAATTGCACCGTTGGTGAAGTACGAAAAGGAGCCTTCAAAAAGTGACCGCCAAAGACCGTAATCTCGGAATGGACCGTCCCATCTCGCGCAGGGACCTCCTGCATGGCGTGGGGGTGATGGCCGCCGCTTCACTAGTCCCTGGGCCATCCCTTGCCAACCAGATTCTTGCGCCGGCGGCCGGCAGCACCGGCTCCGCCGGCTATCCGCCGGTGCTGACGGGCATGCGCGGCAATCACGATGGTTCGTTCGACGTTGTTCACCAGCTTGCCCTTGAAGCCAGGCGCGACTGGGGCCCGGCGGAAGAACCCGATTCTCGTGTCTACGATCTTGTCGTCGTCGGGGCAGGAATCAGCGGTTTGGCGGCCGCGTATTTCTATCGACAGGCGAACCCTGATGCCCGCATCCTCATTCTCGATAATCACGACGATTTCGGCGGCCACGCCCGGCGAAATGAGTTCAACATTGCCGGCCGCAGGTTGATTGGCTATGGCGGTTGCCAGACTCTCGAGGCACCCTCGGGATATAGCGACGTAGTGAAGTCTTTGCTTCGAGACCTCAAGGTTGATGTCAGCCGTTTTGATTCCGCGTATGACCAGGGTTTCTACAAACGACATGGCCTTTCCGGGGGCGTCGTCTTCAACCGCGAAGAATGGGGTGTGGATCGACTGGTCTCTTACGATCTCGGCGCTCTCGGAAGTTATCTCCCGCTGGCACCGTCAGAGCTGTCGGCCGCAGAGGCAGTGCAGCAAATGCCGATGTCGGATTCCGCACGAAATGAGATGTTACGACTGCTAACCGTCGACGAAGACCAAATGCCTGAAATTCCAGCTGAAGCCAAGTATGATTATCTTTACACGATCAGCTATCGCGATTTCCTCAGCAAGCACGTGGGCATCAGCGAGCGGGAAGTATTTGCGGCGCTCAAAAACCTCACATCCGATTCAAGCGTTGGTATTGATGCAACGACCGCTGGCGACGCGATCTTCTACTCGTATTTGCCGGGCCTCAAGGCTGCTGGCATAGCGGAGTATGAAGAGGAAGAACCGTATATCCACCATTTTCCCGACGGTGTCGCCTCGGTTGCCCGACTGATGGTGCGTGCAATGATTCCGGGGGTCGCACCCGGATCGACGATGGAAGATGTCGTTACGGCACGTTTCGACTACGACAGACTGGACCTGGACGAGTTGTCCGTACGGCTTCGCCTCAATAGCACCGTCACGCACGTTGAACACGATGGTGATCCGGCGTCCGCAAACCAAGTTGCGGTAAGCTACGTGAAGGGTGGTAGGGCTTATCGGGTTCGGGCCCGGAGCTGTGTACTTGCCTGCGACAATGCGATGATTCCTGCCTTGTGTCCTGAGCTGCCAGAAGCACAACGTGAGGCGCTCAAAGTGCAAGTCAGAGCGCCCATGCTCTACACAAATGTCGCCCTTCGCAATTGGCAGGCGTGGAAGAATCTGGGCATTGGTGCCGTTGTGTCTACGGGAGGCTACCACGTGAACGCGATGCTCGATTTCCCCGTCACCATGGGCGGTTACGAATTCGCGAGCGGCCCCGATGATCCGATTGTCGTACACATGGAACGCTTTCCGCATCGGCCGAATGAGGGTCTGGGTGAACGCGCGCAACGCCGCTTCGGCCGCCACGAACTGCTTGCCACGTCTTTTGAGACCATTGAGCGCAACGTTCGGAGCCAGCTCGCAGCTACCCTGGCCGACGGTGGCTTCGATCCGGCGCGGGATATCGAAGCTATTACGGTGAATCGCTGGGCGCACGGCTACTCATACACCTACAACGACCTTGAGGGTCCCTACTACGAGGACTGGGACGACGAGCGATACCCGCATGTGCGTGCTCGCAAACCTTTTGGCCGAATCACAATTGCCAACTCGGATGCCGGCGCTGATGCGATGATGGAAGTGGCCGTTGAACAAGCGCACCGCGCGGTTTCTGAACTGGCCTGAAAACCACGAACTGGAAACGTCTGTTCATGTTGGATAAAACCGCATAGGATTGGCGAGCAGAGGCCACAGGCCTCAAGATCCAGAGCCTGGGAAGGTCCATTACCTACCGCTTTGCCGCGGGGCCGCAGTAAGCCCGCAAAGTATTTACTTGGTCAAAAGCAGAATTTTTCCTTCATGAAATCAAGCCGTGTATGAGTTCCGGTTTGTGTCGAACTCGGCTATCAGCTTCCCAGACTGGGATTGTTCCGGACC
>PVMK01125880.1_pt1 | contig 11301 bp, 9 predicted proteins | sample 1853481 | NCBI WGS metagenome assembly PVMK01 (sample SAMN08533507, study PRJNA380276) | Marine sediment metagenome, whole genome shotgun sequencing project. | reverse complement strand
GGATGAACGGATAAATAACCCTAGCAGAAATGCCAATTTCAAAAAAGGGCCACGGTGTGATTTTTTTTTCTGAACACGTATGCGAACATTCCTTTCTGCAGATGATTCAGAATTTTTACCAAAAAGTTCGTTTCCAATTTGTTGAATTTCTTCTCTTAGCATTCTGCAAGTTCGTTTTAGAGAAAGAATTTCTGATGGATCTTGTGTTTTATCCATAGTTTTATTTCTGTTTTTTCACATTCCTCCTCATATTCCTTTTTTGTTTTTATCAATTTGTCTTTTGTATCTGAAGAGTAACGGTTAGATTCTTTTTGTATTTTTTTCAAATAATCTTCATCAAATGACTCGCTATTTTTAGAAAGGATATACTTTTCATCTGAGGCAGTTGCTCCTTTAATCTCAACAGTTTGAGCTGGTTGATCATCCCTTTCATGAAGAATTAGAAAATGAAGCATACCAAAACCCTCGATATTGTCATATTGACCAAAGTTGTCTTCCGCACCAACAATCCACTGATTATCACTTTTTCGTTTGTAGAACAAGAGAGTGATTGATCCGTCTTGATCTGGAATTTTTTCTTTATTAAAAGAGGGTCGAGCCCGATTGTTTTGTGGAATACTATCGGGTGTACTAGGTGGGAATTCATCTAATTGTTTATTACATCTCTCTTCATTAATAGAGGAAGAAGTTTGAGCAGAATAATCTCTTTTAAGTATCTCGCCAAACCTGATCACCTCGCTACGACACACAAGAAGATTGTCTTTTGTTATGGTCGGCCAATAAATGTCATAATTGGGTGATTTAGGAGATGATTTGGCTGTGTTGCATGAGAATATTTCGTAACTAGTATACACCCCCGAAGCTCTATTTTTGTAAAGTTCACACTTCCACTCACACCACTCACAATCAGTGAGAATCACAGGTTTGACTTTATTATCCAATACATGATTTGAAAGATTGTCTAATGTTTTGGGGTGCAGTCTATACGGTTTACTATGATCCCCATAGTTAATCTGTTTGTGTTCACAGGGCACACGAAATGAACTATCTTCAACGTATTCAGTATATCCACATTCTATTTCAATGAATAAATGTTTGGCAGGAGGGGTTAACCGTGCACAAAACTGTAACTTGCGGTCAGCACCCCATTTTATTAGATCTTTCTCGCTAATGCGGTATTTTTCCCAACGTTCATTTACTAGCTCTTGAAGATCATAATAAGGGTGGGTTTTTTTCATAACATCCTCAGTGTTACACCTCAAATTAAAGAAAAATAGACACGGAATACTGTCTAGGTAACAGTTTTCGGGAGCGACCCTATCCGTGTCTAGAGTGATTTTACTCGTTACTGCTCTTTATATTAACAACCTTGTCGGGCAATTCTTTCGATGCCATCATAAGATCAACTGCTTTTTCCATACTAGCTCTGACTGGATCAAGGTTTAGCCTTGCGTATACAGCTGTCGCCTGCTGGGTCTTATGTCCAAGTGTCTTTCCGACAATAGTAGAACTGGCACCTGTTATAGTTTGATAGCTACCGAGTGTCCTGCGTAGATCATGCAGTCGCACATCTTTAAGACCAGCACGATCCAGTAATGATTTCCAGGCATTTTTAGGTTCTACGATGTGTCCTTTTTTACCTCTACCAGGAAAAACAAATACTGATGTTGTAGAGACTTTCCTTGAGGTAAGAATTTCGATAGCTGGTTTTAACAGAGGCACCAGCATGGCTTCAGCATTTTTACTTTTGTCTGGAGGTATGCGCCATGTTTTTTGCTCAAAGTCGATTTCACCCCACTTCATTGATAGGATATTGTTTCGTCTCGCGCCCGTGAAAAGAGAAAGAAGAATATAGTCTTTGAAGTAATCAGGGGTCTTATTGTCTTCAAGGGCTGCAAAGAACCGCTTCAGTTCGTCGGGTTGCAAAAACCTGTCTCTCGATTTTTCTTTAAACTTTTTTACACCTTTGCAGGGGTTTGGGAAATCCGGTAAATCAGAGTTAAAAACCGTGCTGACCAGTGCGAGAGCCCTGTTTGCCGTAATGCCAGATATTTTAACAGAGTTACCCTGAGAATCTTTTCGTTGGCGTATCTTGTTGGTCAATCCAACGTGCCAATCTCTAATCTTACTCCTTGTGAACCAAGAAATTTTTTTATTGGCAAACACATTTTTTATATATAAATCGTATTGCGATTGATCATTCTCCCAGCTCAGCTTATGTCTTTTGGCTGTTTCCATCCACCGAGTAAAAATTTCACCGAAGGTTGGTTCCTTTTGTAAGGCTTTGGCTGCTTCAATAATGTCCTTGCCGTCTTGTATTTGATCTACAAGCGTTGCAGCTTTTCTCCTTGCTCGAGTTATTGACATCGCTGGATAACGATCGATGCTTTTAACAATTGATTTGCGACGAGTTTTATCCCAGACCTGAACTTGAAAAGATTTTGTTCCTGCGGGTGTTATCTGCAAAGCAAGACCAGGTTGACCGCTATCATAAAAATAAAGTCGTTTTTTGCTTCCATTATGGGTAAGTTTGCTAAGGCGACTGTCGGTGAAGTTAATTTTCGTTTTAGGCATAATAATATCCTAGGCGACATAAGTTGGTTAGATGCCAGTCAGATGAAATTCATATAACTAGGTCAATAGTGATAAATCTAAATATAAACTTAGTATTGATTAAATGCTAGAAAAATATAGAGATATCAATGATTATCAATTTGTATGAATATGAAAACAGACAAGAAAACTAGAGACTCTTAATCAGTAGGTTCGGGGTTCGATTCCCCGACGGCCCACCAATTACAACTTATACACATTTATGGTTGAAAGACGCAATTTTCAACGTGTTCCCTTTGCAACTGAAGCTGAAATCAATTGCAACGAAAAAAAATATCAAGGGGAACTTTTAGATATCTCTCTTCAAGGCGCTTTAATCCATGGGAAAGGAAACATTCCCTTGGAAAAGGGCGCTATTTGTGAACTTTCAGTTCATCTTTCAGGCTCTGAAATTACCCTGCAGTTTGATGTTGATCTAGTCCACCGGGAAAAAAACAGATTTGGCTTTAAATTTATTGGAGAAGATACTGAAACAATGACCCACCTAAGGCGGCTTTTGGAATTAAATATAGGCTCATCTGAGATCATTGATAAGGAAATTTCTTTCTGGTTGAAAAATGTATGATTCCCGCTATTGTTGAAAATTCCCACCTACGATTTCATGCTCTGGCGTATTGTTAATTTAGAATTGAGACAAGCAAGGAAAGAAATATGACGGAACCGCAAAAGGCATTTGTCAGAGAGGATGGTACCACAATCGTTAAATGCCCCTTTTGCGGCCATGCCCGTACCGTATCTGTTCTGAGATTCAAAGAAAAAAAGAAGGTCATAAAAGTCAAATGTTCCTGCCGGGAATCCTATGCGGTCAGCCTGGAACTCAGAAAAATGTACCGCAGGAGTACCAATCTGAAGGGCAGCTATATAAATACCTCCCTGGACAACGAAATCGGCATGATGATTATCAAAGATGTATCTATGGGGGGCATCGGCTTTGAGGCAATTGGGGGAAACCGCATAGAAAAAGAGCATGAACTCGATGTGACTTTCACCCTTGACGATACCCATTCCTCGGTCATCAAGAAACAGGTTGTAGTGAGAATAGTCAATGCCAACTATGTGGGCTGCGAATTTCTCCATGCCTTTGAGTACAATAAGGCCCTGGGATTTTACCTGCTCCCCTGAAAAGTCAATCCCCCCCTCTTTCCGCTACAATTCTTCCGGCAGAATTCCTTTTACAATTTCTCACAGTCTCATATAAAATAAACGCATTGTTTTTTGTTTGACAGAATTGTTGAAGCAATTTAGCCTCAATATTTCATGACTATAACAGAGTTCGTTGTATATTGTGTTGATATGGTGACACAAATTAACTAATTGATTGCATAAAATTCAAAAGCCTTCAATCAGGGAGAAATAATGAAAATAACATTTCATGGCGCAGCAAAAACCGTGACAGGCTCCCAACATGTCATTGACGTCAATGACCATCGCATAATGCTTGACTGCGGGCTTTTCCAGGGCAAACGCAAGGCGGCGTTTGAACTCAACCGCAAGGGTCCCTGTGACGGCTCCACTGTTGATGTCCTGGTGCTCTCCCATGCCCATATCGATCATTCCGGCAATATACCCTGCCTGGTCAAGAACGGTTTTTCAGGTGACATTTACTGCACTTCGGCCACACGCGACCTCTGCTCAATCATGCTTTTAGACAGTGCTTACATCCAGGAAAAGGATGTCATCTATGTTAATAAAAAGCGAAAAAAACAGGGTAAAAACTTATTTGAGCCTCTCTATACAAAAAAAGATGTGGTCAATGCCATGCAGAACTTCATCGGCATCAGTTACAACCGCAGACATGAAATTGTTCCGGGTGTCAGCCTGACCCTGGTCGATGCCGGACATATGCTGGGCTCAACCCATGTAATTCTTGATATTAATGACAGGGAAAGCGGTCGTGAATACCGGCTTGTTTTCAGCGGCGATATAGGACGGGAAGGCATACCGATCATTCGCAGTCCCACCCATCTGATCGAAGGTGCGGATGTCCTTTTAATGGAAAGCACCTACGGCAACCGCTTGCATCCACCCTATCCCGAATCTGAAAAAGATCTGGAGCGTATAATTAATGACACTTATAACCGGGGTGGAGTTCTGCTCATCCCGGCCTTTGCAGTAGGGCGCACACAGCAAATTGTTTATGCCCTGCATAAACTTTATGACCAGCGTCTCATCCCGGACATCCCTATTTACGTTGACAGCCCCCTGGCAACCAATACAACCGAAATCTTCCGCATGCACCCGGAATGTTATGATTCGGAAATACGTGATTTCCTTTTAAACGACAATCACTCCAATCCGTTTGGTTTTGAAACCCTTAATTTTACCCGGAATGTCGAACAATCTAAAAGGCTCAACACCCTGAACGAACCGGCAGTGATTATCAGTGCCAGCGGCATGATGGAAGGCGGCCGTATACTGCACCATTTACGCAGCAGGATAAGCGACTCCAGAAACACCATCCTGGTAAGCGGCTGGCAGGCCCCGAATACCTTGGGCCGCCGCATAATAAATAAAGAACCAACAGTAAGAATATTTGGCGAAGAATTTCCTGTAAAAGCAGATGTGGAAATCATCACCGGATTCAGTGGTCATGCCGACCGTGATGAGTTGCTGGCCTGGGCCGGGGCCATGGAGAAAAAACCCGAACACACCTTCATCGTACACGGCGAAATAGAATCCGCACAAGCCCTGGCAGATAGCTTGAAGACAGGCCTTGGCTTTAACAATATTGCCATACCTGATATGAATCAAACCTTTGAGATTTAGACTGAAAATATTAGATTAAATACTATTTTGATGGGGCCTAGCCATGAACCGTTTTAAAATGATCAGCTTTGCCATATTGACCTTACTGGGCATCATAATCATATTACAAAACACCGAACAGGTAGAAACCAGGCTTCTTTTTCTAAGCATTACCATGCCTCGGGCAATCCTTCTAATGGGCACCACGCTGATAGGATTTGCCCTTGGAATACTGGTTTCCTTGTTTTTTCAACGTAGAGAGCAGCCGAAAGAGTTACCATAATAGCATATACGGCCCTCAGCAGAACTGCCGTCGGTCAGCCCGGAATTCCTGCCTCATATTCCTGAAATTTATCTGCTCAGTGGCCCCGGAAAGATCATCTTGAATATCGAATTCTTCAAGGTGAAATTCTTCAAGGCAGTCAGACGGTTCTTCTTCCATACTCAACTCTTCCAATAGATAGCCCAATACCTCCTGATAGGCATCATTATCCTGCCATAAAGAAAAATCAGCCGTATGCCGCGATCTGCGCAATTTAATTACCCATGGCTGCTCAGAAGATTCTACGGCATCATCCAAAGTAATGGGAACAAGAGTGATTTTGCCGCTTCTCATCTCCTTTTCAATAGCCTTATTATACTCATTTTCAGCCCAACCATTATCTATGGAATCACCTGAGATGATCAGGATAAGTTTGTCATGCAGATTCACGGCAGCATCAATCATGGCATGGTTTCTATCCCTTCTCTTGAGCTTTTCATTAACCAGCCAGCATCTGACTCCCTGGGCCTGTAAATCCTCATAAAGTTTATGGGCAAATTGTTCATTCTTCGCTGAATAGCTTATTAAGCATGAGTAGTGCTTTTTGTTCCGATCAACAAACATCTCGATATAATCAATGAGATGTCCCGGCACACCGGCATTTCTTAAAAACAGAATAGGCACTTTGCCATTTGACCTGTAGATCGTATCAATGCCGACAGTCGAAGGACCAAGATGCTGAAGAGACTCAAGGCCCTTCACATTGCTGAGGTCCACATTGCCAAATAAAGTCGCCCCGATTACTGCACCGCTTAAATCCGCCCCATCGAGATTTGTCCCGGTAAGATTGGCTCCTATGAGATTGGCTCCTTTCAGGATCGAGTTGCTCAAATCTGCACCGCTCAAATCCGCGCCGTACAGATTTGCTTTGTTGAGTTCAGAGAAACTGATGTCCGCCCGGCTGATATTTGCCTGGCTCAGGTTGGCTGAATTTAATTTCGTTCCCCTCAAATTGCTGCCGGTCATGTTGGCACCCTGCAAATTTGCCTCCCTGATGTTGGCGCCGCGCAGATTCGCCTCGCTCAGGTTCGCCCAGCACAGATCAGCTCCTTTCAGGTTTGCCTCGATAAGATCAGCAAGGCGCAGACCTGCGTCTGAAAGATCCGCCCGGCTCAAATTAGCCTTGTTAAGATATGCCATATGCAATCCTGCTTCTGAAAGTGATGGAAGGATATGGGAATTATTCATCCGCCAGGTATTCCAGTAATCAACCCCTCTTTTGATAATATCCATGTGCTTTAGATTTGCCATTTTCTTACACCCCTTAATTTTTTCAACAACCTCTTGGCCTCATTGTGTCGCAATGACTTTCGGCCTCACTAGAGCAACAGATGTGCCAATTTTAAAAACCCTGGAAGATATATTGAATTTATGGGACAAGAACTGTCTGCACACGCTTAAACGAATACTATCCTGCAACCAGACAAAACAGGATTATGTATTTATTTTAAGGATGTTACGAGCTATTCGAGTACGAAAAGTTCCCGTGAAAAATTTTCATTACTCTGCATTCTGTATTCTAAAATACAGAAAATCCCAGTTTAAATATGCAAACTGCGTTTACGTCTGTTTCAATCAAGCACTACAAAGGTAAACGTCGTTTGCGCAAATTAAAAAAATTCATATATCGAGTAGGCGCCGGGCATACGGTCCCGTACCACGGTGGTTCCTTACGTTAATATTCTTCCAAACTATGCGCCTCCCTAAAAGCCATAATCAGTGGCGATCATGTTCTTGTCAGGACTTCAAAAGAAATTAATTTTCAGGAGAAATCAGAACTATATTTTTATATCTGCCAGATCGTATTTTAGTGGCTACAAGTTAGCTTAAGGTCAAGATATTTCTTGAGAATTTAAGAAAAATCAGTATGTTAATCATATTTAACTGTTTCGCAACTGTTTAGGTGCAGTCCTCTAAAGGAGTATGCTGGAAATAACATGCCCTGCGAAGATCACGCCCGAGAAAAAATTGATGCTCTTTTAGAGCAAGCCGGCTGGCAAATCCAAGATGTCAAAGATGCCAACATCCATGCCGGCCAGGGCGTTGCTATCCGAGAATTCCCCCTTCCTGGCTACGGCTTTGCAGATTATTTGCTCTATGTTGACGGCAAAGCCGCCGGCGTGATCGAAGCCAAAAAAGTCGGCACCACCCTCACCGGTGTTGAAATCCAATCCGATAAATATTCCAAAGGACTACCCGACGGCCTCCCGGCCTGGATAAAACCGCTTCCTTTCTGTTACCAGTCCACCGGCGAAATAACCCGCTTTACAAACAATCTCGATCCTGAGCCTCGTTCCCGCCAGGTCTTTGCTTTTCATAAACCAGAGTCCTTTATTGAAGAAGTGGAAAAGGCCGGCAATCAAACGGCAGAGGCAGGTTCACAATTTTTTGATAAAACCTCCACCCTGCGTGGCCGTTTGCAAAACATGCCGCCTCTGCATGAAGACGGCCTCTGGTCCGCCCAGATTCAGGCCATTAAAAACCTTGATGTATCCCTTGCCGCCAACCGCCCCCGCGCCCTTATTCAGATGGCAACCGGCAGCGGCAAGACCTTCACTGCCATCAACTTTATCTACCGGCTCATCAAGTTTGGCAATGCCCGCCGCATCCTCTTTCTGGTGGATCGCGGCAATTTAGGCAAACAGACCCTCAAGGAATTTCAGCAGTATGTCTCACCCTATAACAATTATAAATTTCACGAGGAATTCATCGTCCAACGCCTTACCTCCAATACCTTAGACACCACGGCCCGGGTCTCAATCTGCACGATCCAGCGCCTCTATTCCATGCTCAAGGGCCAGGATCTTACCGAGGAGGATGAAGATAAATCCATCCAGGGGCTCGCCCCGGTTTTTAAAGAAATACCACCGCTGGAATACAACCCGGCTTTTCCCATCGACACCTTTGATTTCATCGTCACCGATGAGTGTCACCGCTCCATTTACAATCTCTGGCGGCAGGTTCTGGATTATTTCGATGCCTTCCTGATCGGCCTCACTGCCACGCCCTCCAAGCAGACCTTTGGTTTCTTCAACCAGAATCTGGTGATGGAATACGATCACGAACGCGCCGTCGCCGACGGGGTCAATGTAAATTACGATGTCTACCGGATCAAAACCGCAATCTCTGATAAGGGTTCGAAGGTTGAGGCCGGTTATTATATCGATAAGCGCGACCGCGAGACAAGAAAGGTCCGCTGGGAAAAACTGAATGAAGATTTTGAGTACGATCCCAACCAACTGGACCGGGATGTGGTGGCTGTGGATCAGATCCGCACCATTATCCGCACCTTTAAGGAAAAGGTCCTGACCGAGATTTTTCCAAATCGCCAACATGTGCCCAAGACTCTCATCTTTGCCAAGGATGATTCCCACGCCGAAGACATTGTTAAAATTGTGCGCGAAGAATTCGGCAAGGGCAATGACTTTGCCCAGAAGATCACCTATAAGACCACCGGCGCCACCCCAGAAGAGCTGATTGCCTCTTTCCGGAACAGTTACAATCCCCGGATTGCCGTCACCGTGGATATGATCGCCACCGGCACCGACATCAAGCCGCTGGAGATTGTCATGTTCATGCGGGCGGTGAAATCCCGCTCCTTTTTCGAGCAGATGAAAGGCCGCGGCGTGCGGATCATCAATGCCAACGATCTGCAGGCCGTAACACCGGACTCAAAGGGTAAGGACCATTTCATTATTGTCGATTGTGTCGGTGTCTGCGAAATGGACAAGACCGATTCCCGTCCCATGGAGCGAAAGCCTTCCATCAGTCTTGAAAAACTCATGCAGGCCGTCAGCCTCGGTAATATTGAGCAGGATGTCATCTCGTCCATTGCCGGTCGTCTGGCCAGAATCGCCCGCCGCATCGATTCCGAAGATGAGCAAAAGGTAAAAGAGCTGACAGCCGGCAAAAGCATTGAACAACTGACCACGGACCTGGTTACTGCCCTCAAACCCGATAATCATATCGAGCGGGTTTACCTGCGCCGCGCAGAGCAAGGCAGGCAGGCCGACACAAGTGATCCTACCGACGAAGAGATTCATCAGGCAGCAACAAAAATAATTCAGGAGGCGGTCAAACCGCTCTATGATCCGAAACTGCGCGAACTAATCCTGGAGATCAAGAAAAAGAACGAGCAGACCATCGACACCATCAGCACAGACCAGGTGCTGGAGGCCGGTTTTTCTGTCGAGGCCCTGGGAAAGGCCAAAGGGTTGGTGGATTCCTTTGAGCAATTTATTGCAGACCACAAGGATGAAATCACCGCCCTGCAGATTTTGTACGCAACACCATACAAGGCCCGGCTGCGCTTTGAAGACATTAAGGAACTTGCCGGTCAGATCGACAAGCCGCCCAAATATTTTCGGGTGGATAATCCGTGGAATGCCCATGCAGCCCTTGAAAAATCAAAGGTCAAAGGTGTAAATGCTCCGCATATTCTCACCGACCTGGTCTCCCTGGTTCGTTTTGCCATGCATCAGGAAAATGAGCTGGTACCGTTTCCGGAAAAGGTGGAAGTTAATTTCAATGCATGGCTCTCCCAGCAGGAGTCAGTCGGCAAGAAATTCACAGAAGAACAGCGTCAATGGCTAACTATGATCCGCGATCATATTGCAGGAAATCTTTCCATTGAATCTGCTGACCTGGAATATTCGCCATTTATTCAACACGGCGGCCTCGGCAGGTTCTACCAACTCTTCGGCGACGAAACCGGCATAGTATTGGAGCAGTTAAATGAAGTTTTGGCCGCGTGAGGAATGTGAAAAGAGAAAAATGAAGGGTGAGATTTCAGGCCAATACGTATCGTGCCATATTATCTCTAAAAAAAGAGACAGAATTATATTGGATTATCTTTTAAATAAAGATAAAGTCGGGGCATGAAAGCGATAATATCACACCTTGTTGATGATTTTCATGAACGGAAGCTGCCTGACTGCATCAACCGGGACAGGGAGTTTGCAGAGCTGGCAGGCAAGGCCGATGTGGTTGTCGGTATGAGGCGGTCCGGCAAAACCTTCTTCTGTTATCAGAAAATCTCCGAACTTATCGGCAGTGGAGTTCCTTTGACCGCAATCCTGTATCTGAACTTTGAGGATGACAGGCTGGCTGATTTTACCAGAAGTGATTTTCAGGCGATCCTTGATGTCTATTACGCAAAATTCCCGGCCCATCGCGATCTGAAATGTTATTTTTTCTTTGACGAGATCCAGCGGATAGACCGCTGGGAAATGTTCATCAGACGGCTTCTGGATACGGAGAACGTCCGGATTTATCTGACCGGCTCATCATCAAAACTGCTGAGTAGCGAGATCGCCACCAGTTTAAGGGGACGATCCTTCACCACCGAAATTTTCCCGTTCAGTTTTGCGGAGTTCCTTCGGGCCCATGCCCTTTTTTCCTCGCCACCCGGTCGATTTGGGGCGAGGACCTCCGCAATCCTCCGGCGGGCGGCGGTGGATTATCTGACCATCGGGGGCTTTCCCGAGGTACAGGCTGTTGAGCCGGACCAGCGAATCGAGATTCTGCAGGGCTATATCGATTCGGTATTGCTCAAGGATGTCATAGAACGCCACCGGGTCTCCAATGTCATTGTCCTTAAATATCTGGTCCGGCAGATAATG
>PVMK01166110.1_pt1 | contig 11303 bp, 10 predicted proteins | sample 1853481 | NCBI WGS metagenome assembly PVMK01 (sample SAMN08533507, study PRJNA380276) | Marine sediment metagenome, whole genome shotgun sequencing project. | reverse complement strand
GACTTAAGGTAAGTAGTACAACTTCAGACTACTTCACTGGGGATACCCATATACCTGAAAACCCACAAAATTCCCAGCTTTCAGCAAATATGGAGTAGTTAAAACACTCTATATATAGGGTTCAGTACACCAATTCCTACGTCTACTCTCTGCAATAACCCGTCCAGCCTAATCCAGCCGAGATATGCAGAAGGCTACCCACCAACCTCCCCCCATTTAGACTACTTTCTCATCCTAAAAGGCTTTATTAGGGGCCATACTACATATACTAGGCCTACTATATGTATCTAATATGCCCTGAGAGGCGTATACAGCCTCCTAGCAAAGACTTCTCAAGCCTACCTATACTCACACCTATAGCTTTTCTGAGATCGAGCCTCTAAGTGGCTTCTATAGTGTATCAATCAGTCTGAATTAACAGGCTCCTGAAATGAGGGCTGATAGTAGACTGGGGAAGGCTCTGGGTATGAAGGAGTAGGCTTATCCGGAGACTATAGTATGTCCGGCTTATTCACTGAGTATCCTTTGTGTAGGCTTCGGCTAGTTCTTTATCTCCACAGGCAAAACATTCCTGTAAATGAGATGGTTATTGATCTCCTTAATATCAACTGGAAGAGTATCTACTATCCTTCTTCCACCAAGCTCTTTAATATTTACATCTAATACACTAGTAGATGCATTTACAGGCTGTGTAGATATGTAAGGCTGGAGAAGGATTCCTAATAAGGCTACAGCTATTACAGTAAGGATGATTTTAGTATACAAGTCTACTTTCATGTTTAGTACCTCCTGAGTAGTCTTTTCTGTTTAAAAATGTCTACTTAATTGTATTAACTGGGTAGAGAGATAAAGAGAACGAATAAGTATAGAAAGTCAGACGAAATAAGCTTTCCAGAAATCCGTATACATATACTGTAGAAAACTGGAATACTAATATTGAAAATATTATTCCTACCTAATATACAAAGTAATCTGGAATAGGCTGTATAGAAGTCTTTTCAGTATTATCTGTCAGTTCTAATTTAGTATTCTAAAAGTCTGCTTATATATATAATAGAAAACTGGAAAACAGATACTGAGTTTTCTTTTATTATCTTTAGATAGACTGAGTGGACTATCTATCCTGATCAGCCTACCCAGTCTTCTAAATCAATATTTAATACTTACTACTTTGGAACATTCTTTTTTATGTTCTTTAGTAGTCCAAGAACCCTTTTTCACTAATTGCACTGTTTCCTACTAACCTCTTTAAAGTTGCCTAGCTTCGTCTAAATCTATAACTGCTTTTTTTAGTTTTCTACTGCTCTCACCTGAGAAAGTCCTCTGGAATTCATCATTTGCTTCCCAAAATTTATCTCTCAATTCTTTTATTATCTTCTCCTTTTCCTCAGCAGAGGTTTTTCCTGTACGACTATCAGAAGAAGTATTAATAACTGAAGAAAGAGAGGTATCTCTAATTTTTGTATCTTCTTTAGCAACAGCTTTGTTCTCTGAATCTGTTTCTTTTTCTGTATCTGTTTTTGATTCTGTTTCTGTCTCTGTTATTCCATAGGGGTATGCAGACGCATTAGATACCCCTATCGGTTGGGGTATAGATAGGTCTCCCAACACGGGTTTATAATAATTTGCGAAGTGTTGTAAGAGCTCTGACTTTGGTAATTCGCTTATAAGTTTAACGGCACCGGCTTTCTGTTTATCATTCAGTTTTCCTTTTGTGCCGTAACGCAGAAGATTCTTAATCCAAAGAACATCAGTAAGTTCGTCATACTCCATGAAATGGCTCAGTGATTTCAAATCCTTCAGATACTCATCCTCCGAGATTCTTAAATCACCGACAGCATAAGCTGGCTTGAGTACGAAAATACCGAGGAAATTTCCGTGTGGACAGGTTAGCAAATATAAGAAAAGCCGTTGTTGCATCGCTGTCAGTTTTACGAAATACTCATCGTTCCAAATCTTTGATTCAATTACCTGATAACGCATTTTACTACCTCCTTAATTTATATTTATTAGGGTAAATGCCTCTGGCAAATCTGCACTTGCCTCTCTTCCTATGTAGTCTACCAAGATTCGCAAACAGCGACTACTTTTTAGTGCAATTTCTGACGAAAGAGGAGTCCTTATTTAACAAGTACGAATCTCATAAAGCGGAAAACAGCAGTAAAGGAGATAAACCATGAGAATTGATACCTACTCAAAGATAGTCTTAAGTTTGATTGCTTTCTTCTACAATAGGTATTAAAAAAATAAAATTATTTCATGGGAATGATTCTAAGGTTGATCTGGGAGAAAAAAAAGATAGACATGAACACATAGGTAAAGGAAAAATTGGAACAAGAGGATTTAAAAATATTATCAAGAGTCGAGACTTTAGAAATATTAATATGATTGTAGAAACTCCCCCTGAAAAGGTAGGAGACGATATTAAAGCTTTGAAAAACTTAAGAGACAAATAAGAGAAATCGCTCTCTTTGCAATTCGTACCAGAAAAGGAATTATAAACTTATGACTCAAAATTTATTAGTTGCAAAAAGGGGAAAGAGCTTTTCATTCTTCCTAAGATGACAAATCGCTATGGTCTTATTGTTGGTGCTACTGGAACTGGCAAGACTGCCACTCTTTAAACCCTAGCAGAAAATTTTAGCAGAATTGTAATTCCGGTTTTTATGTCGCATGCAAAAGGAGACTGTGCCAAAATAAGTAAGCACAGCAAAAAACACCCTAAAATAATTGAGCAGATAAACACCATCGGGATTGCCTACTTCAAAGAATAAGTCCGGAAGAAAAAGACGGAATATCGTGAAATCTTTAGCTAAAAGAGCAGCACAAAGCGTCGGGAGACAAATAGCCACTCAACTTATACGAGGCATATTGAGATCCTTCCTAAAGTAGTAAAATAGACACTCATAAATGAGTGTCTATCGGCGGCTATACTAACTAATTTCAATGAGTTAAATCAAGATTTTAAACCACCACATTAATAGATGTGGATAAACTATAAATATTTAATATCCGACTTTAAGATATGGGGAAGACTAAGAGATTGACGGAAGAATTGCAGGTCCAAAGTTAAAAATATCAATGACTCTTTCCATAGATCTTAAAAGTAAAAATATCTTCAAGTACAGGTAGTTAGTCGAAGTAACTAGAAACCAAGAATGCTCATCTCCGATTGTTTTACAAAATAACTCAAAGTATTTGAGAGTGTTAAGAAGCAAACTTGTATAGATTGCTCAGATTATCTATTCTCAGTATCTATAATCACACATAATTTTATTTTTATCATGCTCAACTATCACCCTGAAGTCTCACCGAAAAGACACGAGTACATTTTCTTTTCAAAACTGGTCTATATTCAGTGACAATTCTATACTTTAACTATTAGCCATAACCATCATTAGTTATTAGATATTATTTTTAAGGAAAATCACTGATTTTATGCTTCAACAAAAATGTTTTTTTAACTAACTGCCATTACTAAATATTTTGAAAATAGGGAGTTTACATAATTGAATATTATCGGACGTACATTTTAAGGCAAAATTACAGTCTTTCAACTACAAAAGCATAGAATTTTTATGAGGCACCTTTGCCAATATAGGCTTTTAGTTTAGGTGAGAAGTTTCTTCTTATTAAAGCCTGTTTAATACTCCGTTCCTCACTCCGATCAATTTCAAACAGGAGTCTTGTCTCTGCCCCCTCCTTGTATGCAACCTGAACTCCATACCTATAGAGGGCTCTATTTTTTGTCATGAGACCACCCATCAAGCCGGGCGGAGAGCGCAGGATGAAAGTTATCTAAAGTATATATAGATATTATATAAAGTATATGTTGCTATTTTTTACCACAGCTTTTAACTACCGCTATGCTAAACTCTTACGCATGAGTAACGCTTTTAAAATTCATAGTGATTTCTCGCCCAAAGGCGACCAGCCCGAAGCTATTAAAGAGCTTACAGAAGGAGTGCTAAGGGGAGAGAAGCATCAAGTACTTCTCGGAGTTACTGGAAGCGGAAAAACTTTCACTATAGCAAATGTAATCGTCGAAGTAGAGCGCCCTACCCTAATTATGGCTCCCAATAAAACTCTGGCCGCTCAGCTTTACGGCGAGTTAAAAGAACTGTTTCCTGAAAACTCGGTGAGATATTTTGTCAGCTATTACGACTACTACCAACCCGAAGCCTACATACCTTCTACGGACACGTATATAGAAAAGGACGCTCAAATCAACGAGCATATAGACAGGCTACGACATGCCTCGACCACATCGCTTTTTGAAAGAAGAGATGTAATTGTTGTGGCGAGCGTTTCGTGCATATATGGAATAGGAGCGCCTGAGCATTACTATGGATTACTCACAATGATCGAGGAAGGAATGGAGCTTGAGAGAGATAAATTTCTCGAAAAACTTTCCGAAGTTCAATATGAAAGAACGGGGTTGGATCTCTACAGAAGCAGCTTCCGGGTGAAAGGAGATATAGTAGACATCTTCCCTTCTCATCATGATAACACTGCGATCAGAATAGAGTTCTTTGGAGACCAGGTAGATTCGCTCAAAGAAATAGACCCGTTAAGAGGTACCACTTTGAGGCCGGTAAAAAAGGCCGCTATATACCCAGGGTCTCATTATGTAGCGCCCAAGTACAGACACGAAAAGGCTATAGAGAATATAAAAAAGGAACTAGAGGAAAGATTGATCCAGCTTGAAGAGCAGGGAATGGTTCTAGAAAAACAAAGACTTGAAGAAAAAACCAAATTTGATCTTGAGCTTCTTGCCAATCTGGGTTTTTGCTCGGGCATTGAGAACTACTCAAGACATTTATCCGGACGGCTACCCGGTCAGCCCCCCTGGACACTCCTGGATTATTTCCCGGATGACTTTCTTATTGTTCTGGATGAGAGTCATCAGATGATCCCGCAGTTAAAAGGAATGCATGCTGGAGATAGGAGTAGAAAACTGAGCTTGGTTGAGCATGGGTTCAGGCTTCCTTCCGCGCTTGATAATAGACCGCTAAATTTCCCTGAGTTTGAAAAAAAGGTAACTCAAGCCATATATGTTTCAGCCACGCCCGGGGATTACGAGATAGAAAGAGCAGGAGGGGTTGTAGTAGAGCAAATTATACGCCCAACCGGACTCTCCGACCCTGAGGTAGAGATAAGATCTGCAGATAATCAGGTGGATGATCTGTTGGAAGAGATACAAAAAAGGGTAAGTGCCGGGGACAGAGTGCTCGTTACCACACTCACAAAAAGAATGGCTGAGGATTTGACCGAGTACTACAGGGAGCTCGGGGTCAATGTGCGTTATTTACACTCGGACATTGATACGCTTGAGAGAATCGGAATTATAAGGGATTTGAGATTAGGGAAATTTGACGTTCTTGTGGGGATTAACCTATTAAGAGAAGGGCTTGATATACCGGAGGTGTCGCTCGTAGCGATACTCGACGCGGATAAAGAAGGGTATCTCCGCTCCGCAACTTCGTTGATACAGATATTCGGACGGGCCGCAAGAAATGTTGACGGGAAAGCAATACTCTATGCGGACCGAGTTACGGGATCAATGGCAAGGGCAATTTCTGAAACCGACAGGAGAAGAAAAATCCAGGAGGCATACAACAAAGAGCACGGCATTACTCCCGTGAGTATCAAGAAATCTGTGACAGACATACTAGCAACAATATATGAATCGGACTACTATACCGTGCCGCTCGAAGAAAAGGATGAAGAGCTGGATATTGCTCCTGAGAAAATTTCTCAAACCATAAATACCCTCAACAATGAAATGAAGAAAGCGGCAAAAAATCTTGAGTATGAAGCGGCTGCGCAAAAGAGGGATAAAATCAAAAGACTAAGGGAGCTTGAAATAAAATACCTAGGTAATGATAAAAGAGATTCTTAGAACTAATGTACATATTTAATGAGACAAATGTCTCTTCAATTCTTCTGCCAACTTTTTATTTAAACCGGGGACTGATGCAATTTCATCCAATGTTCCTTCTCGAATCTTAGATATGGTTCCGAAACGCTTGATAAGTTCTTTTTTGCGCTTAACACCTATGCCGGGCACTCCGTCAAGCTCGGAAGCAAGCGCTTTCTTCCCTCTCAGCTTTTTATGATAAGTAATAGCGAACCTATGCGCTTCATCTCTAATTTGCATAAGAAGGAAAAGCGCCTCAGAGTTCCTGGAAAAAATAATTGGGTTTTTTCTCCCGTATACATAAATCTTATCACTCTCCCCCTCCCCTTTCCCTTTTGCTATAGAAGCAAGGTCCACTTTCTCCAGATATCCTAACTCGCTTAATATTTTTTGACCTATGTTCAACTGGCCCTTCCCTCCGTCTATCAAAATCAAATCCGGAACCCCCCAACCCTCCTGCTCCCCTCTTGCCAGTCTTCTGGATAAAACCTCATGCATGCTTGCATAGTCATTTGGACCCTGGACGTTTTTTATTTTAAATCTTTTATAACCTTCTTTGAACGGGGCGCCGTTTTCAAACTTTACCATAGAAGCTACTGCGGTAGCTCCCTGTGTATTTGAAATATCAAAACACTCTATGGTTAACGGAAGCCTCGAGAGATGAAGAGACAATTTGATTCTCTCAAGAAGGTCGACCTCTTTAAGCTCATCCGCATATTTCCTCTGGAAACTCTCAAGTGAGTTTCTGTTAGCAAGCTCGACCTCTCTAACTTTTTCTCCACGCTCGGGCGTACTTATATGCACCTTACGACCCTGTTTTTCAGAAAGCCACCCCGCAGTGTTTTGGATTCTCTCTATGTCCAAGGGAATAATAATCTCTTGCGGCACGAACCTATTGCCCCCATAAAACTGCGATAAGAATTCCCCTAATATTTCCTGATCTTCTCCTGTTGCGTTTTTAAAAGAATAATCCGCTCTGTCCACTAAACTGCCCCCACGAAAAAAGAGGATAGAAAATTCGACCCGCCGCCCTTCCCTATAAAATCCCACCACGTCTTTATCTTTTGTGTTTGGAGTTACAAACATTTGCCTGTCCAGGTTTTTTTCCAGCAGCCTAATCTGATCCCTGTAATTGGCCGCATCTTCATACTTCATATCATCCGATGCTTTTTTCATATTGTCTCTAAGGAGTTTGATAATGCGTTTCTTCTCCCCTTTTAAAAACATGCGCACCTGCTTCACCACATTCCCGTAGCCCTCTTCCCCCGACTTGCCGGCACACGGCCCCAGACAGAGACTCATGTAATAGTTAAGACAGGGTCTGGCCGCGTGTCTTCTGAATTTCTCATCAGTACAGTCTCTGAGCGGAAATATTTTATGAATGAGTCGCTTTGCTTTTTTAAGCGCATCGGCTGATGCGAACGGCCCGTAGTATATCGCACCATCTTTTAAAACCCTTCTCGTAAGCGATAACCTGGGAAAGGTTTCCCTCGGGTCGAGCCTGAGAGATAAGTAGTTTTTATCGTCCCTTAGACGGATATTGTATCTGGGCTTTTTTTGTTTAATGAGGGAATTTTCTAAAACTAGAGCTTCGCGCTCGTTTCGAGTTACGAAATAGTCCACATCTGCCACGTCTTTCATTAAGTACATAATCTGAGGTCTCTGCACAAACTCCCCTTCGCTGAGATAAGATAGTATTCTGCTCCTTAAGTTTTTTGCTTTCCCTATATATATAGAGCGTCCCTTTGCATCCTTTAGTAGGTACACACCTGTTGATTGCGGGATTAATTTAACTTTCTCTCTGCTAAAGCTCATACACTATAAAATAAAGGATATTGCTTATCAGGCAACTTCGCTACCAAAAGCGCTTAGCCATCTCCAACCTGCCCCTCCACGGTGTTCTTAAGATTGAAAAGACCTTTATCGAACATGCCCCCTACCATGGAATCCATCATCATGGCAAAGTAACCGCCTATAACAGGTGTCCCCATATCTCCCCACATTGTCCAAGTAACCTTTGTTTCCCCATCCTCCAAATGCTCGTAGATCATAGCGCTCCGACACACATAGGTGCCGCCGTCAAAGACAAGATCGTATTCGATCCCCTCTGTTGGGGAATCTTTTGTAAAGGTAAGAGCTCCGTCCCCGCTATCTCCTACCCATGATTGGCTGGCTCCAACGCCTTTGGTCTTTTCTCCATGTGTTATGACTAAGGTCAGATCCTCAGCTTTCCAGGGCGACCAAAAATCCCAGTTTTTTAGATCCCCTATATATTCATGTATACGTTTGGGAGGAGCATCAATTACAATTGATCTTTCTACTGTGTAGCTTGTTGGTAGAAATAACCCAACAACTACCACAACTACTATTATAATAATTATTGCGGACAGCAGTGTTTTAAATATTCTCATTACAACCCTTCTTTAGCCCCTTTTGTTTCCCTACCCTATTTCACTTGGTCTGAAATTCTTTCCAAATTACTCTCAAATGACCTATATATGCTTTCGGCAATTCGTTGTCCAGTTCTTTAAACAAGTTTTTGAAATCTGAAATATGTTTGTCGTTTCTTTTTTCTTTTAAAATTCCCACAATAAATGCAGACTCTACTATCTCAGGTTTTAAATGCTCTATAGTTTTATAGAATTTTTCTGCTTTCTCGTCCCAATCATTATTGGTATATTTTTTGTACAGGATCTTAATTTCATTCTTATAGCTCTCTTTATCTACTACCGCGGTAACTACCGCAGTACTTACTGCGGTACCTCCATCTACAATTTTCTTTGTAACCGTATCTATCATTAAGCCCGCTTTTTTTCTATTAGATGCAACTTCCTCGGGTTCAAAAACCTGAATCATTCTTCCGTATATCCCCAGAGACGGTTCTACAATTTCAATGCTTAACTTTTTCTCGAGGGAATGAATAGTTACTCTTATGGTTTTGTCTGATAATCCCGTTTTCTCCTTTAATTCTTTTAATCCGAATCTAAGCTTCTTTGATTTTCTGCCAACGCATTCATTATAAATAGTCCAGTAAACTCTAGATTCGGACAAACTATGAGAATCCTCTAAATTTTTAGATCCAATTGTCTTGTTTTGTGCTTTGGAGGAAGTGGATTTACGGGGTTCTTTGGCTATCGCGGTAACTACCGCACTATCTACCGCAGTACTTACTGCGCTCCTTTCCGCGGTAATTACACCGGTAGTTACCGCGATAGTATCTTTTGGAGGTTCTTTAGAAGTAGAAATTCCCCTTTCTTTCCTGAAATCATCAAAGTACTTTGTAGCAACCTTATGGGCGTTTAAGGGGCTTGAGCGTTTTTGCATAGATTCCAGCATGCTAGATAAACGCCCTTTATTTTCAGGCTTTTTCTTCTTAGGAGTTCCTGATGATGTATCTTCTACCTTCGTTTTTTTCATTTTCATAGACCTTCATAACATCTTTGGCTAGCCTTCTATAATCTGTGGCCCCTGCACATACGGGGTCATATTCAAGTATATGCTTGCCGTAACCACTTGCCTCTTTAAGCTTAACATTGCTATGTATGGGGGAGAATATATTTGGCTTAAACTTCTCGTTTATAGCATTTAGAACCGTTTTGCTAACTGTGGTTAGTTTGTCATGCATAGTGGGTAAACCGTATGGAACTATAGGGAAATCAGGTCTGGATGAATATATCTCAAAAAGGGTCTCGTCTATCATATTTACAGCATCGAGGGCCATTGGTTGTGTCTGAACAACTATAATTACATCATCTGCTGCAAAGAATGCGTTTATGGATAGAGTCGCAAGGGAAGGGGGGCAATCTATAAGAACAAAATCGTAGTTTTTTCTCAGTTTTTTTATTGATTTTCTGAGCTTGTGATCTTTCTCAATCAAACCCGACATGCTGAGATCAGCTCTACTCATTGCAAGATTCGCAGGAACTAGATAGAGACCGTGGGTACTGTGTTCTACAATTATGTTATTTATATCGATTTTGTTTGAGGAATCCGTAAGAAGATCGTTTATAGTTAGCTCAAAATCGTTAGGATTAAAGCCCAGGTGAGAAGTAGCATTGCCTTGAGGATCAAGGTCCACAACAAGAACTTCAGACCCTTTTTCGGCTAGGCATGCTGAAAGGTTTACCGTTGTTGTTGTTTTCCCTACGCCGCCCTTATGGTTTGCTATAGCTATTACTTTCAACTCTTAACGCTCTCCCTATAACAGTTATATCAATTAAAAGAACCCATATCAAGATAAAATTGTTTAAAGATAAAACTTTGAACCAAGTTTAAATAAAGCAGGATTTTGTTAACTTTCTTTAACATTGATTTAACCGTTTAAAAATCATATAATATGATAGTAAAGGCATAAAAAAAGCCGCCGAAGCTTTAGCGGTTTGCTTAAAACAACGGCGGCAACCGGAAGGTGGAACATTTTTATAATACACTTTCTTGCTTTTAAATGTCAAGCTTTTTAATGTCTGTTGAGGAACAAACTGAAGTTTTAGTTGGGTAACAACATGTCTGGGACAAAACAGGACAAAACAAAGATCGTTCAGATATGGGGCGAGATCCTAGATGAGGGGTTTACGAGCGTACCCAACATCCTTCTTAGATACAGATCCAGGATAGGATTAAAACCTAAACACATAATGTTAATTATTGACATTATGTCATACAAATGGGACGCCGGTTACCCGTTTCCTAGCTACTCAACTCTCTCCCGAAGATCTGGGGTTGAGGAGAGAAGTGTTAAGAGGATTACGCAGGATTTAGAGGAACTGGGCTTGCTGGTAAAAACCCCTAGGTTTGATAGCGAAACCGGGGCCCAGGTCACAACAGTATTTGATTTCAGACCACTAATTAAAAAGCTCATAGAGGAAATGAACCGAGACGATGAAATAGTTGATAGTGCTAAAAATATGGCAGATATATCCAACCAAAGTTATTCGCTATTTAAAAAAAAAGTAAGCAAAAACAGGGTGTTTAATAGGGGTGACAAAAACGTCAGGGGGGAGGGTGACAAAAATGTCACCCAAAGAATACACAAATAATAATAAGAATATTAGTATACTAACCCCCGGGGAAAGCAGTACTTATAGTAGTACTAAAAAAAGCTCAAAGAATGGTAATACAAAAATAAAAAAAAGGGTTAGTATTGATTTTAGAGATAGTATTTTTAGAAATAGAATATTTGAGATATATGACAACTTAAATGACCTAAAGTCTATTAAAGAATTAGTTGATGAGGGGGCACAAAGAGCTTGCAAGGATGTGATGATCAATAGAGCAAAGGACTTTGAGAAATTAGGGGTTGATCTAGAGATGAAATCGATAGTAAAAAAAGTAAGGAACGAATTTCCCTACAGCGAACTTCCCACCAATAACACTAACGCAAGAA
>PVMK01125076.1_pt1 | contig 11303 bp, 8 predicted proteins | sample 1853481 | NCBI WGS metagenome assembly PVMK01 (sample SAMN08533507, study PRJNA380276) | Marine sediment metagenome, whole genome shotgun sequencing project. | reverse complement strand
TGCGCCTGGTGTATTATCTTGCGAACGGAGAAATCCCTCACCAGATTCCAGGGGCAAACAACGGTACAGGTACCACACTGATAGCATATTTTTAACTTTTCGCCACCCAAATCCAGCAGAATATCCATCGTTTCTTTATCAGGAGTCGCTAAAGTCATGTGAATTATCCTCCTCTATTCCGTGGCCAATAGCATGCACAACATTCAATCGGCACAAAGCCTCCGGCGTTATTGTTTTATGCCGAGGCGACTAGAAGTCCTTATAGGGGTTAGGGCCAACTCTTTCTATCGTTTCCAGGAAATCGTCGAAGATTTTAGGTAATTTGTCGTATTCGGATATCGAAAGCTGCCACACCTCAATCCTTTCAGACTCGAGCACAAGCCTCTGTAATGTCTCCTGCACCTTCTCCATCCTGTAATTTGCCAACTCACTACCCTTTATGAAGTGACACTGGTAATCATCTCCGTAATGACACCCTATCATGAGTATCCCGTCTATGCCCTTTGCCAGGGAATCGGCAATCCAGACAATATTTATCGAACCCAGGCATCTCACCGGGATCACCCTCACGTATGGATTATAGGTGAGACGATTGATGCCGGCCACATCAAGCGCCGGGTATGCATCATTCTCACAGAGAAAGGCGACAACCCTTGGCTTTTCTTCATCCTCTTCAGGCACCTCTATAGCCTTCAGCATGGAGCTAATAATGTCAACGGAATAGTCTTTAAATGAGATGATTCTTTCCGGACATGAACCCATGCAGATGGCACATCTTCGGCACCGCGTCGGATTGGGTAGAGGATTGAACTTCTCGTCTTCGTCGTACATACCAAAGGGGCATTCCTCGGTACACCGCTTGCATTGGGTGCACCTTTGCATAAACAGGTCTGGATAGGTTTGGTCCCATGTCCTGGGATGTAGTGCCATGCCCTTGCTGCTTTGCTCCACACATTGGATTGCCTTGAGGGCAGCCCCGGTGGCATCATCAATACAGGTAGCGCTATCCTCGGGCTGTCTAACGCAACCGGTGGAATAAATCCCCGTTCGCCGCGTCTCGTAGGGAAAGCAGATAAAATGAGAATCGGGAAATCCGTACTTTAAAGTGGGTAGCTCAGGCCCCTGTCGGTATTTAAGATTAAGGGCGGGAGATGCGTAGAATCCTGAATCCGGAGCACGCTCAGCAGCCTCTTCACACTTTTCTTCGGCGGATTCCGCCTCTGCCGTAGCCTTCTTTGCCTCTTCAGGCATAGAGTTTGGAACTATCCCGACGGCGAGAACAACAAGGTCCGCATTAATACCAATTTTCTCACCCAACAGGGTATCTTCCACCTCCACTGTCAGGCAGCCTCCCCCTTCTGAAATGCCCTCCACCTCTCCTTTGGTGAAAAATACGGCCTGTTCCTCCTGTACCCGCTTATAGAAATCCTCATACTGGGCTGGTGTTCTCATATCCTTGTACAGTATGTAAACAGACGCATCAGTATTTTGCTCGGTAATATAGAGAGCCTGCTTCAGAGAAGTAAGACAGCAAAAGGAGGAGCAGTAGGGCAGGTGGTTCTCATCCCGTTGCCCAGCGCACTGGATAAAAACTACGCTCTCTACCTCTTTTCCATCTGAAGGCCGCTTGATCTTGCCCTGTTGTGCCAGTTCCTCCATCTGGAAGTTTGTAATAACATCGGGGTATTTACCGAAACCCAGATGATCCAATTTGTTGGCATCATATGGCCTGAATCCGGTAGCTTGAATGATAGAGCCAATTCGCAAACTCGTCTGGCTACCATTCTGCTTCACGATAACGTCAAACATCCCGGGAGCCCCCTCGGTCTTCTCAATCTCGGCACCGGTAAACACCTTGATTCTCGGGTTACCTTCTACTTCTTTGATCTTGGCCTCAATGCCGGTATCTTCCAATTGCTGATAAGGGGGATGCTTGGGATATTGCTTGTACAGTTTGGACATCCAGCCGCCTAGAGATGGACTCTTCTCTAACAGGCAAACCTCATATCCAGCCTTGGCCGCTTCCAGAGCCGAGGTCATCCCGCTTATTCCACCCCCAACCACCAGTATGGTTTTATCAATCGTCTCCTCGTAAGGTTCTGCAGGGAGAACCTTTGCAGCCTTGGCAAGGCCCATCCTCAAATAATCCTCAGCAAGCATCTGTGTGTCCTCGTCTTGAGGGGTGTGAGCCCAGACGACATGCTCCCGCAGATTTACCCTCTCCAGGACAACGCTAGGATCGTAAGAGAAGATTTCCTGCTGTGCTCTAGGGGAACAGGCGGCTATAACTACCGTGTTAACACCATCCTCTATATCCTTTGCGATGAGCTGGGCGCCTTCTTTACCGCACAGGAATGGATGAGTCTTGCATATTTCAACATTATTTTCCTTGGTGGCTACTTCGGATAACTTGTCCAGGTCGAGCGAATCTCCAATGCTGCAACCACCACATATATAAACTCCCAGTTTCTTATCCATTTTGTCCTCCAGCCACGATAGATTGGATTGCCTTGAGTGCTGCCCCGGTGGCATCCATCACCGAATTGGATACATCGGTTGGCCTCTTGGAACAGCCGGCTGCATAAATCCCTGGAGGTTGAGATGCTATGAATCCATAGTCATCATAAGTGATATCGGCAGCTATCTTTGTGTCCGCAATTGACGGCACTATGCCGGTAGCCAGAACAACCATCTCAACCGGCTCACTAACCTTCTTGCCCTGCGCGACGTCCTCGGCCTCGACGGTCAAGTCCTTTGTCTGCGGGTCCTCTTTTATCTTGGCCACCTTCCCTTTTATCAGGGACAGATTCTCATAGCCCTGCACTTTACGATAGAAGTCTTCCAGATAACCAGTGGCGCGTATATCTATATAAAAGATGTAAATCTTAGCATCAGGGTTCTTTTCCTGAATATAGGTGACCTGTTTCAGGGAGCCTAAACAGCATACGGCTGAACAATAGGGGAGATGATTTACATCTCTGGAGCCGGCGCATTGAACAAAGGCAATGCTTTTCACCTCTTTCCCATCCGAGGGGCGAACTATCTTGCCTTGAGTTGGACCGTCAGTGGCCGCCATTCTTTCCATCATGACATTAGTGATTACGTTCGGATACTTACCGTAGCCCAGATTATCAAGTTTAGTAGCATCGTAAGGCTTCCAACCGGTAGCCATAACAACTGAGCCAACCTTCATATTTACGCTTTCTGCGGTCATGCTCAGGTCAATAGCCTCATACGGGCAAACAGAAACACATTTAGAACACTCTGCACCCAGGCAAACCTCGGTATCAATTACATACTGTGTTGGAAATGCCATCGGGTTGGGTGGATAAATGGCCTTGGTTTTATCCATTCCGTAGTTTAAGTCGTTGAGTCTTTCAACCGGGCAAACCTCAACACACTTTCCACAGGCTGTGCAATTATCATTAACCATGCGAGGGGTCAGCTTGACAGTGACGTCGTAATCCCCCTCTTTTCCAGAAATATTCTCTGTTTCCGCCAGGGTAAAGACCTTAATCCTGGGATTTGTTTTTATCCGCCTGAAGTTTATCTCAAGGCCGCAATAAGGGGCACAAAGCTTAGGAAAATATTGATTCATCCTGGAGACTCTCCCACCCAAATACGGACTTTTCTCTAATAGAATGACTTCGTACCCTACTTCGGCAGCCTCAACCGCTGCCGTTATGCCGCTGATTCCTCCCCCTACAACAAGGATGCTGTTCGGAGAGTTTATGCTTTCTACGTTCCCCATATAGTTCTCCTCAATTGTTAGAATCGATATCTAACTCCCTCTTCTTCTCCTCTGCTACATCACCTTTTATTTTGATAGTTTTTTCTCCAAAAAGACTGAACCTCAGCCAATCAAATCCCAAAATCCAGTAGCGCTTCATCGTCTGTTCTTATTTTCTCGATAACCTCATCGTCAACTTCGAAACGGTTGAGAAAGCTGCTCTCCAAAAGGAGTCCTCTAAATCGGTCAGTATCGTAGCAGGCGAGGTAGAACATATGACTCTTCGCCGGCTCTAGACCTTTACCTTCGCGAAAACGCTCATGCAGCGTAATCTCCTTGTACGACTCGTTCTTTTGGTCATAGAGGTCAATCCCCTGGTCCTTCCACCACTCCGCTACTGTCCATTCATTACCCTCTTTAAGTCCTAAACAGGAGGACTCATCATCAACGATAAAACAGAACTCCACACCATCAGCTCTTTGCGCTGTTCTACCGGATGCTATCCCCAGAGGATACATGCGGCAGGACCAAGGTCGAGCTTCGTATACACTACATCCATCTGAAGTAACAAAGGGGCAACTCTTGCGCTCATCATCCTCCATCCTCAGCAGAACCACCGGAAGTTTTTCGCCTGCTAGAATTGGAGGAAGGGTGTATTCTTCAAGAAATTCTCCCGAAGAAAGATTTAACGCCCTTTTCAAGCGGAGTACATCGTAGGGCGTAAGAAAGATGTTTACATCACCGCAACACTGGGTAAAGCATGAAAGCCCTTTGTGACAGGAGAACCTGAACTTACTCTCTGGAGAAAGCCTTGGATACTCTTTTAATATGGCTTCCTTGAATTTATCAAACATTTCCCTCCATTAGGAACTCCAGGCACCGCCAATGGTGCCTGGAGTTCCAGGAAATCGCTCAACTCTTGGTTACTGTCGGGTATCCCCGTCACTATTTATCTGGAACGAGCTGGATTATCTCCCTCTTAAACACGTCCCACTTCCCTGTTTTGGGATCGCACTTGCAGTTGACAAAGCACCTCCAGTTGTCGTTATCCATTTTCGGTATATCTGACCTGTAGTAGTATCCCGGCCATCTGGTCTCCTCACGGAAGAGGACGGTTCGGACATGGGCCTCTGCCTGCCACATTCGGTGTATGTTCTCCCAGCATCTCATCAGTTCGTTGAGATCCTCGGCAGCCAGCTTCTCCGCATCCTCCTTCAAGAAGTCAAGAAGGTGAAGGCCTATTTCCAGGTAGTTCTTATTGGTACTGAACTGGGTCGCAGCTCCGCCTGCATACTCATCCATAAGCTTCTGGAGACGGAACATGAACTGCCTGGGCTTAATGTAGTTCTCGTTAACATCCGGACTGTCCGTCAGACCCTTATACTGCTGGAAGATGTCCAGGGGCTTGAGGATTAGCTTCTTGAGCTCCTCAACCTGGGCATTATCCACCTTGGGCTGCGCAGAATTGTCAACGATGTAGGCCAGAGCTGCCTTTGCACGGATTCGCCCCTCAGCATGAGAACCGTCGGAGAACTTGTGACTGGAAGCCCCGGAAGCATCGCCGGCAGCGAACAGACCCTTTACAGTGCACATCCCATTGTAGCCCCAGAAATATGAATCCTTGGACTTCTCATTCTGGAGATCCTCGGGACCGCTAATCCATGCACCTGAAGCACCAGAGTGGGAGCCTATGAAGTAGGGCTCACAGGCCTGTATCTCTGACGCTTGCTCTTCGGGAGCAATATTGCTGCCCGCCCAGAGAAGGGCCTGAGAAATGGTCATATCCAGGAAATCCTCCCAGGCCTCAGACTCCACTTCCTTCAGCTTCTTCTTTCTTTCCTTTTCATCGGGCACACTGTCTACGATCTTGGCAATGGCCTCCTCCGTTCTCATGTATGCGGGGCCTTTGCCTTCCTTCATGTCCAGCATCATCAGGTAGTTTCTCAGGTTGGCAGGGATAGGCTTGACCAATCCATAGGGGGTCCAGTTGTCAAGTTCCGGCCTCCGCTCCACCATATATTCGCCGCCCAAGGCGGTTGTTGCCCTGGACTTAAACAGGAGGAACCAGGCTCCGACAGGGCCATAGGCATCCTTGAACCGAACGGGAATAAAACGGACTTCCTGACAGGTCATTTCACCCCCAGCCCTCAATACAAAGTAGGTGCTGGAGCCGGTGTTGAATGGTGGATACCAGGACCTTCCTAAACCCTCACCGGTTGATCGTGGCTTGAATACATGAACCGCGCCACCCATAGCAGCGATTACAGCCTTGGCCTTAAACACGTAGAACTTGTTTTCCCTGACACTAAAGCCCACTGCCCCGGCAACCCGGTCGCCGTCCATCAAGGGCTCTGTGATAAACACCCTCTCATAAATGCTACCGTTGTCACCCAATGTTGCCATAGCGTTTTTAGCCGCTTCGGCTACAATGACTTTATAGGATTCACCATTGATCATAAGCTGCCAGGGACCTTCAAATACGTAATTGCCCTCGGCATCCTTCCAGATAGGCAAACCCCATTTCTCAAACAGATGTACGCTACCATCTACATGCCTGCCAATGTCATAGACCAGGTCGTCCCTGGTAATGCCCATGAGGTCATTTCTGACATAACGAACATATTCCTCAGGTGATCTTCCTTTTGCCTTCATCCCCACATACTGGTTAAGGGCTGAAAGTCCCATGGCAACGGCGCCACTCCTGTCCATGGACGCCTTGTCCACTACCGTCACCTTAAGATTATGTTTCTTCGCCCAGTGAGCCGCTTCAACAGCAGCCCCACAGGCAGCCATACCCCCACCGATAATCAATAAATCGGTGGTTACTTCAACAGTTTCAAAATCTGCCATCTCTTCACCTCCTATTATTTCTTGCTAAGTGACGGAAGCTCCGGAACGAGCAACGACTCGGGCTCGGTAAACAACACCGGGCTCTTGAGGTCTTCTGCTTCTGGCGAGGTCTTGAATCCTCCGTCAGGCACAGCGGATCCCTCAGGGGTGGTCCTGATGGGGAACTTGAATCGCTTGAGGCTTCCGTTTCTGAATTTGACGGTCCACATGATGTCTTCCGTTCCCCGGAGGGGGGTAACGCTTGCGCCCATCGGTATGAAATCGGCATAACCCCTAACCGCCATTGCCTGCTGAGGGCAAGCCTTGACACAGCACATACATTCCCAGCACATCATCGCGTCACGGTTATAGGCCTTCATGGTCTCTGAATTCAAAACCATAAGGTCATTAGGGCAGGCATGCTGACAAGCAGTCTTGTCTAGCCCTTTACAGCCGTCACACTTCTCCATGATTACATAGCTTGGCATACTCTGTCTCCTTTCTCCTGTTTATTGTTAACCCAAATTTGTTTTTTTAACACTCTGAAGCTTTTCCTTTTGTACCACCCCCTCTAGCAGGGACGCAAAAACGCATCCGTTATATCCAGCCTTTAATTTTCGACTGCCAGGTAGAATGCCTCCTCAGTATTTGGCGCTCTACTCTTTCCCTCTATCGCTCTGGTAGTAGTCCGATAGTATCTTCGCCACTTCCGGGCGGGAGAACTCAGCCGGAGGACTCTCGCCACTGGAAAGCATTTCACGTACTTTAGTACCGGAAAGCATCAGGTAGTCCTCATTGGAATGAGGGCAATCGCGAATCATGACGATCGCCTCGCACTTGTTGCACCATACGGTATGGTCTCCCTTGTAGATGCCAATCACCAGGGCATCCTTGGGGATCTTATCAAATATGGCCTGGGCGTCAAAAGGACCATAGTAGTCGCCAACGCCAGCGTGGTCACGACCGGTGATCAACGTTGTCGCCCCCATATTCTGGCGGAAGATGGCATGCAGCAAGGCCTCTCTCGGACCCGCATAGAGCATATCGAATCCGTAGCCTGTAACCTCCGCCGAATTTGGCTCAAAATAGACCTCCACCATTTTTCTGATAGAAGCATCGCGCACATCGGCAGGGATATCTCCCTTCTTCAACTTGCCCAGCAGCATGTGTATGACGGCACCATCGGCGCTTTCTGCTTTCATTGCCATCTTAACAAGCTCTTCGTGTGCCCGATGCATGGGGTTACGGGTCTGGAACGCTACTACCTTCGTCCAACCATTCTTCTGGATCATTTCCCGTATTTGCGTAGCTGTGCGGAAGGTCTCCGGGAAATCGGTAATAAAATACGAGTAGTTTAATACCTGAATCGGACCGGAGATGAAGGTTCTTCCCACGCTCATCCATGCGGCAACGCCGGGATGTTTCTCATCGAGAGTACCGTAGACCTTCTCGGCTATGAGCTTCATCTGATCTTCGGTTGCTTCCTCGATGGCCTGCACATCCTGAATGGCGATAACCGGATTGCCATCAACGTTGGGATCTTTGAGTGCAATGCGCTTGGCACCCTTGACCGAACTGGCATCTTTGACAACATTGACGATGGGAACAGGCCAGAAGAGACCGTCCTTGGTCTGCATTTTCTCGGCTACTTTCACGGACTCCTCGAGCCCCATATATCCCTTCAAAGGATTGAAATAGCCGGATGCAAGCATCACTGCGTTAGCGGCCGCCTGCGAACTTACAACTATCGAGGGTAAGGTACTTGCTTCCTTGAGAAGCTCTGCTCGCTTCGCATCGTCTGCCACGTATAGTGGATTTAAAGTGTCCGAACCATGCGGTTTAATGAGTTTATCTGCCATACTATCTCCTTATTTCTTAAAATTCTAAGTAGCTATCCCATAAATACTCTTCCCTGATCTCATCACTAACGACCTTTTCGGCACCTTCACCAAACGTTTCCAAGTGATCCAACATTCAGGGTAAATATCCACGAGACGGCCATCTTTTCGCTATTGCCTTGTTGAGAGTATTATGCGAATCCCTTCCCCCCTTTCATGACAGATATTACCTTTTACGGTCACCGGGTTGCATCGACCAATCGGCTTATTCTTGAGTAGGCAATAATGCGTAGGAGGCTTTACTAGCTTCTAACCCTCTATTAAATGGGGCTAAGGATAGTGTATTAATCGTCCTTGGCTGACAAGGAGCCTGACCTGAGAGCGGGCAGTTATAAGTATAGTTCTTAGAGACTGCCGCAGTACTTATAATCAACCCCCTATATCCCCCAATCTTGGGGGGCTTCTAAATCTGGGGGACACCCCCAGACCCCCGGCAGGAAGTATCCTGCACCTCTTTTTCAGCGGTCTTCGTAAGTTGAACCTTCAGGCTATCTGAGGTACAATTAGATAGGCATGGGTATAGAAAAGATCAGGATCATCATTGCCGATGACCATGCAGTGGTCCGGGAAGGCACCCGCGAATTGCTCCAAAAAGAAGTGGATTTGGAGGTCGTCGGTGAGGCCGGGGATGGTGAAGAAGCAGTGAGACTGGTCAGGGATCTTAATCCGGATGTGGCCATAATGGATATCGCCATGCCCCGACTCAACGGTATTGAAGCAACGAAGCAGATAAAAGCCATCTCACCGGGCACAGCGGTGCTTATGCTTACCGCCTACGAGCACGATCAGTATGTCTTTGCCCTTCTTGAGGCCGGGGCTGCCGGATACCTGTTGAAGGATGTCCCCAGTGTAAAGCTCATTGAAGCCGTTCGAGCAGTGCATGCCGGTGAATCGGCGCTTCACCCGGTTATTGCCCGCAAGGCGCTGGACCACTTCGTGCGTACTACTGGTAAGACCGGGGGGCCTCAAACCCAACCCCTCACTGATAGGGAGACAGAAGTACTCCTATTAGCTGCTAAGGGACAAAGTAATAGAGAAATAGCCGACGAGCTCAGCCTGAGCATGCGCACAGTTCAGGCTCATTTGAGAAATATCTTCAACAAACTTAAGGTAGGTTCCCGCACAGAGGCAGTGATCGCCGCATTAAAGAACGGGCTGCTTACCTTTGAGGATATAACTGATTAATAGGATGAACTAGAAGTACCCATCATACTAAACGTAATGGCATAAATATATGCTTACAGGATATGAGGGAATTCTAAATACTGATCTACAAACTCTAAACAAATTCAAATGGCCCAGATCACAGCCCCGAAACCGGCAACAATCAGATACTTTATGACTGCAGGGAGACATCTCGTCTTTGTAGGAAGAGGTGGGATATGAATGACAGGAAAAGGGGGGGGCACCAGGTAGCACCACCGAGGACACAAGCTACCCGGGAGGAATTACAGCAGAATGTTTCCGTTATTAAGGATAACGAGCAATCGCTGGCAGCACTGAACGCTATCTCCGATCTTATTACTCAACCCCTGGAAATCCGACAAGTCCTCACGCTTGTGGCCGATAAGACTATGGAAGTTATGGGTACGGATGCTGTTTTTATATTCCTCATAGATGAGGAAGCTCAAGAGCTTGTACTGGAAGTCAGTAAGGGGGTCTCAGAGAAATTCGTGGCCGGCGTGAGGAGAATGAAACTAGGGGAGGGCTTCAACGGAACAGTAGCGCAAACTGGAAATGCCCTAATAGTGGATGATGCCACCACCGATCCTCTGCTAAGCAGGCAGGCTGTAGTTTTCGAGGGAATAAGGTCACAGCTTATCGTTCCTTTACGATCCAGGGGAAGGGTGATGGGAACCCTCTGTGTAGCTAATCGCGTGCCTGATAAGTTCCACGTTAGTGAGGTGGCGTTGCTAAGTAGCATTGGCAATACCCTTGGGGCTGGCTTTGAGAACGCCAGTCTTTTATGGGAAATGAAACAGGCACTGACATTATTACGACAATCGGAGGAGAAGTATCGCGACCTTTTCGAGAATGCTTATGATGCCATCTGGTTGCATGATTTAGATGGCAATATGCTTGCTTCGAATAAGGCGTGTGAGAAGCTTACCGGGTATTCCTCAGGGGAGTTCAAGAATACACACATCTGTCAACTGCTTTCCAAGTATAGCCTTTCATGCATGGAGCAGATAGAGCAGGGATTGATACGGAATGAGGATGTGGAATGTGGTTGTGAAGGGGAATTGCTCAAGCAAGATGGGACGAAGGCGATTGTCCATATCACGACCAGCTTAATAGCCCACGATGGTGAAGTCGTAGGCTTTCAGCACTCCGCACGGGATATAACGGATGAGAGGAAATTACAGGAGAACCTTCACTACTACCTGCAGCAGGTCACCAGAGCTCAGGAGGAAGAACGCAAACGGATCGCCCGGGAATTGCATGACGAGACCCTGCAGAACTTAATCGCAATCTCACGTCAGATGGAGAAGATCATCTCCAGCGACGCTCTATGGGAGGAGAGCATTGAAGCTGTGCGTGACTTCAAGAAAAAAATTGAAGTCGCAGTGCAGGAGATACGCCGTTTCAGCCACGACCTTCGACCCTCAGTGCTGGATGATCTCGGTATGCTGCCTGCACTGGAACTGCTGGCCGACGACCTGGACAAGCGGGGAATCGCTACCAGCTTTAAGACGGTCGGCGAGGCGAGACGGCTTATCCCTGAGATAGAGGTGATGCTATTTCGCATTGCGCAGGAGGCAGTAAGTAACATATGGCGACATTCTCAAGCTTCAACAGCGGAACTTGTTATAGAGTTCAGCGATGCTTTGGTAAGGCTGAACATA
>PVMK01174775.1_pt1 | contig 11304 bp, 10 predicted proteins | sample 1853481 | NCBI WGS metagenome assembly PVMK01 (sample SAMN08533507, study PRJNA380276) | Marine sediment metagenome, whole genome shotgun sequencing project. | reverse complement strand
CATCCGTCATTCGTGCAAGCTCTAGCGTATACTTTTCAAAAATCAGTGCATCGTCTCGCAGAACCTCGGGTACCGCAGCAATAATTCGGTCCTGTCCCAGCGACGTCACATGCGTAATCCTGCGCCCGGCGTAGTCGCTCAGCAGGCCGAATCCCTTGATTGGATTGTTGAATATGTCATCCGTCGCCGACTTTAGCTCCTGCAACATTACACCGGCATCTTTCATGCCGGATAGAGCGATGAAAAGGCGAAGAATTTCACTCGTCCCTTCGAAGATGGTCAGTATGCGTGAGTCCCGCATGATTCGCTCATACGGAAACTCTTTCATGAAGCCGTTACCGGCCGCAATTTGCAAAGATTCATTCGCAGCACGGAACATGGCCTCACTCGCAAATACCTTGCTTATCGCCGCCTCGACCGAATAGTCCGTATATCCCGAATCAATGTAGTGCGACACCATCCGGACTGCGCTCTCGGCAGCAAAACAGTCGACAGTCATCTCGGCGATTTTCTTCTTGATCAGTCCAAACTCGGCAATACTCCTTCCGAACTGCTTCCGCTCTATAGCCTGCTTCGAGGCAAGGGCGATACAAGTCTTCATGCCACCAACGGCGCCGCCACTGAGGCCGGTGCGCCCGTTGTTGAGGATCGCCATGGCCATCTTGAAGCCTTTGCCCTCTTCGCCCAGTAAATTCTCAGCAGGAATCTCCACGTCGGCAAAGCTCACCGTTGTCGTCGACGATGACCGAATGCCCAGCTTGTCTTCTTTGAGGCCAATGCTCACTCCGGGTGAGTCGCGTTCGACGATGAACGCCGATATTTTCCCGGCGTCGCTGTCTGTACGCGCGAAAACCGTGTAGAAAGTCCGCGATGCCACCGTTGGTGATCCAGATTTTTTCGCCATTCAGCGTCCAGCCGCCATTGGAATTCCTGGTCGCCCTTGGTCTTGATCGATGCGGCGTCGGAACCGGATCCGGATTCAGTGAGGCAGTACGCCGCGATCATTTCACCGCTCGCAAGCCTGGGCAGGTACTTCTCCTTCTGCGCATCAGTGCCAAACAACAGCAGGCCCTTCATGCCGATCGAGCTGTGTGCGCCAATAGTCAGCGACACAGAACTGTCGTAACGACTGCTTTGCTGTAGTGCGCGCGAATAGCCCGTGTTGGATAAGCCGATTCCGCCGTGCTCCTCGGGAATAATCAGGCCAAACAGGCCCAGCTCTCGCAAACCCTGGATAAACTCCTCAGGTTGTTCACCGGCTTCATCCCATTGACGGAAGTCGTCCTGTTTGTCTTCGAGGAATCTGTCGACGGAATCCAGGACCATGCCGAGCATTTCCTTTTGCTCATCTGTTATCTCGGGAAATGGCCAAAAGCATGACTGAATAATCTCTCCACAAAACAGCCCTTTGGCAGGGCTTAAATCGAGATCATGCTCGGCTTCCGTGCTGGTTTCATTCTGATTATCTTCGCCTGGATTTTCTGTCATTGAGATGCCCTCAGTGGCGACACCAATTCAATGTGTCATTGGATGTCCAGACATCAGAATAAGTTCATTTGCACTGCGCTCAAAGCGTTTTCGGACAAAAGATCATGAAATGCGTCACGAGAAATAGTGCGCCCAGGCCTGGATCCGCAGATCGAAACCGAACGATCGCCTGATCGGTCAAGGCGATCCTGAACGAATCAGAATTCGCCCGCCAACGCAGTTTCTGCACCAGCGGGCGAGATCTCTGCTATATCGGTCAAGCTAGCCGCTTGCTGAATTTATGTTATTTCCCTTCAGTAGCAAATAGCCGCAGACGAGAAGTAACGATATCTGGAATTCCATGCCACCCATTGGAAAGTCTTCCGTTGGTACGAAGTTCCAACGGCCCCAGTGGACGCGCACGACAGCGCCAATCAGCACCGGAATCATTACCAACGCTCCGACCCGTGTCATCAGGTCGCCAAGCCGGTCTTCTTTGAAGCCACCAACAAGGACCAATACTCCGCCCACAACCTCGGCGAGTGCCACTAACACGACGACTGGACTCGATAGCGACAGCATCTGTGAGATGCCCGCAAGATTCTCGAATTTCAATACGCCGTGATAAATAAAAACACTTGCGATTATCAGACGGAGTAACCAATGCGCATATGGCGCGAGTGAATCAAACATCTTCATTGTTATGCCCCCTCTTTTTATGTGAGATCTCAGGCTTATCCCCGGAGTAACTCTTTGAGGCGAAGACCAGAGTTACTTGATCCCACCGGGCCTGGCGCCCTGCCTGGACACTCAGCCCCGATAATATTTGCCTGGTTTCTACTTGCTCAGACGATCAACAGCTTCATCGGTGGTCCAAACTGCGTTAGCCATGAACCGAAAGTTGATGAGACCCTGCCAGATAGCCATCGCCCTCCGGGATCTGAGCTGCCGCAGTTGCGTCCTTGATCACGGCGACCTCAAAACCCTGCTCCAACAGCTCGTGCATGTGTGCTTGTACACACAGATTGGCAGACATCCCGGCAAGCAGAACCTGATCGATATGCTGTTTTCGCAGCTGTAGCACGAGGTCATTCTGCTCGGGTCCGTACACCTTATGCGGCGACGCAATTATCGTCTCACCGTCAAATATGATACTTCTTGTACTGGGGCATAAAATCAGCGCCCGATCCCTCGAATCCATCCATCGAATAGGGCGAGACCCGATCGAACATGCCGATCGCGTGCATGACCTTTTCAAGCGCGCCCTCGAATTTCCACCCATGGTCAGTCGGAAAGTAGTAGTGAGGCGATATGAAAACCGGAATTCCATGTTCCTTCGCGGTTATGAACAGCTGCTCGATGTGTTCGACAGTCTTGTTTTGGGTGACACTATTGCCCACAAGCCCCCAGGTCACGCCGTCAGGGCTCAGGAAATCAATCTGCGGATCGGTAATCACTATCGCTGTTCGCGACAGATCAAGTTCCATGTTACTTGGCGGCAAACCCGGCTCTTCCGGCTCCGCATAGGGGTCATCCTGGGCACCGACTGTGCCGCTTAAAAGAAAGGCCATAAGAACGGCAAAACCGTGAATGGCGGGTCTTAGAAAACGAATACTCTGCATGTTGCTCCCCTTTTTGTATTGAAAGAATTCGCGTACTGCTGCAATCGGTCACATCCTGCGTCGTTGAGCCGCAGTTTTTACTGTACCATCTATTACAGTTTAGTTGATAACTCAAAGATCAAGGACGATGCCTTTATCGACGCCGTCAGAATCTGCTGCTGATCGAGGATAGGCACTGCAAATCAGCGCCTCACCTGCCTCCGGTGTGACCATTGGGGATTCCAGGTAATCAACATCGCCCGCCACAATTCTGGTTGAGCAGGTCTGACAAATCCCCGAACGGCAGCTGTAGGGCGGCCGCAAACCTTCCGACTCAGCCAGGTCGAGTAAAGTTCCCCTGGTGGGGTCCCACGTCGCCGCTATTCCTGACCTAGCAAACTGCACCGGTACCGGGGGCCGGTCTGTTAAATCTTCAACCAGGCCGACGGCCTGGCCGGGTTGGTCTTTCAGTAGCGTGGCGCCAGTGCCAAAGAACTCATAATGGATTCTCTGGTCGGGAACGCTGAGGTCTTTTAGGCCTTCATAGAGAGACTCCATAAAAGGCGGCGGTCCACACATATAAAACTCGTAGTCGTCGAACGGCAGCAAAGACTTGATCAAGCTAATATCGACGTAGCCGGTGCTATCGTAGTTTTCCCCTTCGATATCGTCGTCCGATGGCTGGCTGTAGCGAATATGTACATTCAGGCAAGCGTAATTTTTTGCGAGTTCGAGCACCTGCCGGCCAAAGGCATGGGCTTTGCCGTTGATGGCGCCGTGGATAAACCATACCTGCCGATCGCAGCCACAACCGGAACCGTCTTTGGCGAGCTGCTCCAGCATGCTGATCATCGGTGTGAGGCCCACGCCGCCACTGAGCAGTACCACGGGCCGGGTGCTGGACTCGTCCAGAGCAAATTTACCGCGCGGCGTTATGGCGCGGATCGTACTTCCAACGGCCACGTGATCGTGAAAATAATTGGACGCGACGCCTGGCGGTAAATCAACTTGTGCGGGCGGCTCTCTCTTGATGGACAACCGGTAAAAATTGCCGTTGGGCGCGTTCGAAATCGTGTAGGTCCTTCGTATCGGCGCCGCGATCCCCGGCGGCTGAATCTCGATGGGCAAAAACTGCCCCGCTCTGTGGCAAGCTAACCGCGACCCATCTTCGGGCTCAAGATAGAACGAGGTGATCACGTTGCTTTCACTTTCTACCTTTGTCACGGTGTAATTGCGATAGACATTGTCGTGCTCGAGTTCCTCTATTTTCTCCCTGACTTCGCGCCACGAGCCCGTTTGCTCCAGGCTGGGTGAGTAATCGAGAAAATCCCAGCGAATGGGCATCGCGTCTTCAATCAGGATGCCTTCGTCAAGCGTGAATCTGACCAGGCGTTCGGCACCGGTGAAAGCACGGCGTTCCTCGCTGTCCCAGATAATCTCCGCGTTACACGTCAGATATAAGAGATCACCTTTTTCGAAATCGATAAACAATAGACCAGCAAGGGAGTTGAGCAGGATATTGCCCATCGTGTTGAAATGATAATTTCCCGAATAGTCCGGAAAGGTCAAGGTTTTGTCATCGTCGACTCGCACAAAACCGGGCTTGCCACCACGGTGGGAGACATCAGCGCCATGGGACACAGCGTCGGAGTCGTCTGACAAGTGGGTCGCAATATAGAAATTGTCTGCTTGCGAAATGATCTCGATAGCCCGCTCGTCAAATCGGTGTATGGGTCGAACAGGGCGTGACTCGCCGATATTGTCGACAGCGGGCAAGATCTCGAAATCACGGGATTGGATATATTGCGGACAATTACCAAACGATTGACCCACCTTAATCTCGAGACAACCTTCCCCCATCGAAGACACTTGACCGTTCAGGCGATTGCGCCGGCGAGTCGAGTATTCGATACCGAGCAATCCCACGTGCACACCTTGGGCCAGGTTTTCATTTAGCGGATCGCCGAAAACAGGCCGTGACCGAATCTCCAGTGTGTCTCGGTCAGGGGAGTTCAGGAAGCCGGGTCGCCCCGCCATGACCGAAGCCCAGGGACGCCCCGATTTGTCGATCGAACCCACGAATAACAAGGGGAGCTGCGCATAGAACTGCCGATGCTCATCGGGTATGAATTCGCGAACAACTCGCTGGGCGAATTTCTCAATTTGCTCCCTTACACCGAGCCGCGACTGGATCTCCCGTTCGCCGCGGTGGAATGGGGAGTGCGTGGTGGTATCCATCATGCTGCTGCTCGTGGCGTCATCTGCCTGCTCAGGCATTTGCAGCAAGAAATTCAACGCGAATGCCACCGGGTATGTTGCACATCATGTGCCGTACCGGTAACTCCCCCAGTGGCTCTGGCTCAAATTCGATACTGACATCTGTAGTGCCCTTCAGCCGTTCGCACAACGCGTCCAACGCATCGGTGTCGACTGTCAATGCCAGGTGATGCAATCCGATCACATTTTTGCGGTCGAATGGCACCGCACTCGCCGGATCCGATGCCTGCCACAGTGTAATCATTATGCTGCCGTCCGACAGAAACGCCGCCGGATAGTCCGGTACCTCACCGACCTGCTCGAAACCCAGGGTTTCGTGAAAGAATGTTCGCGTCTTGCCGAGATCGGGCACCGTCAAACCAATATGATGTACGCCGTTCGTCACTGCCTGGTTCGTCCTGTCGTTCATCTGTCTTCTCCTGTGTCGTTTGAGTTCGTGCTGAAGCTTCAGCGTTGCACAGGATCTTACTTTATTGCATAAAGTTGATTAATATAGCAATCAGTTGAATAATTATTGCTGAATAGCAACAATGTCTGACCAGCGTGGACTCCGGGAATTTGTGGCAGTGGTGGAGAATCGTGGCTTCACCGCGGCAGCCGCTGCGTTAGAGGTCTCGACCGCCTTCGTGAGTCGTCAGGTCAAGCGCCTGGAGGATGGTCTTGACACCCGGCTGCTGCATCGGACGACGCGAGCAGTACGGCTCACCGAAATGGGCCGCGTCTACTACGAGCGCAGCCGTGAAATCCTCGACCAGCTCGAGGCGCTGGAGTCGGATATGGCGGACCTTCAGGAGCGCCCGAAAGGCCTGGTGCGAATCACGGCCCCCGGGCTCTATGCCCAGCGCTATCTGGCGCCAGCGCTGGCCGAGTTCACGGCAAAGTATCCCGATGTATCCATAGATCTCGACACCCGCATGGGACTGGTCGATATTGTCGCCGAGGGCTACGACCTGGCAGTGCGCATGAGTGCTCTCGCCGATAGCTCGTTGATCGCACGCAAGGTCGCGCCGCGCCGTATTCTGGTCTGTGGAAGTCCTGAGTACTTTGCGCGGAACGGCAAGCCCAAAGAACCTGATGATCTGCGTGCACACAATTGCCTCACCCTACTGGATATGCCCTGGCGATTTACCTACCCGGACGTGATTCGAACCGTGAAGGTCCGTGGCAGCTGGACGAGCGATAACGGCCGCGCACTCGTCGCGGCGGCAGTGCAGGGCATCGGCCTGGTACGTTTCGCCGCCTACTACGTGGACGGAGAATTGTCGTGCGGTAAGCTGGTACCTGTCCTGGAGGGGTTTGAAGTCCGGGACGCGGCTACCTGGATCATTTACCCGGACCGACATCACCTGCCAACCCGGGTGCGATTTCTCATCGATTTCCTTGCCGAGCATCTGGCCACCGAGCAATCTTGTGGATGATGCAATCAGGTTTGTGCTGTCTTTATGACTTCGGTCATAATCCGCAAATCCAGTAAATGGTCTCTTTCACTTCAGTGGAGTCGATACATGGGCCCGGTCAGGAAGGCGTACGGTAAGACACAAATGGCCGGGGTCTGTTTTCTGGCGAGGGAGAGGCCATGAGCGGCCTGGATTTTCAAACAATACTCTATCTGCTGGTAGCTGCCGTCCTCGGAGGCATCGTCGGCGGGCTAATACGAAGTAAACAGGGCAGCCGGAGTCTCGGCCAGTTGGGTGACAAGTGGCAGACTCGTCTCGACGTAGCGGTCCGTCAGAACGAGAAGCTCAGCGGCGAAAATTCTTCCTTGAAATCATCGTTAGAGGCTAATCAGGCCGTTGTAGAAAAGCATAAACAGGCAGCGGCCGCGAGCCGAACAGAGCTCGAATCCCTGCGCGAAAAATCAAATGCGGTTGCAAAGAAATTGTTCGCGCTAAGTGCAGAGCGGGATGAACTCAACAGTAAATTATCCGGCGATCAAGGATCGTTCAACGCTGCAAGACAGCGAATAGCGGAACTGCAAACGGAGTTTGTAAAGGCAGGGACTTTCTACAAAGGTCAGCTCAAAAGCGCGTTCGATCAACGTAAGGCGCTCGAAAGGAAAATCGATGATGCCAAGTTGGAACACGAATCCCTTGGCAAGCAACTTATGTCGGCCCGATCGGAACACGAATCCGTCAGCAACCTTTTGGCATCGGCCCAGTCCCGACTGGAGAACATGGAAGCGCTTGAGAAGAAGGTTATCTCTTTAGACGCCGACAACGCCCAACTCAAGCACGAGGCCATACTGGCAGCGAGAGAAACTCAATCACTAAGGCGAGACGTTGCCGAGATGGATGCGCTAAAGGCGCAAAACACAGAATTAGCTCAATTCTTGCAATCTGTGGAAAGTAGCCGCAAGCAATACGAGATCGACGCCCGCCGATATCGCAGTCAGTATGACCAATCCGAGCAGGAATCTGACACGCTGCGTCTCAAGCTGGGTGATATCGAGAAAAATTTTGCGGAAATGCAGCGCGATCATGACAATGCGCAAGTAGTTGTCAAAAAGCATGCAGCAGCATCACCGGCGATCGGGAAGCCTGTACCTGAGGGCGAGAGGGACAATCTACAGGAGATCATTGGCGTTGGTAAAATCTTCGAAGCGACACTGCACAAACTCGGCGTTTATCAATTTCGGCAAATTGCTGCGTTCGGGCCGGCGGACCTGGCGCGGGTCAACGCAGAGCTAAAAGAATTCAAAGGCCGGATCGAACATGACGACTGGATTGGTCAGGCAAAGGAATTGCATTTTAAGAAATACGGCGGGACCGACGAAGAATAAAGCAGTGTTTGTCGGACTGTATCGATTACCGTCAGCTCCATCGACCTGAATCGCGCGGCATCTGGATTAGATGGTTATCCCTGTGCCTCCTGTTTATTGAACTTGATCCCCGCAGAGAGGGTCAATACGACGGCCGCTCAATGGCCCTGCGCGACCTGGTTGGCGGCATGGTGACAAAAAAGGAGAATTACATGAAAGCCTCGGACCTGTTCGTCAAATGTCTGGAAGAGGAAGGCATAGAGTACATTTTCGGTGTGCCCGGCGAGGAAAATGCCGATTTCATGATGTCACTCGAGAAGTCCAGCCAAATAGAATTCATACTGACTCGACACGAGCAAGGCGCCGCGTTCATGGCGGAGATTTACGGTCGTTTGACCGGTAATCCGGCGGGATGCCTGGGCACACTTGGGCCCGGAGCCACAAACCTCATTACCGGTGTGGCCGACTCGAACATGGACCGGGCGCCCATGCTGGTGTTTACGGGCCAGGGTTCGTCGCAACGACTCCACAAGGAGTCACACCAAATCATGGACGTGGTGAAAATGTTCGGGCCGGTGACAAAATGGGCGATAAGCATCCTGCATCCCGATACGATTGCCGAGATTATTCGCAAGGCCGTGCGACTTGCCCGAACCGAAAAGCCCGGGGCCGTGCACATTGAATTGCCGGAGGACGTGGCCAAAATGGAGACGGACACCGTACCACTCAAACCAAGCCGGTTCCGGCGCTCGGTGCCCGATGACAAGATCGTCGACAAGGCTTTCGATGTCATCAAGAACGCGAGAAGGCCAATTATCCTCGCCGGCAACGGCTGCATAAGAAAACGCGCCAGCAAGCAACTCCGCCGCTTGTGTGAACAGACTGGGATCGGTGTGATCAGCACGTTCATGGCCAAAGGCAGTGTGGATATGGACGCTGACTATTGCCTGTACACAATCGGCCTGGGGACCAAGGACCGTGTAGCCCTCGCCATCGACGATGCAGACGTTGTTTTGACTTTGGGCTTCGACATGGTTGAGTACCATCCCAACTTGTGGAATCCGCGCGGAGAGAAAAACATTATCCACGCTGACTTTCTACCGGCGGAAATTGACGCAAACTATCTTCCCGAACTCGAGTTGATCGGCGATCTGGCACATACATTGTGGATGTTGAATGAGCGCGTCGAAAAGAGCGGCGGTCTCCAGTTTGATTTGGCACGCCAGGCGGAGATTCGCGAAGAGATGCGGGCGGACCTGGCCGAACACGCCGATGATAAAACCGTTGGCAGCATTCGCCCGCAAAAAGCCTTGTGGGATGCACGGCAGGTATTGGGTCCCGAGGACATTTTGCTATCAGACGTGGGTGCACACAAAATGTGGATCGCCCGACACTATCACTGTCACGAGCCCAATACGTGTCTGATTCCAAACGGTTTTTGCTCCATGGGCTTCGCGTTGCCCGGCGCGATTGCCGCAAGTCTCGTCTACCCCGAGCGACGAATTCTCGCTATTGCCGGCGATGGCGGATTCCTGATGAACGTCCAGGAAATGGAAACCGCGAAACGGCTGAATTCAAATCTCGTCGTCCCTGCTATGGGAGGATGGTGAATACGGTTTGATCGTGTGGAAGCAGGAAAACGAATTCAAACGGCACACGGACCTCTCGTTCGGTAATCCCGACTGGCTGGAACTTGCATCGGCATTCGGATGGCACGGTCACCGCGTGGAAAACAGTGTGGATCTGCAATCGACGCTCGAGAATGCCTTCAACGAGACGGGCCGAGTTTGGTGGTTATTCCCATTGACTATCGTGAAAACCAATTGCTGACGAAGAAAGCTCGGTGAGATAACCGCCACGATCTAGACGGAGACACAAAACCCATGGTCGCAGCACTTTTCCCTGATGATACCCGGCGCACCGGAAAAGGCCGGCATCGAGACGGTCACGGCACCCTATGACGGCAGTGTTATTGCCGACGTGGAGACGGGTGACGCGTCGACACGTCGACGTGGCACTGGCAACGGCATACGGTTTGTATCGTGACCCGGGATGCGATGGCTGCCGCTGGCGGAACGCATTGCGATACTCGATCGTGCCGCGGCCATCATGACGGAGCGGCATGCAGAGCTTGCCGTGGAAGCCGCACGGGAGGGTGGTAAACCCCTGCCCGGACTCGCAGGTTGAGGTGACCCGCGCGATCGACGGCATGCGTATTTGTGTCGAAGTGCTGAGAAACGAACAGGGCGAGGTCATACCGATGGGGATGGCGCCGTCATCAATGCGCACCGGCTGGCTGTCACCCGCAAGGAACCTGTCGGTGTTGTGGTCGCGGTCAGTGCGTTCAACCATCCCTTGAACCTCATCGTCCATCAGGTTGCGGCCGCGGTTGCCGTGGCTGCCCAGTCATCGTGAAACCGGCCAACGACACACCCTTGTCGTGTCTGCGGTTCGCTCAGATTCTGCACGAGAGCGGGCTGCCTCGGAATGGTGTCAGGTGCTGGTTGCCAGCGAAACACCGGTGGCGACGAAGCTCGTCACGGATTCCCGAGTCGGCTTCTTTAGCTTCATCGGTAGCGCCCGCGTCGGCTGGATGCTGCGGTCACAACTGGCACCCGGCGTGCGCTGCTCGTTGGAGCATGGCGGTGCCGCGCCGGCTGTCCTGGCCGATGACGCAGACATGGATCTGGCGCTGCGCACAATACTCAAGGGCGGGTTTTACCACGCCGGGCAGGTCTGCGTGTCGGTCCAGCGTGTTTTCGTGCCGGGGAATCGAGCGCGCGAGTTTGCAACCCGGCTGGCTGAAGAAGCCGCCAAACTGAGAAATTGGCGACCCAACGCTCGCGGCGACAGAAGTTGGCCCTCTGATACGTCACGCAGAGGTCGTTCGGGTTCACGAATGGGTTAGCGAGGCCGTTGAGGCCGGTGCAGAGCGCTTGAGCGGTGGCGAGCCGATCAGCGAGAGCTGTTATCCGTGTACCGTGCTCCTCGAACCGCCGGCGGATGCCAAAGTGAGCACGCTGGAAGTGTTTGGACCCGTCGTTTGCGTGTACGGCTTCGACGTATACACCGATGCCTGAAAGGACAGGGGCAAGCTGTTTGCCCGCGCGATCGCCTCGTCGAGGTCGTCGTAGCCGTACACGCAAACAACGGGTCCAAATACTTCCAGTGTGCTCACTTTGCTGTCTGCCGGCGGTTCGA